>Ga0079305_1003020_pt1 | contig 12393 bp, 8 predicted proteins | sample LMS_cellobiose_e_FD_79183 | JGI IMG/M metagenome (GOLD analysis project Ga0079305, IMG submission 79183) | Rumen-fistulated moose microbial communities from Alaska, USA - LMS_cellobiose_enrichment | ecosystem: Host-associated > Mammals > Digestive system > Stomach > Rumen fluid ... | reverse complement strand
TGGGCATCCACCGCAGCTCTATCCGGCCGGTCTCGCCGCGCCTGTTTTTCAGGATCAGGCACTCGGCGATATTCGGGTTCTCGGTGTCCTTGTTGTAATAGGAATCCATATACAGGCCCAGCACGATGTCCGCGTCCTGCTCGATGGCGCCCGATTCGCGCAGATCGGAGAGGACCGGACGCTTATCCGTGCGGTCCTTGCCCGCGCGCGAGAGCTGCGACAGGCATACGACGGGCACGTTCAGCTCCTTCGCCATGATCTTCATCATGCGGCTGATATCGCTGACCACCTGCTGGCGGTTTTCGTTGCTGTAATGTCTCTGGCCGCCGGAGGACTGCATCAGCTGCAGATAGTCGATGATGACGAGCCCCAGATCCTTCACCCGGCGGCACTGCGCGTTCATATCGGCCACGGAGAGAGAGGGGTTGTCGGATATCAGCAGATCGAGCTTGTCCATGACCGAGGAGGCGGCGAGGAGTTTTTTCCACTCCGCGTCCGTGAGGCGGCCGGTCTGCAGCTTTTTGCCGTTGACGAGGCTCTCGCTGGAGAGCAGACGCATGCCGAGCTGCTCGCGCGACATCTCGAGCGAGAAGACGGCCACGGCCTTCCGGGCGGTCTTGGCGACGTGCAGGGCGATGTTGAGCGCGAGCGAGGTCTTGCCCATGCCGGGGCGCGCGGCGATGATGACGAGGTCCGATTTGTTCAGACCCATGATGCGCGCGTCGAGATCGGGGAGGCCGGTCGAATAACCGGGGATGCTCTCCGGTCTCTGCGCGGCCTCGCCGAGCTGCTTGTACACGTCCACCAGTATGCGGGAGACGGGCTCCAGCCCGCTTCCCGAGCGGCCGGAGCGGATGTCGTAAATGCGCTTTTCCGCCGCTTCGAGGATGTCGGAGGCGGCGCCGGCGCCCTCCATGGCCATGGAGGATATCTCGTCGCCGGCCGTGGCGACGGTGCGCAGCAGCGCCTTGTCGCGCACGATCTGCGCGTATTCCATGACGTTGGCGGCCGTCGGCGTGACATTCATGAGCTCGAGCATATACGAGCCGGTGGAGTCGCTGCGGAAGGTCCCGGCGATCTTCATCTGCTCCATGACGGTCACGGGGTCTATCACCATGGAATAGTTGAACATGGAATATATCGTCTCAAATATATCCCGGTTCATGCTCACGTAAAAATCGTCCGGCCTGAGCTTTTCGATCACCTGCGGGACACAGCGGGCGTCTATGAGCATGGAGCCGATCACGGCCTGCTCCGCCTCGACGCTGTGCGGCATCTGTTTCAGCAACAGTTCATCCATGGCTATCTCCCTCAAAAAAACGGTGTTCAGCCCTTCTGTTCGGTGACGATCACATTGATCGTGCCGGACACCTCGTAGCCGAGCCGGCACTTGACCTCATAGGTCCCGTAGGCCTTGATGGCGTCCGCCAGCACGATCTTGTTCTTTTCGATCACGATGCCGAACTGCTCGGCGAGCGCGTCGGAGATCTCCTTGGCGGTCACGGCGCCGAACAGCTTGCCGTTGCTTCCCGCCCTGGCGGATACCTTGACGAGGCAGGAGGCGAGCTTGGCGGCGTTTGCCTCGGCCTCGGCCTTCTCGCGCTCCATCTGCGCCAGGCGCGCCTTTTCGGCCATGCGCATGGCGTTCATGTTATCCGCCGTCGCAGCGACGGCAAGCTTTCTCGGCAGGAGAAAATTTCTCGCATAGCCGTCGGACACGTCTATCATCTGGCCCTTTTTGCCCTGGCCCTTCACATCCTGCTGCAGTATGACTTTCATCGGTGTACCTCCTTAAAATTCGGGATGCGGCGCTTCATCTGCCGTTTTCGCGCAGATAGCCGTCTATCGCGGCGATGAGGTCCTCCTCGACCTCGCTCATGGTCTTGCCCGTGATCTGGGCGCCGGCGGTGGATTTATTGCCTCCTCCGCCCAGTTTTTCAACGATGAACTGCACATTCGTATCGCCCAGCGAGCGGGCCGATATGGCGACCGAGCCGTTATCGGGAAAGATGACGAACGAGGCCGTGATGCCGGAGATGTTCAGCAGCTCGTCGGCCGCCTGCGCCGCTATCACGCGGTCTCTGACGTGCGTGGGCGACGCTATCGCTATGCCGGAGCGGTAGATCCGCGCGTCCCGGATGATCGAGTAGCGTTCCACCACCGTCGGCAGGTCGGTCTGGAGCAGGCGCTTGACCTCCGTCGTGTCGGCGCCGGCGTGGCGCAGGAAAGCGGCGGCCTCAAAGGTGCGTCCGCCCGTTCTGAGGGTGAAATTCTTGGTGTCCAGCACGATGCCGGAGAGAAGCGCCTCGGCCTCGTAGCGGAGGATATCGGCGGGGTCGGCGATGTACTGGAGGAGCTCCGTAACGAGCTCGCAGGCCGAGGAGGCGTACGGCTCGTGGAAGGAGAGCGCCGCGTTCTGGATATAAGTCGCGGCGCGGCGGTGATGGTCGATCAGCGCCACGCGGTTGGCCGAGAGGAGCAGCTCCTCCGATTCGACCTGCTCGGGCCTGTTCGTATCCACGATCACCAGCAGGCTGCCGCCGTCAAGCTCGATCATGGCGTCCTGCGGGGGTATGAACGTCTCCGCGTCTTCCGGCAGCGTCTTCATGCGTTCGATGAGCCGGCCGGAGGAATTGGAGTCCGGATCGATGACGATCCGCGCGGTCTTGCCGTGCTTCCTCGCCGCGCAGCATATGCCGACGGCCGCGCCGACGCTGTCGAGGTCGGCGTATTTGTGGCCCATGATGTAGACGCGCGTGGCGTCATGGATGAGGGCGGAGAGGGAGTTGGCCATCACGCGCGATTTGACCTTGTTGTGCTTTTCTATCTGGGAGGATTTGCCGCCGTAGAATTCAAAATTCAGCCGGTTTTTGATGACGGCCTGATCGCCGCCGCGCGAGAGGGCCATATCCGTGGCGAGGGAGGCGAACTCGTAATTTTCGGCGAAGCTTTTGCCGTCCTTGCCGATGCCGATGCTCAGCGTGAGGTGAAGACCTGTCGGCCCGGTGATGGTCCGCGCCGAGTCGAGCAGGGAGAACTTGCCGTCGATGAAATCCTGAAGATGCCGCTCCTCAAAAATGAAGATGTAGCGGTCGCGGTCGAATTTGGACAGGTAGCCGCTGCAGGACGACGCCCAGGCGCTGATCCTGTCGTCCAGCTCGGCAAGGGCGGAGGACTTTTCCTTATCCGAGAGCCCCTTGAAAAATTCCTCGTAGCTGTCGATCATGATCAGGGCGAACACAGGGCGCGAGTCGATGAACTCGTCGCTGATGCTCGCGTATTCGGTGACGTCCATCCAGTAGATCGCGGCGAGATAGCCGCGCACGCCGGGCTGCGTCTCCGCGCGCACCACATTGCCGTATACGCGGTACCGGCGGTCGCCGACGGTGATGAGATCGGGGCACTCGTTTTTGCCCTCCATCAGCCATTTGGAGGAGAAGCCGGGCACGGCGTCCGAAACGCTGAACTCAAAGGTGTGCTCGCGCTCGCCGGTGATTTTCAGAAACTCGTCGTTCGCGGTGATGACCCTGTCGCCCTCAAGGGCGAAGACGACCATCGGCAGCGGAAAATTGCTGAAGGTGCCGCGCGCCGCGGAATCGACGTTCTGCGTGACGGATTCGATGTATTTGGTCAGCTCGCGGTTGCGCCTGCGCAGAGACGCCCGCGAATAGAAGTAAAGGGCGACGATGAGCGCCGCCTCCGCGTAGGCGATGACGGCGTTCTGCTTCCCGGTCAGAAAGGTGACGCCCGCAAAAACCACAAGGAGGATGAAATAAAGGCGCATATTCGGCTCGAACAGCCTTTTGATCTTCTTGTTCAAGCGCACACCACTCCCATCATAAAGTTATATCAGTATAACAAAAAAATGGACCGGATACAATAGATTTGTACGGAAAAGGCGTCTTTTGTTCCTCCCGCTCATAGCCGGGCGAATTTCGGGAAAAGCTAAAGGCGAAGGGATGCTCGCAGGCGGCACAGGCCTGACTCCCTTTACCTTGCCGACGCGCGGCCGGGTCCGGCTGTCAGGGCCGTCTTCGGCGGCGTCGGCCGGAGAAACGAAAGGAGCGCTTTTATGAAAGCTGTGGTCATGGCGGGCGGAGAGGGGACGCGGCTGCGTCCGCTGACGGAGAATCGGCCGAAGCCCATGATGGATGTGCTCGGACGGCCGGTCCTTGAGCATATACTGCGTCTGCTGAAGAAGAACGGCGTGGATGAGGCGTGCCTGACGCTGCGCTGGATGCCGGAGAGCATAACGGATTATTTCGGAGACGGCGGGAAGCTCGGTATGAGGCTCGTCTACCGCACCGAGCGCGAGCCGCTCGGCACGGCCGGCGGCGTCCGCGCCTGCGCCGATTTCATAGGCGGAGAGGATTTTCTGGTCATCTCCGGGGACGGGATCTGCGATTTCGATCTTGCCGGCTGCGTGCGCAGGCACCGGGAGTCGGGCGCGGAGGCGACGATACTGCTGCATCCGGAGAGCGAGCCGCTTGAATACGGACTGGCTGTGACCGACGCCGGCGGGCGCGTGGCGCGCTTTGTTGAAAAGCCCGGGTGGGAGAGCGTCGTGACGGACATGGCGAATACCGGCGTCTATATCCTCTCCAACAGCGTGCTCGGCCTGATCCCGGAGGGGAGAGGGTGTGATTTCGGGGCCGACGTCTTCCCGGAGATGATCGAACGGGGACGGGCCCTCTTCGGCCTGCGGGCGGACGGCTACTGGTGCGATATCGGCTCGGCGTCCGCCTACAGGCGGTGCTGTCTGGACGCGCTGGAGGGGCGCGTCAGGCTGGATATCCCCGCGCCGGAGGTGCGGGAGGGGATATTCTCCCTGTCGGAGATCCCGCGCTCGGCGCTGGTGCGCGCGCCCGCCTATATAGGGGAGAATGTCCACATAGGCGACGGCGCGAGCATATCGCACAGCGTGATAGGCAGCGGCAGCGCGGTGGGCGACGGCGCCGAGATCCGGGACAGCGTGCTCATACACGCGGCGGTCGGGCCGAACGCCAGCGCGGTCGGCGCCGTTCTGGACGAGGGAGCCGGGCTCGGGGAGAGCGCGGAGGCGTTTTGCGGCAGCGTGTTGGGAGCCGGCAGCCATACCGGCTACGGCGCCAGCGTGATGGAAGGCGCCTGCCTGCGCGCCGGAGAGAGGCTGCCGGGCGGCGCGGAAAAGCGCGGAAGGTGTTCCTTCTCGCTGCGCGGGGGAAGGGTGCGGACCTGCGCGGGACCGGAGGAGCTGCTGAGACTCGGCTCGCTTGCCGCCGGGCCGGGCAGGATCGCCGTCTCGTGCGGCGCGGACGGAAGGGAACGGGCGCTGCTGTCGGCCTTCGAGAGCGGCGCGCGTCTGGCCGGGGCGGATGTGCTGGTGACTGACGCCGCGTTTGAGGCGGAGGCCGCGTTCGCCGCGGAGCTCTTCGGCGTGAGATCGGTTTTTCTCCGCCTCGACGGCGACGGAGCGGAGCTCTCCTTTTTCGGACCGGACGGACTGCCTCCGGAGCGCGCTGAGCTGCGGAAGCTGGCTGCGCGGCAGGACGGGAGGGAGACCGCCTGCGGGGCCGGAGAGGCGTCCGCGCTGTCAGGCGTGCGGGAGGCGTACGTCTTCTCCGCCGGTCCGGCCTGCGGAGAGGGCACGGCCGTATCGGGCCGCGGCGAGGAGAACAGGACGCTTGCCCGCGCTCTGGGCGCGGCCGGGCCGTCCGCCGGGGCTCCCGGCGCGCGGCTCGTCTTTACGGCGCAGCCGGGGGGCTTTGCCCTGACCCTGCGCGACGAGCAGGGAGAGAACGCCGACGCGGGTACGGTCGCCATGCTGCTGGCGGAGATAGCCTTCCGCGGCGGGGCGCCGGCGGTAGCGGCCGAATTCGGCGCTCCCGACGCCCTCGAGGAGCTCGCGGCGCGCCACGGCGCGCGCATACTGAGGATCGGACGCGACGGCGGCGCGAGAAGGCTCCTGAGCGAGCAGCGCTTTATGCGGGACGCCGTCAGCGCCGCGGCCGAGCTGTGCCGTTACGGGAGCAGGGAGAGTATAGCGGCTCTTCGCGCGGCCTTGCCGCGCGTGTTCACGGCCGAGCGGGAGGTGGAGGTGCCGTCGCGGGCGCCGGCCATGCGCGCGCTGCGGGAGAGCTGCTGCGAGATGTCGGCCGAGCTGTTCGGCGGCATGCGCCTCAGAGAGGCCCGCGGCGCGGCGCTGGTCACGCCGCTGCAGGACGCCGAACGCATACGGATACGCGCGGAGTGCACGGCGGAGGAGAAGGCTGAGGAGCTGGCCGCGGATATCGCCTCCCGGATCAAGTCGGCCCCATACCGCCTGTGAGCCTGACGGCGCGCGGCGTTTTCCGGGAGCCTGCGTGCAAAAAACTGTTGATTAAGCAGGGCGTTTATAATAAAATAAAGCTGAGAGCCGGCTGCGCACATCGCCGGGTGTGCGCAGCCGGTGAGAATGTCAAAAAACGGTTGTGCCATTATGCAAAAAAAACAGAGAAGCAGGAGAGCTTCGTCCTCGCAAGCTCCGCATCCCGCGCTCCGCCGCACGGCGGCAGAGCTTGCTCATCACGCAGCTCGTCCTCTTCCGGACCGAAGCATATGCTCCGGTCCGGATAAAGGAGAACGGCTGCGGATCTTCGATCAGCGCCGTGAGACATTCGCTGCCGGGCGACGCAGGCCTGCCTCGGATCAGATAAGCCGTCGCCCGCAAAAGGCTGCGGCTCAATCTTTTGGGGAAAGCGTTATTTTGCCTGAGGCAAAATAACCGACGGCAAGCACAGTGCGGAGGTACATATGAAGAGATTGATAACCGCGCTCTGCGGCATACTTGCGGCTCTCGTGCTGGCCGGCTGCTCGCCCGACGCCGCCGCCAATCCGGTGCATTCCGCGTCCGATCTGGCCGGCAGGCGCATAGCGGCGGTGTCCGGCTCGGAGGCCGCGGTCTGGGCCGGCGAGATCCGCGATGCGACCATACTGCTGTTCACGGATCCCGGGGATGCGGCGGACGCCGTGCGCACGGGCGAAGCCGACTGCGCGCTGCTCACCTCGTCCGAGACGGAGAAGGGACTGAAATCCTCCAGACTGACCGCGCTGGAGGAGCCGTATACGGACGCCGATTACGGGATCATCACCGCGCTTGAGAATCCCGAGCTGACCGCGGACGTCAACGCGGCGCTCGGCGAGCTGACCGCCGACGGCACGCTGCGGAAAATAGTCCTTTCCGCGCTTGCCGGCGGGACGGACGTCTATGAGCAGGCGGAGACCGAGGCCTCCGCGCGCGCCGTGCTCACGCTGGCCGTGGCCGCGGATGCGTATCCGTATTCCTACAGCGCGCCGGACGGGACGATAACGGGACTGGACGTCTTCGTAGCGCGCGCGGTATGCGACAGACTCGGGCTCTGGCTGCGCGTCACCGGGGTGGATCCGAAAAAAATAGTCGAGAGCGTACAGGGCGGATGGGCCGATCTCGGGATGGGCCGGTTCCCGGTGTCGGGAGACCTTGAGGAGGTCGGCATATCCGAGCCCTATATGCACTCGACCGTCAGGATAATCGTAAGGAAAAAATAAAGGGGTAAGATCATGATCGGCAGGAAAATCACCAAAATAGCGGATATCTACAGCCGCGCGCAGGAGCTTTCGGGAGAGAGGGTGACCGTCGGGGGATGGGCCAGAACGATACGCGACATGAAAAACTTCGCGTTCATCGAGCTCAACGACGGAAGCTGCCTGCGCAATCTGCAGATCGTGCTGGACGCTTCGGAGGTCGGCGATTACGCCGCGGTCACGAAGCAGAATGTGGGCGCGGCTTTCATCGTAACGGGCAGGGTCATACTCACGCCGGAGGCGAAGCAGCCGCTCGAGCTGCGCGCCGAGACGGCGGCGGTGGAGGGGGCCTCCTCTCCCGACTATCCGCTGCAGAAGAAACGCCACAGCGTGGAGTATCTGCGCACGATAGCGCATCTGCGCCCGAGGACGAACCTGTTTTCGGCGGTTTTCCGCGTGCGTTCGGTCGCGGCGTTCGCGATCCACGAGTTTTTCCAGCAAAACGGTTTCGTCTATGTGCACACGCCCCTCATCACCGGGGCCGACTGCGAGGGCGCCGGCGAGATGTTCCGCGTGACGACGCTCGATCTCGACGATCTGCCGAGGGATGAGAACGGCAACGTCGATCTGTCGAAGGACTTCTTCGGAAAGAGCACGAGCCTCACGGTGTCCGGACAGCTCAACGCCGAGAGCTTTGCGATGGCGTTCGGGGACGTTTACACCTTCGGTCCCACCTTCCGCGCGGAGAATTCGAACACGCAGCGCCACGCGGCGGAGTTCTGGATGATCGAGCCCGAGATGGCGTTTGCCGACCTGTCGGACAATATGGATGTGGCCGAGCGGATGATCAAATACGTCATCGGCGCCGTCATGGAGCGCTGCCCGGATGAGATGGATTTCTTCAACAGCTTTGTGGACAGGGGACTCAGGGAGAGACTGCAGGGCGTCGTCGATTCGGAGTTCGGCCACGTGACCTATACCGAGGCCGTCGATATCCTCAAGGCGAGCGGACGCCGGTTTGACTTCCCCGTGGAGTGGGGCATGGATCTGCAGACCGAGCATGAGAGATTCCTTACGGAGCAGCATTTCAAACGTCCGGTATTCGTGACGGACTATCCCAGGGACATCAAGGCCTTTTACATGCGCCTGAACGACGACGGCAGGACCGTCGCCGCGATGGACTGTCTCGTGCCCGGCATAGGCGAGATCATCGGAGGCTCGCAGAGGGAGGAAAGGCTCGACTGTCTCGAAAAACGCATGGACGAGCTCGGCCTGAAGAGAGAGGACTACTGGTGGTATCTCGATCTGCGCCGTTACGGCGGCGTGCGCCATTCGGGCTACGGTCTCGGCTTTGAGCGCCTGATCATGTATCTGACGGGCGTTTCGAACATACGCGACGTGCTTCCGCACCCGAGGACCGTCGGCAGCGCCGATTTCTGATCTCTCGCGCTATTTGTCAGGGGGATGATGAGATGAAGCTGGAACACTCCCCGAAGGGGAAGATCGATTTCAACCAATATAACCTGCGCCCGGCCGGTTCCTATCTCGACAGCACGAAAAGCACGCTCGATGAGCTTCTCAGGCAGGTGGAGGACGCCGACGAGGCGGCCAAGAAAATGCTCGGCGAGCTCGGCGGCCGGGGCGGCGCCGCCGCGCCGGCGCAGAAGGACGCTCAGGAGCAGACCGCGCAGCCGAAGCCGGACGTCGACGAGCTTCTCGCACAGCTCGACGAGCTGGTGGGACTCGACAAGATCAAGGCGAACGTGCGCAGTCTCATCAACCTGGTAAAGGTGCGCGCCCTGCGCGAGGAGAACGGCCTGCCAGTGCCCTCGATGTCGCTGCATCTGGTCTTCATGGGCAATCCCGGCACGGGCAAGACGACCGTGGCGCGGCTGATCGCGCAGCTCTATTATGCGATAGGCGTCCTCTCCAGGGGGCAGCTTGTGGAGGTGGACCGCTCCGGCCTGGTGGCGGGCTTTGTCGGGCAGACGGCCATCAAGACCGCGGAGGTCGTCAAGAGCGCGATAGGCGGCGTGCTGTTCATCGACGAGGCGTACGCCCTCGCCCCCGGCGACGGGACGAACGATTTCGGCCGCGAGGCGATCGAGACGCTGCTCAAGGCCATGGAGGATAACCGCGCCGACCTCGTCGTGATCGTCGCGGGCTATGAGGAGCTGATGGAGCGCTTTATTTCGTCAAACCCCGGTCTCGAGTCGCGCTTCAACCGCTATTTTCTCTTTGAGGACTACACCGGAGAGCAGCTGATGGCGATCTTCCGCTCCATGTGCGCGAAAAACAGCTATGAGCTGGAGCCGGAGGCTGAGGCGTTTGCGGAGAAGCACTTCCGGGATCTCTATGAGCAGCGGGACGAGAATTTCGGCAACGCCCGCAATGTGCGCAATCTGTTTGAAAATGTGATCTCCATCCACTCGGACCGCGTGGCGCAGCTGGAAGCGCCGGAGCGCGCCGATCTGGTGACGATAAGAAAAGAGGATATCGAAAAAGCGTCCGAAATGTGATTCCGCGGACATTTTGTCCGGAAAGGAGAAAAAATGGAAGGTTGGAACAGCAACAAGCTCGGCTTCGGTCTGATGAGGCTTCCCAAAAAGGGGGACGAGATCGATCTTGAGGCCACGGCGGAGCTGGTCGACGCATTTCTCGCCGGAGGCGGCACTTATTTTGACACGGCGTATGTCTACGCCGGCTCCGAGGTCGCTTTCCGCGAGACGATCGCCAAGCGGCATCCGCGCGACAGCTACACGATCGCCTCCAAGGTGGCGGGGTGGATACTCAACGATGAGTTCACCGTCGAAAAGAGCTTCAGGGAATCCCTGGAGCGCTGCGGCATAGAGTATTTCGACTACTATCTGCTGCACAGCGTGCAGGGCTCGCGCGTGCCGATGTACGAGAAATTCGGCTGCTGGGATTTCTGCAGGGAGATGGTGAAGGAAGGCCGCATCAGACATTTCGGCTTTTCCTTCCACGGCGATCCGCCCACGCTGGAGCGGCTGCTCGACGAGCACCCCGAGACGGAGTTCGTACAGATGCAGCTCAACTATGTGGACTGGGAGAACGAGGCTATCTGCTGTGCGGGCAACTACGAGGTCTGCCGCCGCCGCGGGGTCGACATCATCGTGATGGAGCCGGTCAAGGGCGGCATGCTCGCAAGCCTCAAGCCGGAGCTGGAGGACAAGCTCAGGGCGCTGGATCCCGACGCGACGCCCTCCTCCTTCGCCATGCGCTATGTCGGCGCCCTGCCGGGCGTCAAGGTAGTCCTCTCCGGCATGAACACGCATGAGCAGCTGCAGGACAACCTGCGGACCTTCAGGGATCTCCGGCCGCTCACCGAAGCGGAGCGGAAGGCCGTGCACGAGGTCCGCGACGGCATTCTCGCCGCGGATACCGTGCCCTGCACCTCCTGCCGCTACTGCGTGAGCGGCTGCCCGCAGAGCATCAACATACCGGAGATCTTCAAGGCGTACAACCTCATCCTCACCTTCGGGGATCATCTCCGGCCGCATCTGTATTATAACGACGCGGTCGACCTCGGCAGCGGAAGGGCCTCCGACTGCATCGGCTGCGGTCAGTGCGAGGGCGTATGTCCGCAGCACATCAACATCATCGAGCGCCTTGCCGGCGCATCGGAAAAACTCGACGTATAACGGAGGAAGAAAAGACCATGGCTGTTCTCAACTGCAATTTTTATTCCAACAGGCTCGGCATGAACGCGGAGGTCTGCGTGCACATGCCGGAGCGGCGCCAGTGCGACCATGAGCCGCTCAACGGGCGCAAGTATCCGGTGCTCTATCTTCTCCACGGCCATTCTCAGGACCATACGAGCTGGATAACCAACTCGCAGATAGAGTTCCTGCTCGCCGAGACCGACCTCATCGTCGTCATGCCGAACACGCACCGCGCGTGGTACACCGACGGCAGGAACACGTTCCGTTATTTCTCCTACCTGACCGAGGAGCTGCCGAGCATCATGGAGGACTGGTTCCCGATCTCCGGCAAACGCGAGGACCGCTACATAGCCGGCCTCTCCATGGGCGGCTACGGCGCCTTCAAGGCCGGACTGCGCCGTCCCGATCTGTACGCCGGAGCAGCCAGCATGTCCGGCGCGCTCGACCACTTCTTTGAGAAGAGAGACACGCTGCAGGGCAGCACCGTCGGCCTTCCCGTGCGCGACGATGTGGAGATGAATATGAACGCCATATTCGGCGACTGGCGCGAATCCGAGGGGAGCTTTGACGATCTGTTCGCGGCGGCGAAGGAGCTCTCCGCATCCGATGCGGAAAAGCCGGACTTCTATATCTGCATAGGACAGGACGATTTCCTCCGCAATACGAACGATCGCTTTGTGGACTTCGTGAAAAAAGAGGCGCCCAATCTCAAGGTGACCTACAGGGTCGGTGAGGGGATCCACAACTGGGATTTCTGGAACAGGGAGATCAGGGGCGTGCTGGAGCACTTCGGCCTGATGAACTATAAGATCTGACGCTGTTCTCCCGTAAAATGCTTTTTCGGCGTTTTGCGGGAGACGGGCATGACATCGAAGGAAAGAAAAAGCTCTGTCCTCCGGCTGCCGGAGGACAGAGCTTTTTATCGGAATGATCTTATCTGACGCGAACGATGCTTTCCGCCGTGGCGCCGTCGCACTCCACGGTGAGCGTGCCGGTGCCGCGGCCCACGGCCGTGACCCTGCCCTCCTGCGTTACGACGAAGATATTCTCGTCGCTTGAGGTCCAGGTCACCTCGCTCTCCGCATCGGCGGGGACCGTGGCGGTCTTGAGGACGAGCACCTCGCCGACGTCCATGGTGAAGTCGGTCACCGTGCCGCCGCCGTAAGTGATCCTGATGCTTTCAACGGAG
>Ga0079305_1003019_pt1 | contig 12395 bp, 7 predicted proteins | sample LMS_cellobiose_e_FD_79183 | JGI IMG/M metagenome (GOLD analysis project Ga0079305, IMG submission 79183) | Rumen-fistulated moose microbial communities from Alaska, USA - LMS_cellobiose_enrichment | ecosystem: Host-associated > Mammals > Digestive system > Stomach > Rumen fluid ... | reverse complement strand
GTGGGCTACGGCTCCCTGCTGGTCATGCTGATCAGCGCCAAAAAGCTGCGCCCCGCCTACACCGCCTGGTTCATCTGCTATTTCGTGATCTGCTACGGCACCACCTGGCTGCTGAGCGGGCCGCGGTACATGGCGGTATTCTTCCCGCTGGCCATCGCCGCGGACGAACTGCCGCTGAAAAAGTGGATGGCCCCGCTGGGCTGCGGCATATTGGGCGCGCTTTACTGCGTTTGCTTTGCCCTGCGCTGGGGCGTATGGTAATAAATGCATACACAAAAACCGGCCTGTGAAAACACAGGCCGGTTTTGGTTTACTCTCCCTGTTTGATGGCTTTCAGGGTTTTCATCACCGGGTTTTGGCCCCGGCCAAAATAATCGTGCAGCGCTTCATACTCCCGGTAAAGCCGCTCATACACGGCAGCGTTTTCGGGAATGGGTTCATAGGTTTTCACGCTGGGGGCGCTCATGGCTTGAATGGCGGAAATCACGTCGTCATATCCCCCGTCTGCGCTGCCCGCCGCCACCGCGCCGAAGATGGCGCTGCCCAGCGCCGCGCCCTGGGAGGCATCCACGATGCGCACGGGCATATTCAGCACATCGGCATAGATCTGCATGGCCATGGGATTTTTCTGGCTGATACCGCCGGTGGCGAAGAAGGCCGTAACCGGCACGCCGCAGGCCCGGTAATTCTCCACGATCTTGCGGGCGCCGTAGGCCGTGGCTTCGATCAGGGCGCGGTACATCTCCTCCGGCTTGGTCTGCAGGGTCATGCCGAGCATCAGGCCGCTCAGGTCAATGTCCACCAGCACGCTGCGGTTGCCGTTCCACCAGTCCAGCGCCAGCAGGCCGCTTTCGCCGGGGCGCAGTTTTTGGGCAAGTTCGGTGAGATACTGATGGATATTGACGCCCTGGCGCCGGGCCTCCTCCCGATACCGGGCGGGCACGCACCGGTCGCAGAACCAGGCGAAATGATCCCCCACACAGCTCTGCCCCGCCTCATAGCCCAGGAAGCCGGGAATGAGCCCATCCTGCACCATGCCGCACATGCCGGGTACGGCGCGCACGGTATGGGACAGCATCATGTGGCAGCTGGAGGTGCCCATGATGGCCAGCATCTGGCCCGGCTGGGTCAGCCCGGCGGCGGGAACGCACACGTGGGCGTCCACGTTGGCGGCGGCCACGGCGATGCCGGGACGCAGACCCAGGCTTTGCGCCATGGCGTCGGTCAAGCCGCCCACCCGCGTTCCCAGATTCACCACCGGGACGAAGCACTTTTCGGCGATCACGTTTTGAAGCCGCGGATCGATGGCGGCGTAAAAATCCTGTGAAGGAAAGCCCTTGCCCTTGCGGTAAAAGCTTTTATAGCCCGCGGCGCAGGCATTCTGGGTCAGGCGGCCGGTCAGCTGCCACACGATCCAATCCCCCGCCTCCACCCAGGCGTACATGGCCCGGTAAAGCTCCGGCGCCTCCTCCAGCACCTCCCACAGCTTGGGCAGATTCCATTCGCTGGATACCTCCCCGCCGTAGAGTGAAAGCCATTCCTCCCCCCGCTGCCGGGCAATATCGGCAATGCGGTGAGCCAGGCCCTGGGCGGCGTGGTGCTTCCACAGCTTCACATAGGCATGGGGAGAATGCTCCCATTCAGGCAGCAGGCACAGTGGCGTTCCCGCCGCGTCCACCGGCAGCACGGTGCAGGCGGTAAAATCGATGCCGATTCCCACCACATCCGCCGGGTCGACGCCGCTTTTGCGCACCGCCTCCGGAATGGCGGCAGACAAGGCATCCAGATAATCCCGGGGATGCTGCAAGGCATAATCAAGGGGCAATGGCGCGCCATCCGGCAGACGGGCATCCATAACGCCATGGGGATAAACGAATTCAGCGCCGGAGAGGATGCGCCCATTCGCGGTATCCGCCACCACGGCCCGGGCGGAAAGAGTGCCGAAATCCATGCCAACGGTATATTTTGCCATTTCCATCACCTGCTTTCAGGGTGTCCATGCTGATTATAGCACATCCGCCCCACACGCGCCAGAGCAAATGAAAAAAGGTATCGCAAAATTTCTTCATTGTGCTATAATAAATGCGATTACCACAGAAACGAGGATAAAAACGTATGATCGATTTGAATTGGGTACGCGGCGAGGCGGCCAAGCTGATCCTGGAAGCGGGTGCACGGGTAGCGCATGCCAGCGCTTCCCCCGTGCATGAAAAGGGCGGCCACTATAACTTTGTAACGGAAATGGACGTTGCCACCCAGGAATTTCTGCGGGAAGGGCTGATGCGGCTGATTCCCGACGCCTGCTTTTTCGCCGAGGAGCAGGAAAACAACGTGCTGACCGACGCATACACCTGGGTGGTGGATCCCATCGACGGCACCACCAATTTCATTCGCGGGCGGCACGCCAGCAGCATTTCCATCGCGCTGCTCAAGGACAGGGAGCCGGTGGTGGCGCTGATCTGCCAGCCCTATCTGAACGAGCTGTACACCGCCGTAAAGGGCCAGGGAGCTTTTCTGAACGACCAGCCCATCCACGTGAGCGCTCTCCCCTTTGAAAACGCGCTGGCCGACATCGGCACCTCGCCCTATTACGCGGAGCTGTGGGAGGCCACGGCCTATTGCTTCCATCAGTTTTTGTGCCACGGGGGCGATATCCGCCGGGTGGGCTCCGCCGCCATCGACTGCTGCGACATCGCCTGCGGCCGGGCCGAAATCTTTTGCGAAATGCGCCTCTCCCCTTGGGATATTGCGGCGGGCGCGCTGCTGATCCGGGAAGCGGGAGGCTGCTTTATGATGCCCTTTGAGGACAAGGTGGATTTCAGTAAGACCACCTGCATCCTTGCCACCAATCCCGTATGCCGGGAGGCCGCGCTGAACATTGTGAAGCAGGCGAAGGAGCTGATCAAAGCGTGATTTATTCCTCTCCCCACGTGCATACCCAATTCTGCGACGGCCGCTCCACAGCGGAGGAAATGGTGCGCTCCGCCCTGGCGGGCGGGTGCAAAAGCCTGGGCTTTTCCAGCCACGCAAGACAGAATTTTGATTCCCCCAGCGCCATGACGGCTGAGGGCGAGCAGGCATATATCGCCGAGATCCATCGGCTGCAAAGCGTATATGGCGACCGCATCCGCATCTGGCTGGGCACGGAGCTGGACTTCTATTCCTGCGCCGATACCGCGCCCTACGATTATTTTATCGGTTCGATGCACTATCTGCCTGGGGCCCATGGCTTCACCGCCGTGGACGGCAGCGCCAAAAGGCTGCATGCCTTCTGCCAGGCGGAATACGGCGGAGACGGGCTGGCGCTGGCGCGGGATTATTACATGGCTTACGCCGCCATGATGCGCAGCCGCAAACCGCTGATCGGCGGGCATCTCGACCTGGTTCGCAAAAGCAACCCCCAGCTGCATCTTTTTGACGAGGACAGCCCCGTATATCACGGCTATGTGCAGCGGGCGCTGGACGCGGCACTGGAGGCGGGGGTAATCCTGGAGGTGAACACCGGCGGCATGGCCCGCTACAACGCGCCCAAGCCCTACCCCGACCGGTGGATACTGGAGCGCTGGCACGCAATGGGCGGCCAGGTGATTCTGGCCTCCGACTGCCACTATGCCCCCCAGCTGCTGACCCATTACGCGGAGGCAGCGGAAATGCTGAAGGAAATCGGCTACCGCACGGTGCGGGTGCTGGGCACAGGCGATGAGTTGATCGAAGAAACAGAATTGGATTGATGGCATCATCAGCAAAAACGGCAGCAAGGAAACAATCCCCGCTGCCGTTTCTGTTTGCTTATTCTTTCTTAATTCAGTTCCACGCCCCACCCACTGACATGTTTCAGAAGCCGGATCACGTCCATAATGTTCACTTTGCCGTCGCCGGTCACGTCGGCGGCGCTGTCTTCAATCTCCACTTCCCAGCCGGATACATACTTGAGCAGGCGGATCACATCCATGATGTCGGTTTTATCATCGCCGGTCACGTCGCCGGGAACAGCAGGCTCCGTCGTCGGCGCTGCGGTGGGCGTGGGGGCGGCGGTGGGCTCGGTGTTCACAGTAATCGCTGCTATAGTAAAATAAGCGTCTTTATAAGTAATCTCTATCCAATTCTTCCAACTCCAGGACAAAATGCTGCCGTTGAGCGAACCGCCATCCATATACGTTATGTTGCTTACGTCAAATCCAGGGAAGGTGGACAGATCAACCGTTCTGTCTGCCGTTGGGACGATATGGGGTACAACAGCCACGTCTGTGCCGCCACGGTTCACCTTTTTCATCAGCTCATAATCGCATTGTACCAGAACCAAGGCTGTATTGGAACTCACATCCAAGCTGGTGAAGCTGTTTTCATAGCAATACAGCTTCTTCAATGATGTGTTCCGGCTCACATCCAGGCTGGTCAGGCTGACACCAGTGCAGGTAAGCTCTATCAGTGCTGCATTCTTGCTCAAATCCAGACCAGTCAGGAGGGTTTCAGAGCAGTCAAGCTGCTCCAGCGCTATGTTTTTGCTCACATCCAGGTTGGTCAGGTTATTCCCGCTGCAGGAAAGACGAACCAGCGCGGTGTTTTTGCTCACTTCCAGGCTGCTCAGGTTGTTGCTGCCACAGCCAAGATACTCCAATGCGGTGTTCCCGCTCACATTGAGACTGTTCAGATTATTACTGTAGCAGGAAAGGCTTACCAGCGCAGCGTTTTTGCTCGCATCCAGAACGGTCAGGTTATTATATCCGCAGTTAAGCTGCTCCAGCGCTGTGTTCTTGCTCACATCCAGGCTGGTCAGGCTGTTGTAAGAAGTATCTAATTTTTTCAGCGCGCTGAAATACTCGATGCCCTGCAGCGATTTGATCCCTCGGCCGGATGTATCGATATCAATGACCTGCTCGATCTCCGCCTCGCTCAGGTTATTATCGCTGTCCTTATCATAAAACTCCGACACATACGCCCGAAAAACATCATCCGGGAAATGGGCCGCGTCGATGGGCACGTCCGCCGCCAGAGCGGTCCCGGCGCACAAGCACAGCAGACAGGTCAGCATCAGAGCAAGCACCGTTTTTTTCATGAGATCCTCCTTCAAATGTATGGATGTGAAAAATGCAGGTATATTGCATCGTTGGTATTATATACCAATCCTCTGCGATGTGTCCAGCGCAGGCGCTTTTTTTCGCAATGATCCGAAAATGGAAGCCATGAATAGAAAACAGCCGGGCTTAGAATACCAGCCAGGCTGTCAGAATCGTGAACTGTGATCATTCCCCGCGAATGGCCTGGTCGATCATCGCCAGCAGCCGATCCCGGCCTTCGCCGTTTTCGCTGCTCCAGGGGATCAGCTCCCAGGGCTGCACTTGCAGGGCGCGGCAGATGGGAGCGGTGTACTTCATGCGGGAGCCGCGTGACACCTTGTCGGCTTTCGTCGCCACGGTCAGGAAGGGAATGCCGGAGGCCCGCAGGAACTCCACCATGTCGATATCATCCCGGGTGGGCTCGTGGCGGATATCAACCAGCTGCAGCACGGTTTTCAGCTCCCGGGTGTTGGCAAAATAGCCCTGCATCATTTCACCCCAGCGCAGCTTTTCCCCCTTATCCACCTTGGCGAAGCCGTAGCCCGGCAGATCCACCAGATGAAAGGCGTCTCCCGTGCCCCCGTTGATCTCAAATACGTTGAGCAAACGGGTCTTGCCGGGGATGCCGCTGGTTTTGGCCAGCTTGCCGTTGCGGCACAGGGCGTTGATCAGGCTGGATTTGCCCACGTTGCTCTTGCCCGCCACGGCAATCTGCGGCAGGCCGATGCCGGTAAAGCGCCCATACTGGGCCATGCTGGTGACGAATTTCGCGGTTTTGATCTCCATTTGTGCCTACTTTCGTCGGTTTATTCGGCTGCAGCGGGCATCAGCGCCACCCTCAGCACGTCGGTAATGGTGTCTGCAAACAGGATCTCAAAGGTTTTCAGCACGTGGGTGGGAATTTCCTCCAGATCCTTCTCATTCTCCCGGGGCAGCAGGATGGTTTTGATGCCCGCCCGGTAGGCGGCCAGCAGCTTTTCCTTGACGCCGCCGATGGGCAGCACCCGGCCCCGCAGGGTGATTTCCCCCGTCATGGCCACGTCCTGCCGCACAGGGCGGTTTGACAGGGCGGAGAGCAGGGCAGTGGCCATGGTCACGCCGGCGGAAGGCCCGTCCTTGGGCACAGCGCCCTCCGGCACGTGGATATGGATATCCATGTTTTTGTGGAAATCGGGATCCAGGCCGTATTCCCCGGCATGGGCGCGGATCCAGCTGAGGGCTGCCTGGGCGCTCTCCTTCATCACGTCGCCCAGTTGGCCGGTGAGCTTCAGGGCCCCGCTGCCGGGCATCACCGCACATTCTACGGCCAGGGTTTCGCCGCCCACGGTGGTATAGGCCAGGCCGTTGACAACGCCTACCTGAGGCGCCTTCTCCGGCATATCCCGCAGGAAGCGGGGCGCGCCCAGATATTCCGCCACCTTTTCCCGGGTCACGGTCACCTGGGACAGCTCGCTTTCCAGCATTTCCACCGCCGCCTTGCGCACGATGCGCGCCAGGGTGCGGCTGAGGGTGCGCACGCCCGCCTCCCGGGTGTAGCCCTCGATGACTTTTTTCATGGGCGCGTCGCCCATTTTGACGCTGCCCCGGGGCAGGCCGTGCTCCGCCACCTGCTGGGGCAGCAGATGGCGCTTGGCGATCTGCAGCTTTTCCTCCTCGGTGTAGCTGGGCACCTCGATGATCTCCATACGGTCCAGCAGCGGGCCGGGAATGGTATCCTTGCTGTTGGCAGTGGTAATGAACATCACGTGGCTCAGGTCGAAGGGCAGCTCCATGTAATGGTCGCGGAAGGCGCTGTTCTGCTCGCTGTCCAGCACCTCCAGCATGGCGCTGGCGGGGTCGCCGCGGAAGTCGTTGCTCATCTTATCGATTTCATCAAACAGGAACACCGGGTTCATGGTGCCCGCCTGCTTGATGCCCGCGATAATGCGGCCCGGAATGGCCCCGATGTAGGTGCGGCGATGGCCGCGGATCTCCGCCTCATCCCGCACGCCGCCCAGGGACATCTGTACGAATTTGCGGCCCACGGCCTTGGCGATGCCCTTCACGATGGAGGTTTTGCCCACGCCGGGCGGGCCCACAAAGCACAGGATGGGGCCGCGCAGGCTGCCGTCCTGGGTACTTATCTGCTTCATGCGGCATACCGCCAGGTATTCGATGACCCGCTCCTTCACCTGCTTCATGCCGTAATGATCGGCGTCCAGGATGCGGCGGGCGCGCTTCAGATCCAGATTGTCGGTGGTCATTTTGCCCCAGGGCAGGTCGCAGATCCATTCCAGATAGGTCTGGCTCACCCCCACCTCAGGCGTGCCGGGGGCCATGCGGGCCAGGCGATCCAGCTCCCGCTCCGCCTTTTCCCGGGCCTCGTCGTTCAGGGGCAGCTTGCGCAGCCTCTCCCGCAGCTCCTCGTTTTCGGCGGCCTGATCCTCCCCCAGCTCCTCCTGGATGGCGCGGATCTGCTCCCGCAGGTAATAATCCTTCTGGTTTTTATCAATCTGTTTTTTCAGCCGTCCCTGCACCTGCTTTTCGATGCCGGCCAGCTCGGTTTCCCGGGCCAGGATGCCGCAGAGCGTTTCCAGCCGGGCGGCCACGCTGACCTCCTCCAGGATGGCCTGCCTGTCCTCCAGGCGGGTGAGCACGTTGGCGGCGATCACATCGGCCAGCTGATCCGGCTCATCCACCTCGCCCACAGAACGCAGCGTTTCCGGGGACACGCGCATACTGGCCCTGGCATATTCCTCAAAGAATTCATGGGTGGTGCGCAGCAGGGCCTGCAGGGTGGCCTCGTCCTCCCCCTCCGCGTCGCGCAGGGGCTGCACGTCGGCGATCCAGTGGGGATCTTCCTGCACGATGGCGCGCAGCTGGGCCCGCTGCTGGCCTTCCACCAGCACCCGCAGGCTGTCGCCGGGCAGGTTGAGCACCTGCTTGATCAGGGCGATGGTACCCACGCGGCACATATCCTCCGCCGTGGGGTTTTCGATCTCGCCGTCCTTCTGGGCTACCAGGAAAATCTTCTGCTCCGCCAGCATGGCCGCTTCCAGCGCCGCCACGCTGCGGGGACGGCCCACGTCAAAATGCAGCACCATGTGGGGAAATATCATCAGCCCGCGCAGCGGCATCAGCGGGATGCGCTGTACCCGGGGTTTGCGTTTCGTCGCCATAATTCCTCCCTGGAATATACAAAATTGCATTTTATTTTATCAGATGTTTCGGTGTATTGCAAGTTTTCCCTTTGCGTTTCATTCCGCCGCCTGGGCAGACAGGGGCAGCGGCCTGCCCGCCGCCGCGTTGGTGGCCGTTTCCAGCGTGACGTTGGGCAGCAGCATGCGCTGCAGCGCCATATCCACCGTATCCAGGGGATGCACCTGAATGCCGCAGCCCTCAAAGCGATCCAGCATATTCTCCCGGGGAACGCACACGTGCACAAGCCCGGCCCACAGAGCGGCGCCGACCTTCTCCGGCACGCCGCCCACCGGCAGGATCTGCCCCTGCACGCCAATCTCCCCCGTGATGGCGCAGCTGCCGTCGACAGGGCAGCCCGTCAGGGCGCTGACGGCGGCCACAGCCATGGCGGCTCCGGCGCTGGGCCCGTCCACAGGCGCGCCGCCGGGGAAATTGATATGCACGTCGGCATCGCCCGGCAGATAGCCCATCCGCCGCAGCACGGTGGCCACGTTTTCCGCCGATACGCTGGCCGTTGACCTGCGCCGCATGGTATGTGCCCCGCTGTCCAGCTCCTCCTCATCCACGATGCCCGTCACCCGCACCCGGCCGCTGCCGGGGGTACGCACCGCCTCGATTTCCATCACCGCGCCCTGGTGGCTGCCGTACACCGCCAGCCCGTGCACCGCGCCCACTCGGTTCTCCTGGGGCGCCAGTCGCCGGGGACGGGGCGCGTAATGGCCGGACTGGATCACAAACTCCATATCCCGCCGCTCAATTTTGCCCCGCTTTTCCAGCTGGGCCAGGCCTGCGGCCATCTGCACCATGTTCACCGCGTCCCGGCCGCAGGCGGCGTAATCCCCGCACAGCCGCGCCACCTCCCAGACCATGGGGCAGCCCGCCCGCTCCGCCGCCCCCGCGGCGATGGCGCTGACCTCCTCTGCCTCCAGGGGGCGGAAGAACACCTCCATGCACCGGCTGCGCAGGGCGGGCGGCAGCTCCTCGGGGCTGCGGGTGGTGGCCCCAATCAGCCGGAAATCGGCGGGCATGCCGTTTTTAAACACATCGTGGATATACCGGGGTACGGCAGGATCATCCGGCTTATAATAGGCGGAATCGAAATGCACCTTCCGATCCTCCAACACCTTCAGCAGCTTGTTCATCTGGATGGGATGCAGCTCCCCGATCTCATCCAAAAACAGCACGCCGCCATGGGCCTTTGTCACCGCGCCGGGCTTGGGCTGGGGAATGCCCTGCATGCCCAGGCTGCCCGCTCCCTGATAGATGGGGTCGTGCACGCTGCCGAACAGTGGGTCGGCGATGGAACGCTCGTCAAAGCGCACGCAGGTGGCGTCCATTTCAATAAAGGGCGCGTTGGGCCCAAAGGGCGTGCCCGGGCTTTTCTTCGCAGCCTCCAGCACCAGCCGCGCCGCGCAGGTTTTGCCAATGCCCGGCGGGCCGTAAATGATCACATGCTGGGGATTTGCGCCGCACAGGATGGCCTGCAGGGAGCGGATGCCCTCCTCCTGGCCGATGATATCGGCAAAGCTCTGCGGCCGCACGTGCTCGCTGAGCGGCTCGGAAAGACGGATGGCCCGCAAGCGGCGCAGCTGCTCCAGCTCCTTGGCGGAATCCCGCCGCACAGCCGGCTGCGCCTGCCTGTCCCGCCGCAGCTGGCTATAAAAGTAAACGCCCACCACCAGCGTGACCGCCAGCTGAATGAAAAACAGCACGATCGTCAATCAAAAACCCCCTTTTCACACCCGTCATAGGATGTGGAAAGGGGGCGATGTTCATGCGGGAAAGTTCAGGCAATCGCCATCAGTAGGTTTCCTGCAGCTCGATGTTTTTGTAGCGTCGCAAGCCGGTGCCGGCGGGGATCAGCTTGCCGATGATCACATTTTCCTTCAGGCCCAGCAGCGGATCGACCTTGCCCTTGATGGCAGCCTCGGTCAGCACGCGGGTAGTCTCCTGGAAGGAGGCGGCGGACAGGAAGCTTTCCGTGGCCAGAGATGCCTTGGTGATGCCCAGCAGCACGCGGCTGGAATAGGCAGGGCGGCCGCCGGCCATGATGGTCTTTTCGTTGGCTTCCTCGAAGCGGAAGATGTCCACAAAGCTGCCGGGCAGCAGATCGGTATCGCCGCTGTCCACCACGCGTACCTTGCGCAGCATCTGGCGGACGATAATCTCGATATGCTTATCGCTGATGGATACGCCGCCCTGGCTGTGGTACACGCTCAACACTTCCTTAAGCAGGTATTCCTGCACGGCCTTTACGCCCAGGATGCGCAGCAGATCATGGGGATTGATGGAGCCCTCGGTCAGCTCGTCGCCGGCCTTGACCAGATCGCCGTCGTTGACCTTGATGTGGATGCCGTAATGGATGGGATAGACCTTCTTTTCGTTGGGGTCATCCTCATTGGTGACGATGAGCTCGCGCTTCTTCTTGTTTTCAGACAGGGTCACGCGGCCGCTGATTTCCGCCAGGGTAGCGTCGTGCTTGGGCTTGCGGGCCTCAAACAGCTCCTCCACGCGGGGCAGACCCTGGGTGATATCCGCCGTGCTGGCGATACCGCCGGTATGGAAGGTACGCATGGTCAGCTGTGTGCCGGGCTCGCCGATGGCCTGAGCCGCGATGATGCCCACAGCCTCGCCGATATCCACGTCGCCGCCATGGGCCAGGTTCATGCCGTAGCAGCGGGCGCAGACGCCGTTCTGGCAGCGGCAGGTCAGCACGCTGCGTACCTGCACGCTGGTCAGACCGGCCTTGCCGATCTTTTCCGCCTTCTTGTAATCGATGTTCTCATTCAGGGCGCAGATCAGCTCGCCGGTCTTGGGATCGATAATATCCTCGGCGGCCACACGGCCCAGGGCACGATCCGCCAGGGGCTTGATCTCGCCGATGGCCTCGATCTTGATGCCGCGCACCTTTTCGCCGCGCTCCTCAAAGCAGTCGGTCTCGCGGATGATGACCTCCTGGGCCACATCCACCAGGCGGCGGGTCAGATAACCAGAGTCGGCGGTACGCAGAGCGGTGTCGGACAGGGCCTTGCGGGAGCCGTGGGAGGACATGAAGAACTCCAGCACGTTCAGGCCCTCCAGGAAGTTGGCGCGGATGGGGATCTCGATGGTTTTGCCGGAGGGCGAGGCCATGTTGCCGCGCATGCCGGCCAGCTGGGCCACCTGGGCGATGGAGCCGCGGGCGCCGGAATTGGTCATCATGTAGATGGGGTTCTTCTGGGGCAGCACCTTCAGCACGCGGCCGCGCAGAGCGGCGGTGGTGTCATTCCAGGTGGTGATGACGGCGCGGTAGCGCTCATCCTCGGTCATCAGGCCGCGGCGGTACTTGCGCTCGATATCCCGCACGCGGTCATCGGCCGCCTTCAGCATTTCGGGCTTTTCAGGCGGGATGATGATATCGCTGACGGCCACGGTGATGGCGCCGCGGGTGGAATACTTATAGCCCATGGCCTTGATGTTATCCAGCACCCGGGCGCAGACGTTGACGCCGTGCACGCGGAAGCAGCGCTCCACGATGTTGCCCAGATCCTTCTTCACGACCACCTTGTCAATCTCCAGCTTGAACATATCGTCCAGGCAGGCGCGGGGCTGGAAGCCCAGATCCTGCGGGATATTCTCGTTGAAGATCAGCTTGCCCAGGGTGGTTTCGATCAGGCGGCGCTCGGTAACGCCCTCAAAGCTGCGGCTGATGCGCACCTTGATGGGGCTCTGCAGGGTGATCTGATGGGCCTGATAGGCCATCAGCGCTTCATCGGGATTGGCGAACACGCGGCCCGCGCCGGGGGCGTCCGGGTCGATGATGGTCAGGTAGTGGCAGCCGATAACCATGTCCTGAGTGGGGCTGATAACGGGCTTGCCGTCCTGGGGCTTCATCACGTTGTTGGCGCACAGCATCAGGAACCGGGCCTCGGCCTGCGCTTCCATGGAAAGGGGTACGTGCACGGCCATCTGGTCGCCGTCAAAGTCGGCGTTGTAGGCGGTGCAGGCCAGGGGGTGCAGCTTCATGGCCTTGCCCTCCACCAGCACCGGCTCAAAGGCCTGAATGCCCAGGCGGTGCAGGGTGGGCGCGCGGTTCAGCAGCACGGGATGATCTTTGATCACGCCCTCCAGGATGTCCCACACCTCGGGCTTGACCTTTTCCACCATGCGCTTGGCGGC
>Ga0079305_1003018_pt1 | contig 12410 bp, 12 predicted proteins | sample LMS_cellobiose_e_FD_79183 | JGI IMG/M metagenome (GOLD analysis project Ga0079305, IMG submission 79183) | Rumen-fistulated moose microbial communities from Alaska, USA - LMS_cellobiose_enrichment | ecosystem: Host-associated > Mammals > Digestive system > Stomach > Rumen fluid ... | reverse complement strand
TTTGCACTGACGAATTACCGATTCAAAGGAAAAGGCGCTCAGATGGTGGCACTCATCCACGATCACCATACCGTAGTTTGCCACAATGTCATCGACAACGCCTTTCCGCACCAGGCTCTGTATGGACGCGACATCCACGATCCCAGTGACTTTCCGCTTCCCGGAACCGATCACGCCGATTTGTGAGGAGGGGATTCCCAGAAATTTTTCCAGCCGTGCCTTCCACTGATTCAACAGCTGCACCCGATGGACGAGGATGAGCGTGTTCGTGGCGCGTTTAGCCAAGAGATATATGGCTGCAACGGTCTTCCCGAACGCGGTCGAAGCGGAAAGCACACCCAGATCATTCCCGAGCAGAGCATCTGCAGCCTTTTTCTGTTCCGAACGCAGCGTCCCGTGAAATGCGAAATTCTGTGGCAATCCGCGATTTCTTTTATCGGACACCGTATAGCGAATTTTATTTTCGATCAGGAGCGAAGAAATATCATCGGCGCATCCTCGCGGCAGACCGATGTGGTTTGGGAAGTCTTCCGCACAGCAGATGATGCGAGGCTTGTTGTAAGTCGGCATGTGCATTGCCTGAGCACTGTAAAACTCCGGATTCTGGAATGCCGCCAGCCGCAGAAGCGCCGTCCGCAGTCTCGGCGGGAGCTGGGATTTGGAGAAATATATCTCATTCTCTATGACGATTTCCAGCGGTCCCGTCAGTCCCGCGGCAAGGTCTTTTTCTTGTCTCATGCGGGACGGCGGCTGTTCCCACGGGACTTCGCCTTCTTCCAGAATCGGCATTTTGACGGCTGTGACCCGTCCGGTCTCCACGGCTCTGGCGGCAATCTCCTCAACTTCCATCGGCGACATTTTCCGGATTCCGGCGAGGAAATGCCATTGATCACGGTAAGGCTCCATGGAGTCATCCAGAAAGACGCTGTTGCCGTGTTGTCGCGGTTTCGCCTGAAGCGGCAGAGCGATCAGATTGCCCAGACCGCCCTGCGGCATGGTGTCCTGATTGGGGAAGAAGCGGTCATAAGACTCAAATCCAAGTTCCGGACGGCTCTCCATGGTTTCGGTCAGAAGGAAGCACCCCATACGACGTGCCGTTCTCGCCGGAACAGGCGATGAAAAGAAGATCCAGACGTGAGCGCCGTTTCCGGAACGGGACCTTTCCACAGCCGCTGGAATATTGAACTTGCGGCAGGTATGGAGAAATGCCTGAACATCCTCCCTGAAATTCTGCTTGTCGAAATCCGCCGCAAGAAAGAAGCAGGTCTCGTCTTCCAGCATGGGATATACTCCGATAGTGAAGTCGTTTCCCCGCTCGTCCGTTCCCCGCAGATGTTTTTCGATGATCTGATCGGAAACCGGGAGCCACTCCCGATACGGACATTCGAAACACTTGATCTTCGGCTTGGCGCAGATGCCGCGTCGCCACTCGTTGACGCATACCGGCTGATACCCGGATTTGCCGGTCTTTCTGCTTTCAAACCGACGGGGAAAGACATCTTCCCGCCCTCGAAACAGACTGCGGAATATTCCGATTTTCTTTTCCGGTGGAAATGTATCGGACACTCTACGCGGGGGGCACGACGCGGGAATCATCCGTTCCTGGCCGAGCAGCAGTTGCCGGAGTTCCCGTTCCAACTCTTTCTTTTCAGCTGTGAGATGCACCAGCCGGGCGCGAACATCGGCGATTCGGCGTTCAATTTCATCCTGTTCCATTCTGTCTGTCACATCGTCGCCGGGTTTTGAAAACATTGCATTATTCACGGCTCGGCAGCTTCAATTTCTGCACCCGGAAAAAGGCACGCCGCTTTCCGAATTTCAGCCCAGCTCTTTTGCCGCCGTGTCAATGCTCAGCCCCCTTGGCCTCTGACTTCGGGAAACTCTCAAAATAAATGTCGCCCAGCGTATCATGATATCCCCAACCAATGCCGGAAGTGATTTCCACCAGATCATGCAATCGTTCCTGCAGATCATCGCGGTCCTCGTTCAACGGCAAATTCTTGACGAGCTTACAGCTCGCTTCAAACAAATTTTCCATGGAACAGTAATAGTTCTCATCAATGTCACCATATTCCATTGTAATATCATTACCCGTCTCTGCAGCGAAAACAAAAAGCTCGGCAACGGACTGCGGATCTGTACAGAATTTCTTTATCGCAGAGAGATAATGTTTCGCCTCGCGAAAGCTGAATCGGTCGGGATTCAAGGCCTTTTCAATTTTTTTCTCAAACGAGTCAAGCACGGAATTGTCGTTCAAATACAGTTTCACCAGCAAGGCATTCTCGCTGTTGGCGCTGCATAATGTGGAAATGAGGTTCCTTAATTCTTTCTCGGTCAATGTCGATAAACTGCGTTTCATTTTTGCTCCTCTGGAATCACTGGTTCTGTTCAAGTAAGGTTTCATTCAACAGGAAATCATACAGTCCGATATGCCGGATGCCGAATTCATCGATCCAAGGTCTCATGGTTGTTTTTGAAACAATGATCCGCTGAAAGAAATCTTTCACGGCAAGCAGGGGACGGATTTCCTGATTCTGTTTTTCGGACGTCGGCAGGCTCAATGCGGATTGAATGTAATATTTCGATCCCCCCGCATTCACGATGAAATCGATTTCAAAAGTTTTTTGACTGCGCTTTCCGTTTTTGTCCGTCTCCATTTTCCTGACTACGCCGACATCAACAGAATAGCCTCGGAAAATCAGTTCATTGAAAAGAATGTTTTCCATAATGTGGGTTTCTTCCTGCTGACGCAGATTCAGCCGGACATTGCGCAGCCCGATGTCCTCACAATAGTATTTTACAGGGAATTCAAAATACTTTTTCCCTTTCACATCATAGCGCTTGGCCTCCCGAAACAAATAGGCATTTGACAAATATCCCAGATAGGCCCCGATCATTTCCTCTGTGAATTTGGCACCTTTGACACTGCAAAGCGTCCGTGTCAGTTTGGACACGTTGGTGAGCGATCCGACGGATGAACAGAGAACATCCGTCAGTTCAGCCAGCGTTTCCGGATGCCTCACAGAGTATCGTTCCTGAATATCTTTATAATAAACTTCCTGAAAAAGTCCGGAAAGATACTTGAATTTTGCCTTGTCCGTCTTCTGGCTCAGGACAAGCGGCATTCCCCCGAACAGGGCGTAATCCTCAAATGCGGAAATTTTGTCTCCGCCGACGTGACTGAAATATTCGCTGAATGAAAGAGGATGAATTTCAACGACATCACCGCGCCCTCGAAATTCCGTCATGATATCTGTCGAAAGCATTTTTGAATTGCTCCCAGTGACATAGATATCCGTGTTCGGAAGCCGCATCAGACCGTTGAGCACACTGTAGATTTTTACGGGTGCATCCGGATTCCGCAGTTCCTCTCGGGTAATGGCAAACTGTATTTCATCCAGCAGAATATAATATTTTCCAGAATCTTTGATGAGGGACCGGATATACTTCGACAATTCATGAGGGTCACGGTATTTTTCATTGAGATCGTCATCAAGGGCAATCTGAATGATGTGATCTTCCGGTATTCCGTTTGCCTTGAGATATTCCGTAAACAGCGTGAAAAGCAGAAAACTCTTTCCGCAGCGCCGTATTCCGGTGACGACTTTGATCAGACCGTTGTCGATGCGGTCGATCAACAGTTTGAGGTAACGATCTCTCTGAATTCTCACGATGAGCCTCCTTGAATCCGATTTTAAATTGACAAAGCAATTTAATTCCGAATACAATATACCTCCCCACAACGCATTTTTCAAGTCAAAGAGCAAAAAAAGACCGATTTTCTCGGAATTATATCTACAAATCAATCTAAATCCAACTAAGTGCAGGCTTGCCGGGTGAATATGAAGCCGCGACACTCGCGCAGAAACGCCCGCTGTCGGGCTTATTTCTTTTCTGCGATAAGTTTCAGAAATTCGGCAACGGTGATGATTTTGACGTCCGCATATTGTCCCACCGCGAGCAAATCTTTGTCCCTGCTCACGACATAATAGCAATGACCATCAATGGCACAGGAAATGAACTTGTTGTCATCCGGGTCGCGGCAAATCTCTACTTTGCTTGTCTCCGGAATGATCTCCATTGCCGAGAAAATCGGAACAATCGAAAGTTGCAACGGGCGATTGGCATATTTATTCAGCAGGTAATTGACGGTCGCCTAATATTCATCAACAATTTCATCTGTTGCCACCGCCGAGTGTTCATGCCGGATGACCATGCGCAACAGTTCCGCTGGGCGGCCGCCGAAGAAGACTGCGGATGCGACAACATTCGTGTCTATGACAATGCGCATCATTTTTTCCTTCTGACAGCCTTGATCGCATCGTCAATGTCGGACTCCTGCAAGCCGTTTTCGGAGGCCCACTGATTCGCTTTTTTGAGGACCGCCTCAAAATCCGAGAGTTTCGGCTCCGTTATCGGTTTCAGAAGAATATTTCCCTGATCCGAAAAAACAATAAACTGCGTTCCCGCATCAAGATTCAGTGCGGACCTGATTTTTTTCGGCAGAACAATTTGCCCCCTTGTCGACATTGCGGTGATCATCGCCATAGAGACCTCCTTTCCAAGTAAGATTTTCTTACTATAATATAGCGCGAAGGAAAGCAAAAATCAAGTGCAGAAAGTAAGATTTTCTTATTTTTTCTAAAGAAGTATCCTCACAGTCGCGCACAAACGCCCGCTGTCGGGCTTTTATTATCCCTAAATCCGTGAAGACTTTTTCCTCGGGTCTTCACCATTCGTTTTTCTGTAAAAATTTTGTCATTTTTGACCGATTTCTGATGATGAAAAGTTTTGCTGTGAGAAAAAATCCTTTCAGTTTGTTGTTTTGCACAGAAAACTTCAATTTTTTCATCAAAAATCCCGATTTTTGAGCATAGTTATCCTATATCCCCGCCCTCCGATCTTGTTTTTGCTGTTTTTTGTGACCTTATGAACTTCAACATCTTGCGTAAATCTCCTTTATGCACCTGAACCACAGACCATCACATCCGAATTTTATGCAGATGGAATTGGCGTGGGAAATCATTTTACAGCCGACGCAGATCATATCCTGCAGAATGGAACGCAAACGCCGTCTGGTGGAATCGAGCCTGACTGGAATTTCAGGACATTCCAAAGCCAGCTGACCGATCAGACGAAGGCAGTTGTATGCGATTGCAGCCATGTTCAAAATCAATGCATTGGCGGCGAATTTTCCGCTGGGCAGACTCTCCAATCCCATATCCGTCTTGAATTCACTGTGAAATTGTTCACTGGTCCCATGCTCATGATAAAGTTCGATGCAGACAGCTTCATCTTCAGGAAGATTCGTCCACCAGGATGAAACTTCGATTTCCGGAATCAGCAATGGGGTTCCGTCCGGTGTCGTCAGGCGTTCGGCAACCTCGACAATCAGAAACATTGGAATGTCTTCACAGCCAGCCGGGACGGCATCCGGTGTCCACAATGTTTGGCTAGCACCAGATACTGTTCCGGCGATTCTTTCCGCAGATTGTGCTTGACCGGAAATTTTACTCCGCTTCCATGCAAGGCTCCGAAATAGTCTCCGTCGTCATGACCCGAATCGGCCCGGACCAGCAGTTCTTCCGCTTTCAGCCCGAGCTTCAGGGCCTTGCTGATGCAGCGTTTGGTAAATCCGATGGCTCCGTTTGAACAATGCTGACTGCCCGGACGCAATTCATTTCCGAGCATATAACCCTGCGTGCCTGCATAACAGAAGATCGGCGCATATCCGGGAGCATTGTGATAAGTCCAGCTGACTTTTTCTTTATGGCAGTCCGGCTGCAGCATCACGGATACGTCTATATCCAGCGGAATGTAACTGCCGGAGCGTATCGTCAGTTTCCCGAAATCGGAGACTTTACGAAGATGATCTACCAGTTGTTCATCCAGCAGTGTCTGGGATGAATTACTTTCTCCGAGTTCGTTCAGCCGCTGACGGAAGGTCGCGGATGACGCCACCCTTTTCAAGTTCAAAACCGTCTGGAACAAGGTATCATTGCGATACAAATCTATGTCGGAAAAATCACTTTTCCCATTCGCCAGCAGGACCACAGCCATTTTTACAATATCGCTGTGAGATATTTCACAATGTTTTGTTTTTGATGTCGTCAAGTGATCCATTTTTTCCAAAAACCTATGCTTGAAATTTGCGTCCCGATTAAAATATTTCCGCCTTTGGAGTTGATTTTTTCCTTGCCTTGCGCTATCTTTATCATCATTCACCTGTTGGGTTATTGGTATTTTACTGATTTCGTTAACCGTAATATACTGTCTCTCAACAGGTTTTTCCATGTCTTCCTCTTTGTTTTCCTATTTTCCTTCACGGATTATGGTGAAAGCAATTCGCTGGAATTTATCCGATTCGGGCATCTTCAACTGGTGCGGAAGCGGGACGGCAAGGTCGTGGACCTGACCGCGCCGGCGTTTTTCTGGATGAGAAAAGACGAGGAATACTGTTTCGCCGCAGATGAACAGGATCTGCAGTCGAAAAATATAGAACATATTTATTTCGACTTTGCCGGCGAACGCAGTGAACGGATTCTCAAGGCCCTGGACAAGCTGTACCCGGCCGGCATGTTCCATCCCCGCGACCCGGAAGCGGTCTGCGATATTTTCTTCCGGATTCTGCATCTGTACCGGATTGACCGGAAAGAAAAATTGCCGGAAATCGGAATGCTGATCGAAAAACTGCTGTTCCTGGCTTATGACTCGGCACAAGCGGGCATTCCGGAACGGCGCGATTCCTACGGTCTGGAAAAGATCGCGGAAAAGATCCGGAGCGAACCGTTCCGGGATTATGATTTTCATAAACTGGCTGCCGAACTGAACTTGAGCATGGACCATTTCCGGCGTTTGTTCCGAGAAAAAAATCAGCTGCCGCTGCAAAAATATCTCCAGCATCAGCGCATGATCCGCGCTGCCGAACTGCTGGAAAAAACCAATATGCGGATCAAGGAAATTGTTTTCAGCTGCAATTTTCCAATACCATGGATTTTTCCCGTTCATTCAAGCGCTATTCCGGGTTATCCCCGCGCGAATATCGGCGGAACCGCCGCAGGGATGGCACATCGGCGGAAAGATAGGGCCTATGGGTCCTGCAAGTCCTGTTTATCAGCGGCGGCGCCGGACTTCGGACGATGGGAGCGCCAAGACGGAATTTGCCCGCCAGGCAAAAAATCACGGGCTTCATGGCCTCCGCAAACTTGCCGGAGGAACAGAATGTTTATAATTCAGATTCAGCCCGGAATATCCGGACCTATTTGCCGAAAATGCGGTCGGCCATGTCCATGTAATGCAGCCAGTCGGAAAGCAGAAGATCGTGCTTGCCGTCGCGGCAATAGTAGCTGATATCCGTTCCGACCGGAGTTTCCACCGCGGGCGGATTTTCGGATTCGAGCGTTTCTTTGCCGAAGAGACGGAAAACCGGCCCGGCATGATAGGCCGAAAGATATTCGCCTTTCGGATCGGCCCACTGGTCTCCAATGGCGCTGTGCACGGCAACCGCGCGCGGAGCGACCAGCGCGATCAGTTCGTGCTGATCCAACGGCAATTCCTCCGGATGCGCCGCTTTCGCTTCGAGCGTTTCGGTGAACCAGTATTTGCCGACGCTGTGATAATTGCACATGGAAAACAGCGTTTCTCCGTAGAGACGTCGGCTCAATGCCGCACCGCCGCAGCCGGAATCATTCACGCAGACCAGCTTGAACCGTTCATCGGTAACGCCCGCCCAGAGCGAAGTTTTTCCGAGGCGGGAATGACCATAAACTGCCGCTTTCGCGCCGTCGATCTCCGGAACCGTTTCCAGATAATCCATCATCCGGGAAATCCCCCACGCCCAGGCGCCGATGCACGAATATCCTTTCGGACGCTTGAGTTCCTCACCGGAGAAAAAGAGCTCATAGATACTGGTTTCCCAGCCGGTCAGCCGGTCGGGGAAAACATCGTGATACGAGGCGACCGCGAGCGCATAACCGCGTTCGAGAATGGTGTCGATGGGGAATCGCCGCACCTGGAATCCGCGTTCGCGGTTGATGGGATTGCCTTCCTGATCGCCGGCCGTTCCGGTGATCCGGACATCGGGCTCATCGGTGACCACATGATTGCCGATGAAAGTGAGGCCGACGAACACCGGAACTTTTCCAGCGGCCTTGGCCGGGAGATAATAAAGCATATCGATGGCATGGGAGCGGCCGTTGTTCATTTCGAGGTGGATGCGGACTTCCCTGCGGACGGCTTTGCCGCCGCGTGCGTCGCGTTTTTCGCTGAGCAGTTCATAACGTACGCGGTCGGGCTGCGGAGGCAGTTCGCCGTACATCACATCCTTGAACATCTGAAGCAGTTCGCCCCGGCGTTTCCTCATCCATTCATCGGCGGTTTTGACCGTGGAACCGTCCTGGCAGCGCAGGACTTCCGGCAAAGTATATGCAGGCATCTGCGATTCATCGTAATTGGCTTCCCACGGAATTTTCTGAACATACATTTTCGTTTTCTCCATCTCTGGTTTGTCGGAACAGATCATTGATCGTAATATACATCGCATCAAAAGAAAATCAACTTGATCCGTTCATTCTTCCATAGAGAAACGGCAAAGAATATTTTTCCTCGGGACCGCCTGTCCCCGATTACCTGCACGGTCAGTTATTATCCCATGCGGCAATCGAAGAACGAATTCAGCTGCTGCGGTCCGAAAGGATCACCGAGACATTTTTGACCAATATTTTGTCTTCCGGTTTCAGATAATGGGTCTGGAAATAGACCTGCAGATATCTGGTCGGTTTGAAAACCACGAATTCCGCGGTATATTTTCTCCAGCCCGGTTCCGTCCACTTGTCCAGAGTGATTTTCCGGTAACGGATCGAACCTTTGATTCCCCCTTCCCGAATCATGAAAAGGAAAGTTCCGGATATTTTTTCGGCATTGATATCCGCACTGAAAATTACTTTTTTGCCCAAAATCTCGGATACCGGCAGGGCAATGTGCTGGACAAGCTGGAAAGATTTCCGGTTCTTGTCTGCACTGCCGGCCGCAGCCAGACAAGGGACACCGTCCGCCGTTTCAACTGCAAAACCCGTTTTGCTTATGGGCAGAGCCAGTCTGCTGTCCAGCAGCCAATATTTCAACCCGTCTTTGAAATCACGGTTTTTCAGGGCTTCGTTCTGAGCATACGCTCCCCATGCAAGCAGAACCATTGCCGCAGCCATTCCGAAATTGATCGATCTCATGTCATTCCTCCCCGGAGTTATTTTGCAACCAGCCAGACGGGCTTCCAGATGCCGCCCCCGCCGGCCTTGTCTTCCACTCTGACGACGATCAGACATTCCGGTTTTTTCCAGTCGATGCTGTCGGTAATGTCGATATTGAACGGCATTTTCCAGTCATCGGGGTTGACAAAGAGATGTTCTCCGGCCGGTTTACCATTGATGTAGACCTGACAGGATTCGTCGACCGCGCCGAACCGGAGAAATATTTTTTTATCTTTGAGCGATTTGTCGACGGAAATGTGCATGGCATACCAGCCGATGCCGTCATACGTTTTCAGCAGCCGGGCCAATTTTGCGGGAACTTTTTGCGCGGCGGAAAAATTCTCCCAATGGCAGGTGACCGGCACCAGGGTCCAGGTATAGCGGATCCGGTCATACGGATAGCGGTGCCATTGTCCCGCGAGCCCGGCATTTTGGGGATCCATTTCGAAATACCATCTTCCGGGCAGTTCGCGGGCGTAGGAAAACTCCCGCAGTTCGGCCGCCGCTTTCATGCCGGTCAGATCATTGGTTTTTTCCACCTGAAAAAGATTGGGCCAGAAAATATTCAGATCGTTCTTATGCTTCCGCCGAAATTCGAGCAGTTCGCGGTTGGCCTTGTCGTTGGCATGCCGGGGCGCATGGATCGCCCGAACCGTCAGCAGGGCATGTCGGTTTTCGAGCCGGAGCTGATTCAATCGTCGTTTTTCCTGTTCATTCAACTTCGTGAGGTCGATGTCCTTCAGAAAATTCCCCGCTTCGGCATAATCTTTCTCGGACACGATTTTTTTGATCCCCGGAACGATATAATAGCTCAAATTATCATACATGTGGTCCAGCGGGACTTGATCCATGACCCTTTTTTCCCAGATATTCTTCCGGATATACTGAAAATATTTCCGGACATTTTCTTTTGCCTGACCAAACGAAGAATAATACTCGTCCTCCCAGTATTCGAACGGCTTCTCAGGCCGGATATAGGCCCGGGCCAGGATGTAAGTCACGATGCCGGAAGAAGCCCAGGTATTCGGCAGACTGTCGACATCCGTACCGATGACATTGTACTTCCTCCCCAGCATGAATTCATTGAAAACAGCTTTTTCATACCCCAGCGGAAGCCCGACATCCACCCAGAAAGTGTTGGGGCGGAGGAAAATCGCCTGAGTCCCCATTTTCTGCCATTCGCGGTAGTATTGCTCCATTTTCGGCAGGTTCAGGAAAATGGACACGAACCCGATCACCGCCGAGGGTGGAACTTTGATCTTTTTCGGACCGCGGATATAGTCCAGATACGCGTATGAAGTGCAGCGGACGTCCGGATGGTCGGCAACAGCTTTTTCCATGACGCGGTTCATCAAATATGCGATCATATCGCTTTTGGTGCCGAGTTTCCGGCATTCCGGACATTGGCAGAACGAGGTCGAATCATTGGGACACAGATTGATGCAGGACGGTTTCGTTTTTTTCCATTGCTCGTAAATGAATTCGGCGACCGCGGGATTGCTCATGCACAACTGGATCCGGCTGGGGCCCGAGGTTATTTCAGGCGGGATCCGCTGTCCGCTGCTGTTCATGGCGAAAAAATCGGGATGGGATTTTCCGTAATGAGCCCACCACCGGGTAAAGGCGTGACCGTAATGCAGGCCCCGGCGGGCGCCGAACCGCTGACGGACTCTCCACAGCGAAACTTCATCCACCCATTTTTGGTATTCCCCGGCAGAGGGAATGAAATCCTCGGGGATGGCATATTTGCGGACTTGTTTCAACGGCGGCAACCCGATCCGAATCCCGCGGAATTCCAGACAGCTCCGCCAGCTGTCCGAGCCCACGGGAAGCGTCAATTCCGGCTGTTTGAAATAGACGATCCCGTTTTCGCCGGGCTCCAGGTGACGGACGTTCAGGACCTGGTTGAGGAACTCGTAAACCGCATATAAAGTTCCTTTCCGGGCCGAATTGAGCGCGGCAGTCCAATCTTTTTTCGGGACGCAGAGATCTTCCCCGTAAAGATAAATCCTGCCGTCCGCAGAAATCCGGCGGCGCGCTTCCTCGCTCTGCAGAGGTTTCTTGTCCTCCGGCGGAATAATGCCGATATAGAACCGGACTTTCGCATTCGCATCGGATGAAACGATTTCGATTTTCGTGTCCGTGATCAGCTGCAGGTGATACTGCAATTCCTGCGCCGCAAAAATTTTGACGGGATCGGCTTTCTCCGGCAGAACGATCACCGACTCGGAAGGCCGGACTGTGATTGAGTCGGCGGACAGCAGCATAATGCAGCCGCCGATTATTGCTGACAATAAATATTTCATGTTTTTCATAGGATATGCCGCTCCGGTGTTTTCAGCAGTTCAGAATCACTGGACCCAGTATCCGCCGTTGCCGTCGGGATAGAAATACGGCCGGAATCCCGGCTGGTCCCGCATCATACCCGGCGCCGTGTATTTCCCCGCCGCACCACCAAATGTTATGATATTGGCATATTTGTAACTGTGTCTCAGGAAAATCACGCCGTAAGGCTGTGATGCCGGGCGGGCAGCAGACAAGGCAATTTGTCCGGATGCCACATCCGAAATGACACCGGCAGCCCGTTTCAATGCAGTGACCTGGTTGTTCATGCTGCCGACGCACGGAGTGTCGGCAAAATTGATTGTCCCGGAGGCATTTCTCATTTTCGCAAATGCCGACACCTTTACCGGCGGAGTCTGCAGCTGACTGGAGGATTTTCCCGTGTTCTTATAATTGTATCCGAAAGTCTGCGCATTGATCCCCAGTTGCGGATAGTTTTTTCCGTTGTCTTTTTTTCCGGTTATTTCCGATGGGCACTGCCAGACATTCCCATAGGCCACATACTTACCGTCATTCAGCAGATTCATGAAAAAGACTGTTCCCGTGTAATAACTCAAACACCAGTCGTAATCGTTGGCATACATCTGCGAGCCCAAATGGATCTGTTTCAGATTGGCGGTGCAGGCAATGGCATGGGCCTTTTCCCTGGCCGCATTGAGCGCAGGCAGCAGCATTGCAGCCAGAATCGCAATGATGGCTATCACCACGAAATTGACTTGCTTTTGAATAAACTTGTGCTATATTACCATTAAAAAAAGGAGAAAAAAGGTGAAAGCATTGATTTACGCCCGTCAGAGTAGCGGTAAGGACGATGTGTCTGAA
>Ga0079305_1003012_pt1 | contig 12420 bp, 10 predicted proteins | sample LMS_cellobiose_e_FD_79183 | JGI IMG/M metagenome (GOLD analysis project Ga0079305, IMG submission 79183) | Rumen-fistulated moose microbial communities from Alaska, USA - LMS_cellobiose_enrichment | ecosystem: Host-associated > Mammals > Digestive system > Stomach > Rumen fluid ... | reverse complement strand
GCATGTTCATCAGCGTGGTCTTGCCGCTGCCGTTTTCGCCCAGCAGGGCCAGTATTTCGCCCTTCCGGATATCCAAAGATACGTTGTCGTTGGCCAGCACAGGGCCGAACCGCTTGGAAATATTCCGCATTTCCACAGCATTGCTCAAGTGCTTCATCCTCCCGCAAAATTGATGGGACGCAGGCTATGCGGCCAGGGAATCTTCCTGCAAAGGGCAGCGCGGCGCGATGCGGGGCTGCCCTCCCCTTTGCAGGAAACAGGGAAGGGCCCCAGCCGCGCATGACCGGGGCCCTTCTTTCATTTGCTGAGATCAGAACTTGGTGTCCAGCAGGGTGATGCCGTCGATCTGAATATCGAAGTAAGGCGCGGAACGGTATTCAGATTCATGGAAATAGCCGTCGGCGATCACTTCGGTGTCGGGGGTGAAGGCGGCGTCGGTGTCCACATCAGCCAGGTAAGAGGTCAGGGCTTCGCCATTGACGGTGAAGGTGGCGGTGTCGAACACCTGGATTTCGCCGCTTTCCAGCTTGGCCTTGGCTTCCGCGATGGCCTCGGCGGTGCCGGGGGCGGCGGCGGCCTCGTTCAGGTCGGTGAGCAGCACGGACTCGGTGGCGATGGTGCCGGTCCAATCCACGTCGATGGCTTCGCCGCTGCGCACGGCGTTGATGATGTATTCAAAGTAGGGCGCCCAATTGATGCGGGAAGCCACGATGTAGGTGTTGGGGCAGGCATCCGCGGCGGAGCCATTGTAAAACACGAAGGGGATGTTGGCCTTTTCGCATTCGGTGGGAGCGCCCATGGAATCGGCATGCTCGGAGATGACCACGCAGTTGTCGTTGATGAGCTTGATGGCGCCTTCCTGCTCCAGAGCGGGGTCATACCAGGAGCCGGTGAAGGTCACTTCCATGGTGGCGGTGGGGCACACGCTGCGGGCGCCCAGGAAGAAAGAGGTGTAACCGGAAATCACTTCCGCGTAGGTATAAGCGCCGATGTAGCCCAGCTTGGCCTGCTCAGCGGTGATCTTGCCTTCTTCGATGAGCTGGTTCAACTTCATGCCGGCGGCAATGCCGCCCAGGTAACGGCCCTGATAAATGGAAGCGAAGGCATTGTGGTAGTTGGCCAGGTTTTCAGTATGGGCCTTGGTGCCGGTGGCATGGCAGAACTGCACTTCGGGATATTCCTTGGCGGCCTGGATCATGTAGTCCTCATGGCCGAAGCTGTCGGCGAACACGATGGCGCAGCCGTCGGCGGCCAGGTCAGCGGCGGTGTTATAGCAGTCTTCGGATTCGGCAATGCCGGTCTTGAGCACGGGCTCCACGCCCAGCTTCGCGCACGCTTCCTTGGCGGCGTTGATGAAGTTCAGGTCGTAGGTGGAGTTTTCATCATGCAGGAAGATGAAGCCCACCTTCAGCGTGGGGGTTTCCGCCAGGGCGGAAACGGTGCCCAGGCACAGCGCCAGGGCCAGCAGCAGCGCAGCGATTTTCTTCATGGTTTTTCCTCCTTAAAACGTCATGGGGTGATTTATTTGGATCAATCGTCCGCCAGAAGGATTTTCCCGTCCTCAATGGCGGTAACGACTGCCAAAGACGATAGCTTGACGCCCATCTCCCGCAGGTTTTTGCCCCCGGGCATGAAGCCCTTTTCAATGCCGATGCCCACGCCCACCACCTTGCAGTCCGTCTGGGCGCAAAGCGCCATCATGCCCTGACAGGCCTGGCCGTCCGCCAGGAAATCGTCCACGATCAGCACCCGGCTGCCGGCAGGCAGGTATTTCTTGTCCACCCGGATCACATTCTCCCGCTTGTGGGTGAAGGAGTATACCTTGGCCTGGGCCAGATCGGAAGTCTGCACCACTGTGGCGCTCTTTTTGGCGAATACCACGGGAATATCCCCCAGGGCACGGGCGGTGGTCAGCGCCAGGGCGATGCCGCTGGCCTCCACCGTCAGCACGATATCCGGCCTGTCTTCCCGGAACCGATGGGCCAGTTCCTCGCCCATACGAAAAAGAAGACCCGTCTCCAGCCGGTGATTCAGGAACATGTCCACCTTTACCACATCCATGCCGATGCCCTGGCCTTGGGTTATGATGGCGTTCCGCAATTCCTTCATGGGCCGTGCCTCCTCTTCCAAATTCTGAAAAATCCGAACATTCTGAGGAAATACAAGGATATTGTACAGGGTTTCCGGGGAAAATGCAAGGGCTTTTTGCAGAAAAATGCGGCAATTTGACGAAATGTTTGTTACGAATTGGCGCTTTGCACAAAATGGCAGGGTATTTTTCCGTGGAGCGGCCACAATAGCAGTGATCCTGAATAAAGGAGGTGAAAAGCGATGAATCAGTCTGGGTCCAATACCGGCAGCCGGGTCAACGTGCCCGAAGCCCGGGGCGCCCTGGATAACATGAAGTTTGAGATTGCCCGGGAGCTGGGCATCAACTTCAAGCAGGGCTACAACGGCGACCTCTCCAGCCGGGAAAACGGCTATGTGGGCGGTTACATGGTCAAGCGTCTGATTGAGCAGGCCGAAAAGCAGATGGCCGGGAAGTAATGGGGGCGGCACCCCCGTGGATGATCAGAGGCGGGGGAGACTTTCTTTTGAAAAAAGAGAATTTCTCCAGCGCCATCCCCAATGAAAACGCTTCGGACAGGTTCCGGAGCGGCTGTCCCTGCCAATGCCCCAAGGGGCAAATAAAAAAAGAAACAGGAGTGAATCACCATGTTCAATTCCAACAGCGGTTCTTCTTCCAGCAACGGCAACCGTGTCAATGTGCCCGAAGCCCGCGCGGCTCTGGACAACATGAAGTATGAAATTGCCAGCGAGCTGGGCATCAACCTCAAGCAGGGCTACAACGGCGATCTGCCCTCCCGCCAGGCCGGCTACATCGGCGGCTACATGGTCAAGAACGTGTGGCCCACACGACTCAGGATTTTCGACTTCGGGCATAGGATCGTGGAGGGGCATCGAGGCGTAGTAAAATATCAGGTCAGGATCGTCGTTTAAGAAAAAGACAAGTTGTGCAAGCCATTTTCGCAAAATGGATTTGGCTTTATAAGTCTTGCAACGCAATTCATCCGATTTGCAAAAAGTAAAGTGCAACTTTGGATTTGTCATAAGATATGAAAAGTCAGAAATAGTAGCAAAGATTTCCGTTGAAAAGTCATGAATATTATGAGTAAATAGTATTGAAAAGTCATTAATTCGGCAGTATAATGATATTGAAAAGTCATTTTCGGGGTGACAGCCGTACCTGGAAGGAGGCCGAGGGATGCTTTTTCGGAAAATCGAAAGCCTGATCGAAGCGCATTTGCAGTCCGATTCGCCCAAGATCCTTTTGATCGACGGAGCGCGTCAGGTGGGCAAAACGTATATCATCCGCCATGTGGGGCAGCAGTTGTTTGAAAATTTCATCGAGATCAACATGGTGGAGGATTCCCTGGGCGACCGCCTGTTTGAAAACGTGAAGACGGTGGAGGATTTTTACCTGCAGGTCAGTATGTTGGCCGGTAACCGCATGGGCAGGAAGGAAGATACCCTGATCTTTTTAGACGAGATCCAGGCGTATCCGCATTTGCTGACGCTCCTGAAATTCCTTTCCCAGGACGGGCGATTCACTTATATCGCCAGCGGCTCGCTGCTGGGCGTCACCCTGGCGCAGACAACCTCCATCCCCATGGGCAGCATCCGCAAGGTGCGGATGTTCCCGCTGGATTTTGAGGAATTTTTGTATGCCAACGGCATGAACCGCCTGGCAGTGGATTCCCTGCGGAAGAGGTTTGAAAAGCTGGAATCCCTGGACGAGGCGACCCACGGGAAACTGATGGATCTGTTCCGGAAGTATCTGCTGGTGGGCGGATTGCCCGACGCGGTCAACTCGTTCCTGGCGGAAAAGAATATCCAGTCGGTGCGGGAGATCCAGGCGGAGATCCACGATTATTACGCCGCCGACGCTTCCCGATACGATGAAGAACGGAAGCTGAAGATTCGCCGGGTCTATGATTTGATCCCCTCCAACATGGAGAACAAGAAAAAGCGCGTGGTGGCCCAGAGCATCGAGAACAAGCGGGGCAAGACCTTCAACGACTACCAGGACGAATTCGATTATCTCATCAGTGCTGGGATCGCTCTGCCCGTGCAGGCCATCTCCAATCCCGTGTTCCCGCTGCTGCAATCCACGGGCAAGAATCTGCTGAAGCTGTACCTAAACGACGTGGGCATCCTCAGCGGCATCCTGTACGGCAACAACATCCGGGCCGTGCTGGACGACGAAAAGAGCGTGAACCTGGGCGCCGTTTATGAATCGGTGGTCGCCAGCGAGCTCATCGCCCATGGATATCAGTTGTTCTATTACGACAACCGCAGCAAGGGCGAGGTTGATTTTCTGATCGACGATTACGGCAGCCTATCCGCCGTGCCCATCGAAATCAAGTCCGGCAAGGATTACACCGTCCACAGCGCCTTGAACGCCTTTGTGAACAATGCGGATTATCATGTCAAAAAGGCGTACGTCCTCTCCAATGAACGGATGGTGACAGTGAAGGGGAAGGTTATTTATCTGCCGGTTTATGATATGATGTTCTTTTCAAACAGAGGATAGGATCTCCCGTCAAAATCAGGATGTCCACGCTGCCCAAAGCGCTCATGGCTTCCGAATTCGACGTGCTGGACGGCATTCCCGATCAAAAGCGCGGGATGGGGGCCATCATCTGCCTGATCGACCGAAAGCTTTATCTCCGCGAAAACCTGGTCGCTCTGCCACTGACCTATCTTTGATGCCTATTTGCCAAACCAATCCAATCCCACGAAGGAGGAAACACCATGAGCAAAAAGACGGAAAACGTCATGCAGCAAATGCTGGATTTTATGAAAGCGCATCAGGGCGAAATCCATTCGGAGGAAGATACCCATCGATTCATGCAGGAATTCATGCGGCAGCATCATCAACAGATCATGCAGGAGGACAGCGATGCGCCTGAAACGGCGGACGACTATCTGGAAATGGCGGAAGAAGCATCCAGCAAAAAGCAGGCGTTGGAATACGTGAAAAAGGCCGTGGAACTGGAGCCTGACAATTTGGATGCGCTACGCATGGAAGCGGAGCTTTCCGCCAAGCATCCTGATGAATTACTGGAAGCGCTGCCGCCTCTGCTGCAAATAGGTCAAAAGCAGATGGAAGAAGAAGGCTATTTGCCCGATGATATCGGTGAATTCTGGCTCATCCTGGAAACCCGTCAGTATATGCGCCTGCGTTATCTGTATTTCCAAACTTTGATTCAATGCGGATTGATGCGCCCTGCCGTGGCGGAGGGCGAAAAGCTAATGGAGCTGTGTACGAACGATAACCTGGGGGTCCGCTACGATCTGGCGAAGCTCTATACTTATTTGGAAGAAGAAGCTCCTTTGCTGAAGCTGATAAATCAGCAGGAATACAATCAAATGGATTCGCAAATGCTGTTGGCCCTGTCCGCACTGTACTACAAGCTGAATCAGCCTTTGAAAGCCCTTGACGCCCTGCACAAGCTGGCGAAAGAAAACAAAGATACGAAAAAATTTTTCCGCTTGGCCGCCGGCAGGAAAATCGACGAATTGGAAGAACTGCTGGGGCCCTACGGCTATCAGCCTGGCACGATCGAAGAATTGGCCTATACTAGCATTGACGGCGCATTTCTGTATGATACTGTTCCTTATTATTTCAATTGGGCATACAATGCGCTGAAAACCAGCAAAAAGTAATTGATCAGCGCAGAAAAGCATCGGTGAAAACTTCGCCGATGCTTCTTTTCATTGCCGCTCTTCCCATTCCAGGATGGCGTTCAGAAATATTTTTCCATATCGCTGGGCTTTCACTTCGCCAATGCCAGACACGTCCAGCAATTCTGCCCTTGTGTGGGGGCGTTTTTGAGCCATGTCCACGAGGGCCGCATTGGATAAGATAATATACGCGGGCACATGCTCCTGCCTTGCCAACTGCGTCCGCACGGTACGGAGATGCTCGAATAAATCTTCGTGTTTTTCAGCCGAGATGATCGGTTTTTGACGGATCATAACCTTTTGCCGATGCTCAGGAATGAACACCTTTTTACCATCGAACAGCACGTCGTAGGCTTTATCCGTGGTTTTCAGCACAGCGTATTCCTCTGCGGAAGTCTCCAAATAGCCTTCCCGCACCAGAAAATCAATGTATTTGCGGATTTGCTTGCGATCCGTGTCCCGCATGATGCCATAGGTGGACATTTCGTCCAGACCGAGCTGCTGAATGCGCTTCTCTTTGCTGCCATGCAGCATCCTGACAATCAAGGTAATGCCGATGCCAAAGCGATACCGCCGCTCCACCCGCACGACAGCAGACAGGATTTTTTGCGCTTCGATGGTGATATCCCGCAGCACGATTTCCCGATTGCAGTTGCCGCATCGCCCGCATCGATCCGGGGCGTCTTCCCCGAAATACTGAAGCAGCATTTTGCGCAGGCAAGTAGTGGTGCGGCAATAGGCGATCATCTGCTCCAGTCGTTTCAGGTCCGCCGCCTGCACCTGTTCCCGTTCTTCAGGCGACAGCTCGTCATTTTCCTCGGTGTGCAGGATCAGATACTTTGCCGTTTGGATATCTGCATTAGAAAACAGCAGGATGCACTCCGCCGGGCTGCCGTCCCGCCCGGCGCGGCCCGCTTCCTGATAGTAGCATTCCAGGTTCTTGGGCATATTATAATGAATCACAAAGCTGACGTTGGATTTGTCGATGCCCATGCCAAAGGCGTTGGTGGCCACCATCACCTGAGCGCGGTCGTACACAAAGGCTTCCTGATTCGCTTTCCGTTCCGCATCGTCCAATCCCGCGTGATAACACACAACGGAAAAACCGTTTTTCCGCAAATGCCCGCAGACCGCCTCCACGCCCTTCCGGGTAGCGCAATAAATTATTCCGCTTTGATTGCGGTGGGCGGACAGGTATTTGCGCAAATAGCCCACCTTGTTATCCGCGTGGATCACATCAAAATACAAGTTAGGGCGATCAAAGCCGGTAGTGATCTCCAGAGGATTACGAAAGCCCAGCAATTTCTTGATATCTTCCTTGACCTGCGCGGTTGCCGTAGCCGTGAAAGCGCCTACCGCGGGCCGCCGGTTCAAACTGTCGATGAAAGACGCGATTTTCAGATAACTGGGCCGGAAATCCTGTCCCCATTGGGATACGCAATGGGCCTCGTCGATGGCGACCAGGGAAATTGAAATATGCCTGCATAAACCAACCAATGCGCCTGTTGTCAGCCGTTCCGGGGCTACATATAGAATTTTATACGCGCCTCCATGGGCCTCTCGCAGGGTGTCCAGATATTCCTCCTGGCTCATGGACGAATTCAAATAGGCGGCTGGAATGCCCGCCTGGGTCAGTGCCTCCGCCTGATCCTTCATCAATGAAATCAGGGGTGAGATCACCAGCGTCATCCCCGGCAGCATCATAGCCGGCAGTTGATAGCACACCGATTTCCCAGCACCTGTTGGCATCACGCCCAGCACGTCACGCCCGGACAGCAGCGCATCGATCAATTCCTCCTGGCCTTTTCGGAAGGAGGTATGGCCGAAGTATCGTTTGAATAATCGTTTTGCTTCACTCATTTGTTTTCTATCCTGTATACAAGATGATCGCCCGCATCATCAACTTGCAGCATAAGAGCCGCCTGCATCGTTTTTTCCAGGCATAAGCGCACATTAGGTATATCGCTGAAATCCACAAAATGGATCGCTTTTGCCTCGTCCACCCCGGTTTTGATTTTTTCGGCCGATCAGGCGGGAGCGAAGCAGGGCTTCATCCGCCGTGATGGAGATGGTGTAATCCGCGTAAGTGGACAGATCGCACCATCCATCTTCGTTCAGCAGTAGATAGTTACCTTCCAGCAGCACGATCTGCCCGTCCACCCACAGCGCGTGCTGCAATCAGTTCCGCTCTTGGATTAAAGCTGGGCGTGTTCTCAAAAAAGTCTCTATAAGTCCCATCAGGATCGGCAGTCTCTATATCATCGAAGCGCATAAAGAGAATCTATCTGATTATGTTATCGTGACTACCTCTACTGTGCCAGATTCCGGATCATATTTTAATCCAACCACTGTTTTTCTTTTTCCATCATTTGTCATCGGCAGCTCTATACATACGTCAAACAACAGGGCTTCATAATCGTTTTTTCGCAAGTTATATATATAACTGCTACAAACTCTTTGGTATATATCCCGCATAAATCTTTCTTTTTCTTCCTGGTGATACCCCGCCGTCTTCAGAATTCTTCCTTTGCCACTTCCCTCATCACTTATTAAATATCGAGACCACTTCTTATCCGCAATTACAAGTTTCAATTGATCAATGGAATCAAATTTAGGGAATAGCGCATTGAAAGAGAATCCAACATCGTCTGGGTCCGGCAGGATGCCCATGATTTTGTAGCTTAAGAATATACCGAAACCATCCTCGTTAATGCTGATAAGTTCAAAACCGTTTTCTTGTAATGGAAGCCCTCTCTCATTCACATTCTCAGTATCGTCACAATCAGCAGGATGCGGCACAATGATCTTCTGTTTGCACTTGATACAATAGGGCGATAAAATGAACGAAAGGTATGTTTTCCATTCCGGACAATTATTCAAATATGAAAAGCCAGTAAACCATGGATAAGGATACAATCCCTCAACGATTCTTGTTCGCTGTGTTTTGGTTAATCGGTTAAAATATACGATAAAGTATTGATTGCTGTCCCTGTATTTTGATTCATGGCAACGATATACCGCCTCGGAAAGCATGGAATGCATCTGCGGTTGATAACTGTGATCGTTTGATACGTCTATATAATCACCACACAATATACTGTATGTTCCATCTTTCCCCAACAAAGGAAAGAGCTTCTCAAAAATAACTGTCACATAATGGTCGTCTTCTATCAAAGAAGTATCAATCACAAGGCAAGTTTCGTCGTACTTTTTCTCCTGATTTGGAATGAGTGCATTTTTAAGGTCGTCATATGGTATACCCTTCATGGTCAACCGAGCCACTAAGGAATCGAACGCAGTCCAGATTTCTCTGTACACATCTTCATCAGAAAGATGGTTTACGTCTTTCATAACAGAAAGCAACATATGATCCTGAGCGTTGATCGTATAAATCGTCCTCATACTGGTTTCCTTTGTCCTATACATCAAGAATCCATATTATCCGTCCACATCTCGCACTGGCTAATAACAGTATTGATAGCCGTTTCATACTCTTCTGGCGGATACTTATATTTTCTCAGCAACCGCTTCACCATCTTTCGCATACTGGCCCTGGCGGTTTCTTTCTTTTGCCAGTCGATGGTACGGTTTTTACGGAGCATATCCGTCAGTTCCCGGGTTAAATCAATCAGCTCATTATTCTTGTAAAAATCAGTGATGTGCTCCGGCTTGGTCAGGGCGTCATAGAAGGCCAATTCTTCCTCAGTCAAGCCCAATTTTTCACCGTTCTTATGGGCCTCGGTGATCTCCTCCGCCATTTTCAGCAGTTCTTTGATCACTTCCTCGTTATCGATTAGCCCATTATAATATGAGTTCATCAGCTGCGCTATTTTTTCTGAGAATTTCTGCGATTGCACCACATTGGTGCGCTTATAAACGGAAACTTGTTCCGCCATCAGCTTTTTCAGGATTTCCACAGCGATATTCTTCTCCTTCATTTTGGAGATTTCCTCCAAAACCGCCGGATCGAACAAGCTGATGCTTTCCTTGTTATTCTTGCTGTCGAACAGGCTGATCACGCCTTCGCTCTGAATGCTGGCTTTCAAAAGCTCATTGATCTGATCGTTGATTTCTTTCAATGACAGCGTTTTTCCACCGGCTCCACCATAGGTGACTTTGACCACAGTGGAACGAATGGCCTCCATGTAGGCAGCCTCATGCCGCTCCTGCTCTGTAGTCATGCTGGAACACAGAGAATGGGACTGCTTCAGCAGCATGGCTTCCTTCAGGAACAGATCTTTCAGATCAGGCTTTTTCGGATTGAGCACAAAGTTGACGCCGCCCGTTACTGCCTTCGCCATGTCCAAGGGAGAACCGCTCATAAAACCGCTAAAATCATACCCATGCAGCAGGTCCTTGCAGACCTGCAATTTTTCCTTGAATTTGGGATAGGCCACTTTGGCAATGTTCATATCGCCATAGCGGTTTTGATCGCGTTTTGTGTATTCTTTCATAGCAGCTTTCAAGGCGGAGGCGATGCCCACATAATCCACGATCAGGCCGCCTTCTTTATCCTTGAAAACCCGGTTGACCCGCGCGATGGCCTGCATCAGATTATAACCGTGCATGGGCTTATATACATACATGGTTGCCAGGGACGGCACATCGAATCCCGTCAACCACATATCCACCACAATGGCGATTTTCATAGGATCGTCGTTATCCTTGAATTTTCGAGCCAGTTCTTCCTTGTGGGCCTTGGTACCGATGATTTCTTTCCAATCTTCCGGGTCGCTGTTGCCGCTGGTCATCACCACGCCGATCTTTTCCCGCCACGCCGGGCGCAGCTCCAGCAGTTTCCGATAGATCTTCATAGCAATAGGCCGGGAATAGGCCACGATCATGGCTTTGCCCGTCAGCAGATTGGCACGATATTTTTCGTAATGTTCCACAATATCTTCGCAGAGGGACTGAATCGTGGAATCCGCCCCCAGCACGCTCTCCATTTGGCCCAGCATCTTTTTGCTTTTTTCGATGGTGGCGCTATCGGATTGCTGCTCCAGCAGATCATAAGTAGCATCGATCAACGCCAGCGTATTCTCGTCCAGTTTCAGATGCACCACGCGGCTCTCGTAATACACCGGTCGGGTTGCGCCGTCCTCTACCGCCTGGGTCATATCATAAATATCGATGTAATCACCAAATACTTCCCGGGTATTGCGATCCTTGGCGGAAATGGGCGTCCCTGTAAACCCAACATAGGTGGCATTGGGCAGGGCGTCATGGATGATACGAGCATTGCCGATCACGGTATGCGCTTCTTCCTGACCCTGATCATTTCGGGTCATCACGATTTTTTCATCAAAGCCATATTGCCCACGATGGGCTTCGTCCGCCATCACTACGATGTTTCGCCGTTCGGACAGCGGCTTTTCTCCCCGCTCGAACTTGAACATGGTGGTAAAAATGATGCCGTTGGCTACGCGCCCGTCCAGCAATTCCTTCAAATGTTCTTTGCTTTCCGCCTGTACGGGCGTTTGCCGCAGAAAAGCGGCGCACTTGCAGAACTGGCTATATAGTTGATCGTCCAGATCAATACGGTCAGTCATCAGCACGATGGTGGGGCTGTTCAGCGCCTCTTGCAACAGATGGGCATAGAACACCATGGACAGGGATTTGCCGCTGCCCTGTGTATGCCAGAATACGCCGCCCTTGCCGTCCGTCCGGGTGGCGATCTTTGCTTTTTCGATGGCTTTGCGCACGGCAAAATACTGGTGATACCCCGCCAAAATCTTGATGGGCTTTTTGCCATCATCGGAAAACAGGATAAAGCTTTTCAGAATGTCCAGCAGCCGTTCCCTCTGGAACATCCCCTCATAGAAGGTATCAAATTGCGCAAAGCCGTTCGCTGCCTCGCTGCCGTCCTTGGTTTTCCACTCCATAAAGCGATCCAGTCCGGAGGTGATGGTGCCCGCCTTGTTGGTGCTCAGGTCGCTGATCACGCAAATAGCGTTATAGGAAAACAGGGACGGGATATCCTGCATATAATTGCGGATTTGGTTATAGGCGTTTTCCGCGCCCACTTCATCCTTGGAGGGGCTTTTCAGCTCCATCAGCACCAGGGGCAGGCCGTTGATAAACAGGATCACATCCGGGCGGCGGGTATTGCCGTTTTCCTGGAAGGTGAACTGATTGACCACATAAAAGGTGTTCTGCTGTGGATGCTGATAATCCACCAGCTGCACCAGAGCGCTGCGTTCCTCGCCCTGCACAAAATACTTCACTGGCACGCCGTTTTGCAGATAGTCCGTGAACCGCTGGTTTTTCTGCGCCAGGCTGCCTGCATCCAGATTCCGCACCTTGGACAGGGCTTCCTCCAACGCATCCTCCGACAATCCCGGATTGACCCGCGCCAAAGCCTCCCGCAGCGCGTCTCCCAGCAGCGGATCGGCATAATCCCGCTCCAAGTCCGGCGCGTACAGGTGCGTATACCCTATGGATTCAGACAGTTCGATGACGGCCTGTTCAAAGGTGGCTTCGGTGAAGATGGTGGGCATAAGATGGCCTCCCTTATTGGATGCTTTGTTTGATATAGTTTTGCATCTTTAAGAAAACGATAATTTAGCGGCTTAGAGGGTGATGCTGGAGACGTCGATTTCGCCGGACATCAGGCGCGGCAGAAGGGCGTCGCGCAAAGCCGCAAGTCGGATGTTTTCTTCGGTGTTGGTATGT
>Ga0079305_1003011_pt1 | contig 12422 bp, 13 predicted proteins | sample LMS_cellobiose_e_FD_79183 | JGI IMG/M metagenome (GOLD analysis project Ga0079305, IMG submission 79183) | Rumen-fistulated moose microbial communities from Alaska, USA - LMS_cellobiose_enrichment | ecosystem: Host-associated > Mammals > Digestive system > Stomach > Rumen fluid ... | reverse complement strand
TGAAGGAAAGATCACAGCTCTTTATGAAAGACTATCCCGTGACGACGACCTGACCGGGGATAGCAACTCCATCATCAATCAAAAAAAGTACCTCGAAGCCTACGCTGCCCAGCAGGGCTATGAGAACGTCGTCCATTACACGGACGACGGCTGGAGCGGCGGTAATTTCGAGCGCCCCGCGTGGAAACGGTTGATCGCAGATATCGAAGCCGGGAAAGTGGCGCATGTCCTCTGCAAGGACATGTCAAGGATCGGCAGGGACTACCTGCAGACCGGCTTTTACACGGAGGTCATGTTCCGGCAGCACGGGGTACACTTCATCGCCATCGCCAACAACGTAGACTCCAACGACCAGACCAGCAATGAATTCATCCCGTTCCTGAATATCATGAACGAGTGGTATTTGCGTGATCTGAGCCGTAAACAGAAAACGGCGATCCGCGTGAAGGGCGAATCCGGCAAGCGCACCACCAACAGCGCCATCTACGGGTACAGGAAGGACCCGAACGACAAGCACAAGTGGATCATCGACGAGGAAGCGGCGGCGGTCGTCCGCAGGATCTTCCAGTTGACCATTGAAGGTTACGGACCCTATGAGATCGCCCGGATGCTTTTTGACGACAAGATAGAAGCCCCGGCTGTCTACTTTGCCAGACGCGGCATCGGGATGTGGAAGAATAAAGAGGATTTCCCGAGCCCGTATAACTGGAGCGGCTATATCGTCGGAACCATCCTATCCAAACCGGAGTATATGGGCGATACCGTCAACTTCCGGTCCCACAAGGAATCCTACAAGGACAAGACCAGTGTTCCCAATCCCAAAGAGGACTGGCTGATCTTTAAAGATACCCATGAGCCCATCGTGGACCGGGAGACCTGGGAGCTTGCCCAGAAGCTTCGGAAGACGCCCAAGCGCATTGACACCTTCGGCGTGGCGAATCCCCTGACCGGACTTGTGTACTGCGCCGACTGCGGGGAAAAGATGTACAATCACCGGCACCGGGGCAATCCGGAAAAAGGCGTCTATCCGTCGGATTTCTTCGACTGCTCCACCTATACACTGTCCCGCCAGAAGCGGTATAAAGCCTGCAAAGGACATTTCATCACGACGAAGGCCCTCCGCACCCTGATTCTCGAAACCATCCGAACGGTCAGCACCTACGCCATCTCCAATCCGGAAGAGTTTTTTGAGAAGGTACGGGCGGCCTCGCAGATCCGTCAGCAGGACGCCGCAAAGGATGCCAGACGCAAGCTGAACAAGGACCGGAAACGCAGGGACGAACTGGACGGGATCATTAAAAAGCTCTATGAGTCCTTCGCCGTTGGCCGGATCAGCGCCGAACGCTTTGACAGCCTGCTTGCGGACTATGAGGCAGAACAGAAAGAGCTTGACGTTTCCGTAGCTGAAGCAGAGGCCCGAATTGCCTCCTTTGAGGAAAATACGGCCCGCGCCGAACAGTTCCTTGCCCTGGCGAAGAAGTACACGGATTTCACCGAGCTGACCACGCCGATGATCAACGAATTCATTGAAAAGATCATCGTCCACGCTCCGGAGAAGGTGGACGGCGACCGGGTGCAGCAGGTGGACATCTACCTGAGCTTTATCGGCCAGTTCGAGCTTCCGACCCCCGAGCTTACACCGGAGGAGGAAAAGCGGCAGGAGCAGCTCAGGCGTCACCGCATCAAGAGCCGGGAACGCTATCAGCAGATCAAAGCGGGAGAACACGTCGTCGGACAGCCATTTACACTGACCTGCAAATGCTGCGGCAAGCCCTTTGAAGCGAGGAATTCCAGCGCCATGTTCTGCGGTCCCAACTGCCGGGCTAAGTATTACCGGCAGAAAGACGCCGAGCAGCGCAGCCGGGAATGCACCTGCGAGAACTGCGGCAAATCCTTCACCACAACATGGAGCAACGTCAAGTACTGCTGTGAGGAATGCCGGTATGAGGCGCAGATCAAAAGGCAGACCGCTAAAAAGGCCGCAAAGCGTGCGGCGGCAAGAATAACTGTGGAGAGTCCACCGCCGGATATCATCGAAAACGTAATCGCCGCGCAGGACGCGGCGGAAGAAAAAATCGCATAAGGAAAATACCGAGGCTCGTGAGATTTCCAGACGGAAGTCCCACGGGCCTTTTCTTATGCCAAAACACAGCCGCACAGCGGCAAAAAAGGAGGAAAAACATGAATTACACCATCAACAACAAGCCCGTGATCATCGGCATCGACCACGGTTACGGGAACATCAAGACGGCCCATACCTGTTTCAGGACCGGCGTGAGCGCCTATGACAAGGAACCCACCTTCAAGAGCGATATGCTCATCTTCGAGGACCGTTATTATATCATCGGGGACGAGCACAAGGAGTTCACCGCTGACAAGATGACCGATCCGGATTATTATATCCTGACGCTGGCCGCCGTCGCGCGGGAGCTGAACATCCGGGGCATGACGGAGGCTAATGTATTTCTGGCTGTCGGGCTGCCCCTTACCCCGCACCGTCCATTTTCTTTTGTCTCGGCAAAAGAAACAAAACCGCCCCTTACGGGGGCAGAAAGGAAGTGAACGATTATGGCGATCTATCATCTGGAAGCTAAGGTCGTGAGCCGTGGGACAGGCCGCTCCGCCTGCGCGGCGTCTGCCTATCTGAGCTGCAGCGCCATCTACAATGATTACGACGGCGTACAGCATGATTACACCCGCAAGGGCGGTCTCGTCTGGGAGCAGGTATTCCTTCCGGAAGGTGCTCCCGCCGCATGGCAGGACCGGGAGATCCTCTGGAACGCCGTAGAGGAAAACGAGAAGACGAAAGACAGCCGCCTGGCCCGCGAGTTCGTTCCGGCCCTGCCCGTAGAACTGTCGCCGGATCAATGGGAGGAGCTGCTGTCGGATTTCATTCAGGAGAGCTTCGTATCCGACGGCATGTGCGCGGACGTGGCGATCCACGACCCCGATCCGCCCGGTCACAATCCCCATGCCCATATACTGCTGACGGTCCGGCCTCTGAACCCGGACGGCACCTGGCAGTATAAGACGGAAAAGGAATACCTCTGTATCCGGAACGGCGAGGAGCGTGGCTTTACCGCCGCCGAGTTCAAAGAGGCGCAGGCAGACGGCTGGGAGAAACAGTACCAGTACAAGGTCGGCAGGAAGAAGGAATATATGACTCCTTCCGAAGCAGAGGCAAAAGGTTATACCCGTCTCTCCAAGCATCCGAAGAGCACGAAATTCGGCAGGCAGAACCCTATCTCCGAGCGCTGGAACAGTGAGGAACAGCTTGTCCTATGGCGGGAAGCCTGGGCCAATGCGGTCAACCGGTCTCTGGAACGGTACGGTTTTGACAAGCGTGTGGATCACCGGAGCCATGCCGCACGCGGCCTTGATGAGCAGCCTACGGTACACGAAGGCGTGACCGCCCGTGCGCTGGAGGCAAAAGGCGTCATATCTGACCGCTGTGAACTGAACCGACAGATCAAGCGTGACAACGCGCTGCTGCGGGAGCTCAAGGCTCAGGTCAAGAAACTGATGCAGGCGGTCAAGAACACGATCCCGGCGCTTGCGGAGGCCATGGAGTCTGTGCGAGAAAATATGATCATTTTCAAGTATCAGCTTGGCCATATCCTGACGAGCAAGCGCAGGCTGACAAAGAGCCTTGATGTGATGAAACCGGAGCTGGAGCGTTATACCCGGATCGCCGGACAGATCAGGGAAAAGAGCAAAGAGAGGAACGCGCTCCTTGCAGAGAAGAAAACGACTCCGATGCTCAATATCGTGAAGCACCGGGATCTTTCCCGCCGCATTGCGGAACTGACGGAGGAGCTGGAAGAGCTGCGTTCCGCAAAGAAGCAGCTTCTTGCCATGCTGGATTATGCGGAGGATACCGGGCTTTCCACGGTGAAGAAAGATATCTCCGCTATGGAGGCCAATCTTGCAAGGTTGGAGCAGCAGGAGCAGAAGTACACCGCCGAGCTGAACGCCGCCCTTGCGGAATACAAGGAGCTGAAAGCACAGACGGCAGATTTTGATCCCGACGAGCTCGCCATGGCGCAGCTTGCCATTCGCCCGCAAAAGGAGGCCTCTGCCGAAAGCCGTGTGCAGGTCGCTTACGGGGACAAATTTGACTTTTGGACCATGATTAGTGCAAAGCGGGATGTAGCGGAGCTGCTGGGTGAAGAAGAACCTCGATCCATCCAGGAGCGTCTGCGCAGGAAAGAGATTGAGAAGCAAAGGATAAGCCGTGAGCGTGAGCTTCAGCGGAAGAAAAGCAAGGATCATGGATGGGAGCGGTGAACTGCTCCTATCTCCACAAAAATCAGAGATCTTGGATTGTCGGATGATTGCCGTTGACTTTTCTCAGAAAAGGTGTTATTCTATTCAAAGGTTAATGCCATTAACCTTTGAATAGAATAAGGAGGTCTCATATGCCTGCAAAAAAAGGAAATACACCGGACAAAATCAAAAATACCGCAAGAACTATATTCTTAGCGAATGGGTTTCGAGAAACATCTATGCAGATGATAGCATCTGAGGTTGGAATCTCAGCACCGGGTCTCTATAAGCATTTTGAGAGTAAGGAAGAGATCTTTTCAGCACTGGTCGATCCGCTGATCACAGCGATCAAGGAAATTTTGCACATGGCGGAGAACGAGAAGGACACCTTGTTTTCGGAAGGAAAAAGCGAGGAAGTCTGGGATAAGGAAAAGACTCATCAGCAGATGCTGGATTTTATTTATGCCCATTTTGATGATATGAAGCTTCTTCTGTTTTGCGCGGAAGGTACGGCATATGAGAATATCATAGACAGGGTGGCGGATTATGAAACTGAAGTGATGCTTCGCACGCTGCCGAGGCTTCGGAAGCAAGGCATGAACATTCCGGAAATTGATGCGGAAACTATTTCTACGATGATGCGACAGCAATACCGTTCATATGCGGAGTTTATCAGAAAGGATTATACAAAAGAGCGTGCGGAGCAATATCAAAAAGAGGTGGATACTTTTTTTACTGCTGGTTGGCGTGCACTTCTTCGTTTTTGATGTATGAAAGCAAAGGTGATTCCAATGAATAATTACAGTTTGACAATAAAAGCTGCATATCTGGGGTATGTTGTCCAGGCAATCGTCAACAATTTTGTGCCGCTGCTTTTTGTCAGGCTGCAGACAGAGTTTGGAATTCCTTTGGGGAAGCTCACCATCCTTATTACGTTGAATTTTTGCCTTCAGCTGCTGGTTGATATGTTCTCGACACCCTTTATTGAGAAGATCGGGTACAGGGCATCCATGATACTGTCGAATGCATTTGTTATTGTCGGTTTTCTCTTGCTTGCTGTTCTACCAGGAAAAAGAATGGACGTATTTTTTGGACTCATTGTCTGTGTCTGTATATACGCCGTTGGCGGAGGACTTCAGGAGGTGCTTGTCAGCCCGATTGTTGAGGCGTGCCCCACAGATCATAAGGAAGCCCAAATGAGCCTGCTTCATTCGGCATATTGCTGGGGATATATGGCAGTCGTGCTTTTGTCAACGATATTTTTTGCCTTTGTGGGTATATCGAATTGGAGGCTTCTTGCTGTGTTGTGGTGCATCGTTCCCGCCGTTGATCTGATCCTTTTCACCCGGGTGCCGATTGCAAAGCTGGAAACGAATACGGAGGAGAGCATCGGCTTTAAGGAACTTGCGTCGCAAGGGATTTTCTGGCTTATGTTTCTAATGATGCTTTGCGCCGGAGCGTCTGAACAGGCTGTGAGCCAATGGGCATCAGTATTTGCTGAAAAGGGTCTTGGCGTATCAAAAATATTAGGAGACATTCTGGGACCGATGTTATTTGCTTTGTGTATGGCGGTATCAAGAACCCTTTATGGCCTTAAAGGACGAGAGATTAACTTACATGCCTTTATGAGCGTATCCACGGGACTATGTATTGCGGCTTATATGATCATCACATTTGTACCAAGTTCTGTCATAGCGCTCCTTGGCTGCGGGTTGGCAGGTTTTTCCGTTGGCATTTCCTGGCCAGGTACATTCAGCGCTGCATCCGCTCTTGTGAAGGGGAGGGGGACGCTCCTATTTGCGTTGTTGGCACTTGCAGGGGATTTGGGCTGTTCCGGTGGTCCTACACTTGCGGGAGCGGTTGCCGGACTTGCGGGTGACAATATAAGATCGGGCATAGGGGTGGCGTGTATATTTCCACTTTTTATGGGAGTAGCCCTTATGATTTTACGTAAAAGAAGCATATCATCATAGAATCTTTTCTGCCATATTACAAGGTGTTGTGTGTCTTTAACTTTTGAGGAGGCGTCTGTACGATGAAAAATACATATATGTTAGAGGGATTGTCTATCGGTCTGATGTTAGGAACAGCACTTTGCTGTGCATTTCAGTTTGAAATTCCCATTGGTGCCGGTGCTGGCTCCTTGATTGGGTGTGCCATAGGAGCTGTCTTGAAGAAAAGAAGGGAGGACGATTATGAAGAAAACAAATCCCCAAGAATTCAGCCAGACAAAGAGGTGTACAAGAACTGATATACGAAAGAGCTTTTCGTGGCAAATGTTTGAGGAACATCTTCAGAGACTTGCAGCCGCGATGCCGATAACCATGATATTGAAGTGAGGCGTTGTTTATGAATCAGCAGCCATTTTTCAAAAATGTGATACGAATAGCAATTCCTGTGGCATTGCAATCTATGCTGCAATCGTCCTTTTCCATGATCGATCAGGTCATGGTAGGACAACTTGGCAGCACCAGCATCGCCGCTGTCGGTATCGCTGGGAAATTTGCTTTTTTGTATTCTGTGGTAATCGGCGCGGTCACAGCAATTGCGGGAATTATGATCTCCCAGTATATAGGCCAAAAGGATCAAAAGGCCGTTGATCGGAGCTTATGCGTCAATCTGATGGTAGCAGGCGGATTGGGTATCGCTTTTACGCTGCTCAGTTTACTGCTCCCCGGACAAATCATGCGGCTTTACTCCGACGATGCTGATGCTGTTCAGCACGCTGCGTCTTATCTTCGCATTATCGCCGGTACATATCTCCCTATTGGCGTGGCGTCCACGCTTTCTGTCATGCTGCGTTGCAACGACCGGGCGAAAGCTCCGCTCTATGCCGCCATTTTGTCCGCGCTCACAAACACCGGGCTGAATTATATTCTGATTTTCGGAAAGCTGGGCGCTCCGGCGCTTGGGGTTAAAGGGGCTGCTATCGCAAGCGTTGCCAGTCAATGGGTGAATGTGCTGATCGTAGTGCTGTTCTTCCAAAATCTTCTGTCAAAGCGTTGGGGACGGTTTCTCCCTTCCGTCAAAATGGGCGGCACGGAACGGCGGCAGTATCTTGTCATGCTTTTGCCTGTTGTGGTCAATGAATTTCTATGGGGCCTGGGGCAAAACGTCTTTACTGTGATTTATAGTCATATCGGCACACAGGAGGTGGCGGCTGTCGCGCTGATTTCCCCGGTGGAATCCCTGCTGATCGGTGCGCTCAGCGGTTTCGCGCAGGCGGCGGGTATCCTGATCGGCAAGCGGCTGGGCGAGGAGGAATACGACAAGGCATACAGCGAATCCAAGCAGCTCATGCGGTACGGTTTTATCGGTTCCCTCGCACTTTCGCTCCTACTGTTCCTGCTGAAAGGCTATTATGTCCGTATATACAATGTTGAGGACTATGTACTGCAAACCGCGGAATGGCTGCTTGTGGCCTTTGCAGTACTCGCACCCTTCAAGGTGCAGAACATGATCCTCGGCGGCGGGATTATCCGCAGCGGCGGAAAAACGAAATATATCATGTGGATCGACTTAATGGGAACATGGCTGATCGGTATCCCGCTGGGTTTTCTGTGCGCCAGGCTTTTCAAGCTGCCGGTGGCATGGGTCTATTTCGTGATCGGCCTTGAAGAAATTGTACGATGGATCGTTTCGGCGTGGGTGTTTAGAAGCAGGAAATGGATTATAAAAATTTGAAATAGCGGAGGAAGGCAGCATGACATTATTTCATCGGAAAGCAGCTCCCATCGTCATATATTCCATCGTTTGGCTCATTGCGATCTCAGCCTTTTGGCTCGCTGATCTTTCAGGGGACGCTATGGCGTATTCTTTATTGGTGATTTACCTTTTGCTCCCGGCAACGACTCTCACCATGTCATATTTGATCGGGCATGACGATAGGTGGGGAAAAATGAAATGGGTTGCGCCGGTGTTTTTCGGAGAAATGTATATGTTGGCGGAGTATTTCACGTTTAGTCTCGCTAATATGCTGGCGAATGAAACAATCAACGCACCAGAATTTACCATGGTATTGACTGGCATGGTTATCTCCCTTGTCGCAATGGGTCTTGGTGCTTTCGTACAAACACGTTTAAGGAGGGAAAAATAATGCGTCATATTGTGATACGTCTGTCTGTAGGTATTATCTGGTTGCTTGCCGCTGTTGTATGCTGCTTGCAGGAAAACTATCCCTTTGCCGGACTGTATGCCGTTTTGGGTATCGTCTTTCTTTTCAGCTTCTATACGGGTTGGAAAAAGAAAAAAGACAAGGGGGATAGTTGAGATGGAGAATGTAAGCCTTCTGACCATCGACAGATTAAGCGTATGGTACTCACCGGGGAAAAACGTACTGGACAATTTCTCACTGGAGCTTGGCAGTCATGAGATCGTTGGTCTGATCGGTCTGAACGGAGCGGGAAAGACAACCTTTATCAAAACACTTTCCGGGCTAATCGACAGCTTTCAGGTCGGCACGGCTTTATGGCAGGGGGCAGCATTTTCTTTTCGGGACAGGACGTTCAAAGAAAACCGATATACAGTATTCGCGGAAGATCACTCATTTGGCTATTTCACCTTTCGGGAGTATCTTTCTTATGCGGCGGCGTCCTACGGCGTGAAACAGCCGGATTTCTCGGAATTGGCGCAGGGCTTCCACTTTGAAGATTACGTTGACGTTCTGCTAAAAGAACTGTCAACAGGAAATCTGAAAAAGGCATATCTGATGACCGCCTTCGCGCTCCACCCGAAGCTGCTCCTTCTCGACGAGCCGGTCAACGGTCTCGACTTTCAAAGCACGGAATATCTATACGAGCTGATAAACGGATACCGGCAATATGGCACGATACTCTTTTCTTCTCACATTTTGGAAAGCATCTGCCTGACTTCTAACCGTGTGCTCGTACTGGAACAGGGGCGGATACGGAATACCTTTACCGGGCCGGAAATCAATGCTGAAACAATCCGGGAGGTGCTGAGGGAATGAGCGCGGCGAAAGCGATATGCAAGCAGTTGTTTGGGGCGAAATACGAGAGGATCGGCAGAAGTCTTTTGGTCAGCGCCATCCTATTTCTTGCCCTCTTTGGCGCAGGCATCCGCATAACAATAGCTCCGTTTATCCTTTATCTGACGGCCACGGCGTTTTCAATGGGTATCATGTGGCAGACAATCGGCGGGGACCGTCATGCCGAAACTTTCATGGGGCTGTTTATGCTCCCCTTTCCTCGCGCTGGTCTGACGCTTTCTTATGTGTTGTCCTTTGCCGCCTATACGCTGATTACCAAGGCGTTTTTCGTGCTGGCGCTGCTGTTCGCGGTCGGCGAGTGGAATATCGCGCAGATGGTGGCGGCGCTTTTGTGCGCCGTGAACGGATGCTTGCTGGCGGCAGCGTGGTACTCCATGCTGGCCTATAAAAAATGGTTGCTTGTGACGATATGGGCTTCGTGTGTCGCGGCAGCGATCTTTCTCGCTCCGGGGGCATTGGTCATGTGTGCGGCCTGCGCCATAAGCATTGTGATCGCGCTTATATGGCTAATGCGGACGGATGCCTATGTTTTTTACCGTTCCGTCCATACACGGCAGGTCGTAAAGCATAAATCCGGCATGGCAAGCGTATTTGTGTATCTATTGCGCTATCTCATGTCAAATGCCAACTATCTTGTCAACACAGTTGCGCTCTGCGCCTTTGCCTGTGTTTTGCCCTTTATTCTCGGCCAGTTTGACGGGTTTAACGATATGCCGATAGGCTTTGCCATATTGAGCTTGAATACGCCGATCTGTACGCTTATATCCGGCGATCCCGATACGGAGCAGGGGCTGCGGGCGATGCCCGGGCAGGCCGCACGATTTTGTACTCAATACTGCCTGTTCATCTTCTGCGTAAATAGCCTGATAAGCGGCGTTTATCTGATGTGCTGGCAGTTCCGAAACGGCGGCGTCGGCTATATTGAGCTTCTGACCGCTGTGCTGTTTGCCATGCAAAGTGCCATTTTCTCTGTGGCGTTTGAGTGGGCGCGTCCGCTTCGCGGGTGGAAGGTCGAAACCGATCTGTGGCACCATCCGAGGAAATACCTCGTGCCAGCGGTGATGATGCTGATTGCCGGAGTTATCGGACTGTGGCCTATCGCTGTGTGGGTATGGCTGGGTGCTATGATCGTAGAAGTCAGCGGTTTCGCTTTTTGTGGCCGGGAAATATGAGAGATAACAACGGAGTTAAAATGAAAAAAGATAAATGGATTTTTCTAATATTGGCATTGTCCGCGTTTCTTGCTCTTGGCCTTGAGGCAGTATTGGCTTTTTGGCTGGAGCCGGGTTTATTTGGCACGGCCATGAGCGAATGGTCGGATAGGCAGAATATTTTGCATTGGTTATTCACCTGTGCGTTATGGGGCTGCACGGTGATTGGGCTTATTCATGCGGCAAAGAAGTATGAGTTTAATCTTTTTGAAAGAGGAAAACGAGCTTTAAGTTGGCAATGGATCGTTATCACGGTATTGCTCATTTGCAATATGATTATTTCATGGCTTGATTGGAACGGAAGCAAAATTATAAAAGAGTTTTTCGCCAATGGGCCTGTTAAATTTGTTTTCCAGTACATCTATTACACTTTTGAAGCAACCTTGATCCTGTTGATTTTGGCATTTGGGCAAAAAGCATACGAAAGCTGGACACAGAAGAATAATATTCCATTTGGAGGAATTTTACTGGCCGTTACATGGGGCGTAGCGCATTTCTTTACGCAAGATTTCAGAACAGGTGTGATCTCAATTATTTCAGCATTGTCCTTTGGATGCGTATACCTTTTAACAAACAGAGATATTCGCAAAACCTTTCCCATTGTATGGGTCATGTTCGTTTTATAGAAGGCCAATTTGCTCGGAGGATGTGACGATGAATAAAGTGCATTCAGATGTTTCCAGAAAGATATTGATATTTCTTTCAGTTGAATTTTTGCTGGTTGCCTTAATCAGCATACATCAATGAATTATGCATTGATTTTTGGAAACTTCGGCTTTCCTGCACTGGGTGTCAAAGGCGCTGCCGTGGCAAGCCTCGTCAGTGGATGGATCAATATGCTGATGATTATGTGGTTTATGTTCAGGCTCATTAGAAACCGGAAGGATCGCTTTGCCTGGTCTATCAAAATGAACGTGGCAGAGAGGAAGCAATACCTTTTTATGCTCATTCCGGTTGTGGTCAATGAGTTTCTCTGGGGAGTGGGGCAAAATGTCTTCACCTCCATTTATGGTCACATCGGCACACAGGAGGCAGCGGCCGTCGCTTTGATCTCGCCTGTGGAGTCGTTACTTATCGGGGCACTTTCCGGATTGGCGCAGGCAGCAGGTATTCTGATTGGAAAGCGCCTGGGAGAAGAGCAAAAAGAAGAAGCATATCGCCAGTCAAAGGCTCTTATGTGGTATGGGTTTATCGGGTCTGCAGTATTGTCACTGCTTCTTCTTGCGTTGAAAGGCTATTATGTCCGTATCTATCATGTGGAGGATTATGTGCGGCATACTGCCGGGCTGCTGCTGATTGCTTTTGCTGTACTTGTGCCGTTTAAGGTACAGAATATGATTCTCGGCGGGGGCATTATCCGAAGCGGAGGTAAGACAAAGTATATCATGTGGATTGATCTGCTGGGAACCTGGGCTCTTGGAGTGCCGTTGGGGTTTCTCGCCGGAAGATGGATAGGACTTCCCGTAGCCTGGGTGTACTTTGTGATTGGGCTGGAGGAGATTGTTCGCTGGGGGATATCCGTGAGGCTATTTAGGAGCAGAAAATGGATGGTAAAGATTGATTGATAAATAGAAACGAAACGAATCGTGTACTCAAAGTTAGGAGCTTGAAACAAATGAAGAGACAATTAAAAAATATGATAGTAGTCGCTGTTGCAGGCTGCTTGGCACTTTTATCTGGTTGTAGCCAAAGGCATGACTATGTGCCTTTTGAAAATGCCGAAATTGGCATATTATATTCAACAGAAAATCAAAATATATCCAAGATTGAATGGTTCGATGAAGGCCTTCGTTCTCTGGGCACGGAAGAATACCCTTTTGCGGGAGCATCTGTGAGTCAATCCAATGCGCATCTCAACAACGGCTGCGTCTATCTTGCCCCAACAGGCTTAGAAAATAAGAAGGATTACGGTAAAATAGCTGTCATAGATCCGATTC
>Ga0079305_1003010_pt1 | contig 12425 bp, 14 predicted proteins | sample LMS_cellobiose_e_FD_79183 | JGI IMG/M metagenome (GOLD analysis project Ga0079305, IMG submission 79183) | Rumen-fistulated moose microbial communities from Alaska, USA - LMS_cellobiose_enrichment | ecosystem: Host-associated > Mammals > Digestive system > Stomach > Rumen fluid ... | reverse complement strand
GCATCGAGCAGCAGAGCTTTTCCGTTCCCTGGACGGAACAGATGCTGCGCATGCAGCTGGAGCCGGACAGCCATGTGTTCCTCACCGCGGAGACGGAGGACGGGGTGGTCGGTTACGTCGGCATGATGTATGTGCTGGACGAGGGGTATATCACAAACGTCGCGGTCCGCCAGGACTGCCGCCGGCGCGGGATCGCGGACGCGCTGCTGGCCGAGCTGGAGCGGCGCGCGCGGGCGCTGATGCTCCGCTTCCTGACGCTGGAAGTCCGGGAGAGCAACGCCCCCGCCGTTGCACTCTATGAAAAGCGCGCTTACCGCGTCGTGGGACGCCGGAAAAACTACTATGAGAAGCCCACGGAGGACGCGCTCCTGATGACGCTGACACTGGCATGAGCCGAGAGAAGAGAGGAACCGGAACGATATGATTATCCTGTCGGTGGAGTCCACCTGTGACGAGACCGCCGTTGCGCTGGTGCGTGACGGCCGGGAAGTGCTGACCGATCAGATCTTTTCCCAGGCGGATCTGCACGCCGTCTACGGCGGCGTCGTACCCGAGATCGCCTCCCGCAGCCATGTGGAAGTGATCTATCAGCTGGCGGACCGCGCGATCGAAACCGCGGGGATCACGAGACCCGAGATCGACGCCGTGGCGGTGAGCTTCGCGCCGGGTTTGATCGGCGCGGTGCTCGTGGGCGTCAACTTTGCCAAAAGCGCCGCGTCGGCCCTCGGTGTGCCGCTGATCCCGGTGCATCACATCCGCGGGCACATGGCGGCCAATTATCTCGCCTATCCGGAGCTGACGCCGCCGTTCATCTGCCTTGCGATCTCCGGCGGCAACAGCCTGATCGTAGACGTGCGGGATTATACGGATATGCACGTCATGGGCGCGACGCGGGACGATGCGGCGGGGGAGTGCTTCGACAAGGTCGCCCGCGTGCTCGGCCTTGGCTATCCCGGCGGAAAACCGCTGGATGAGCTCAGCCGCGGCGGGGATGACACGAAATACCATTTCCCCGTGGCGAAAGTGGAGGGACACCCGTATGACATGAGTTTTTCCGGGCTGAAGACCGCAGCGATCAATCTGATCCACCACGCGGAGCAAACCGGGGAGACACTGGATCTGCCCTCCCTCTGCGCCAGCTTTGCCAGAGGGGTCAGCGACTCGCTGGTGCCGCGCGCCATTGCCGCCGTACGGGAGAGAGGCTACGGACAGCTCGTGGCTGCGGGCGGCGTTGCGGCGAACAGCCGCATCCGCGCCGATCTGGAGCGCGCCGCGTCCGACATCGGTGTAAAGCTCTTTATCCCGCCGCTGCGCCTTTGCGGCGACAACGGCGCCATGGTCGGAGCACAGGCCTATTACGAGTTTCTGGCAGGCCACACTGCCGGCAGCGATCTGAACGCCTATGCGAGCATGGAGCTCGGGGCGCTGAATGAGGGAAACGCATGAGCGGGAATGTACATGAGGGACACCGTGCGCGGCTGAAGGAGAAATACCGGAAGCACGGACTGGAAAGCTTTACCGATATCGAGGCGCTGGAGCTGCTGCTTTTCTTTGCGATTCCCCGCGCCAACACCAATGAGCTGGCCCACGCGCTGCTGAAGCGGTTCCATGATTACCGCGGCGTCATGGAGGCAAAATATGACGAGCTGCGGCAGGTTCCCGGGATCGGTGAAAGCGCATCCACGCTGCTGCGCCTGGTCACGGACCTCAATGGGCGCTATCAGCGCAGTGCCAGCACCCGGGGGACCCGGATCCGAAACTGCGGCGATGCGGGGGAGTTCCTGATGCCGCAGTTCGAATACCGCGCGGAGGAGTGCAGCGTGCTGCTGTGCATGGATCCCGCCGGGCGTGTCATCGACTGTCACCTGCTGGCCGAGGGCACGTCCAGCATGGTAGGGCTGGACGCGCGTGAGATCGTTGAGATCGTGCTGCGGGACAAGGCGGCCCGGGTGATCCTTGCGCACAACCATGTTTCCGGTGTGGCGCTGCCGTCTACCGCCGACGTGGACGCCACCGGGCGCCTTTACCGGATGCTCCAGATGATCGGCGTTGAGCTGGTCGATCACCTCGTTTTCAGCGACGGAGACTTTGTTTCCATGCGTGAAAGCGGTCATTTTGCCAAATTCTGATTTATCATATTCTGCCCGCACTGTCAGCGAGGAACCCGCGGACGTTATGAAAACCCGATTCGTTCTGTGCAAAACATGAAAAACTGCGTTTGCTGGATTAACACTATTTTACAATTATCGAGGAAATGATTGAAAATAAATAGTTTTTTCGGTGTTAATAAGTCTGTTGGAAATGTTGATAACTTCTTGCTATAGGCTGGTTGCACCGGATTATTTTTTCCGTAAAGCGCCAAAAAACCGAAAAAACATCGGGCAACAGCAAACGTGCGAACAAAAACCCGGAATGGAAATTTAGAAAGTTTGGAAAAAACTTTGTGCAAAATCACGACTTGACAAGGCGAACGAAAAACGGCGGGAAAACCGTCGAAAAATGTGATAACTAATTGTAATATCCACCCCGGAGATTCGTCAGATTTGTGATTGACATTGAAAATACGCTGTGTTACAATAAGTGGCGCTCGGCGGTCGCCGGGCGGCATTTGCTGGATTAGCTCAGCCGGTAGAGCGCCTGATTCGTAATCATGAGGTCGCGAGTTCGAATCTCGCATCCAGCTCCAGAAAGAAACCCTGTACTATCAATCGGTACAGGGTTTCAATCTTTTTCCAGAGCGGATCGAGGACTTGGCGAAAGCCGAAAAACCCCACACAAAACCCCACACGGGCATAAAAAGACCGGACAGCGGCGATGCTGTCCGGTCTTTTGCGTTATGCTTCCTTGGCCTCTGCCTTTTCCTCCAGCGCGCCGCTGAAGGTGTCAACGGCACGGGCACGGGCGGCCTCGTCACTGTGGGTATAGACCCGGAGCGTAACAGACTTGTCGCTGTGTCCAAGTAGCTCACTCACGCTGGCGACGTCCGCACCGGATGATATTGCGATGCTGGCGAAACTGTGGCGGAGCTTGTGGGGGTGGAAATGGTCGATGCCGTATCGTTCGCCAAACTTCGTAAAGTACCGTGTCGGACTTTGAGGGAACATCGGCTCGGCGCTACCGTCCTGGGTGAACACGTACGTTGAAATACACTTTTCAGCCTGGTTCAGCCGCAATTCCTTCAGCAATTCAAGGACGGCGGTGTTGGCCTTGATTGTCCGATTTTTTCGGTTCTTCGTGAAATCGGTATAGACGCCTCTATCGTTCGTGTAGTTCAGGGTTTCCTTGATCGTGATCGTTCCGGCCTTGAAATCCACGGCGGACCATTTGAGCCCGCACGCCTCTCCGCGCCGGATTCCTGTATAGGCGAGTAGATAAACAAAGCAGCGCCATTTCAGCGGTTCCTTTTCCAGACAGGCAAAGATATGCTTCAGCTCGTCCACGGAAAACGCTTCGGTTTCCACCGTGGCCGTCTCATCGCTGCGAGGCTTGATCGGTTGCACTTTGTCCATCGGATTGACCGGAATGAGATCGTTCATGTACGCCATCTTGAAAAAGGCGAAGAGGATAACGCGCAGATACTTTGCCGACGCGAAGGACTTGCCACTCTTCTGGAAATCAAGCAGAAGGGAATTCAGCATCATGGTCGTTACGTCCGGCAGCTTCACGTCGCCGATGATCGGGTACACATGGAGGTCAAGCATAGACTGGTAGCTGGAGCGGGTGTTCTCACGGATCGTGATCGACTTTGTGGGCATGAACACTTCCACGCCGAAACGCCTGACGGTAAGGATTGTTGCCTCTCTGCGCCGATCTTCCTCGACAATCCGTGCCGTTTCGGCCTTCTCCGCTTTGAGCTGCGCTTTGGTCTTGACTTCTCCGGCGTGGCACTTCCGTTCGAATTCTGCTGCCTGCTTGGCAAGCTCGCGCTGGATCGCTTTCTCGCTCCATCCATCGGGAACATACCACCTCGTGGAGTATTCCGGAGCATCTCTGCTGATGCGACAGCGGATTTCATAGTAAACCGCGCCGCCCTTAGTTGTCTGTTTTCTCGTTGATGCCATCGCTCGCAGCCTCCTTCTGTTCAGGCGTTTGTCTGTATATTGCTTCGTGGGTAAGTGCAAGCACCTGACCTAATGCTAATCGTCTTCCCTCGTCGTTCAAGCAATTAAATGCTGATAGCAAAACCTGTTGAAGCTCAATGACCCCAGCCGTTTCTAAATGACTGAGCATATAAACGAGAGAGTCAATATCCGACGATTCAATGTTCAAAGCATTATATGCAGAGTCCGGGGATGTAACCCACGTTGCTTCAAGCCGATTAGGGATAATAACCTCTCTTTTCGATACGAGGGAGTCCATTGATACGCCCAGTGCGTCCGCAATAGCGTGTAGTTGTTCGGTTCGAGGATTGCGTTTCCCGCTTTCATATTGGTGAATAGATATAGCAGCAACACCGCTTTTCTCTGCAAGCTCTGCCTGCGTAAGCTTTGCCGCTTTACGTGCTTTCTTAATGCGATCTCCAACGCTCATTTCAGTCACCCCTAGAACACAATACCATAAGCGAATAAAATTTGCAAGCATCTATTCGAAATTACCGCTTGACTTATTCATTTGAATGATTTATAATATGAGGAGAAAGGAAGGGATGAGATCAAGAATGAGAACAACCACATCCACGACTAGCACACCGTTCCAGAGCATTACCGACGCCTGTCGGACGACCGGTCTGTCAATGTACTTTCTGCGGGAGGGCTGCCGGAGCGGGGAGGTCCCGCACGTGCGCTCAGGAAAGAAGTATCTGGTAAATGTCCCGGCGCTGCTGCGGAAGCTCGACGCAGAAATGGGGAAGGAGAGCGCGTGATGGCGGAAAGTAACGACTGGACCATCGTTGAACAGCTCGGCACATATCGACGCTTCCCCGTGTACCTGATGCACTTCCCCGGCGAACATGGCGACCTGTGGAGCTGGTGCTGCCGCCTGGGGAGTTCCGGTTATTACTTCCCTACGGAGGGGGAGGCCAGGGCCTACGCCGCCGGGCGCTATGGCCTTGCCGTGGAGCGGCGCAAAGCGTTACCAGCAACAGATAAGATGATCCGCCTACGCACATACTGGTTTGACAGGAGAAACTCAACCATCGACCAAGACTCCGATGGAAAATATGTGTTGTCCCGAAGCGGACGCGGCTACGTCTTTCCTACCCTATGGGACGCCTATGCTTACGCGGTGGGCCGTAACTGGGCCGATGCAGGTTACCACAATACGCTGATGAATAGGAAGTGGGAAAGTGATCGACAAAACGCCTGACAACCTCCGCTCCACCGGGCACTTCTGCCTATGGAGACGCGAGGAGCGCGGTGGGAGGTCCACGAAGGTCCCGTACACGGTCACGGGGATGCGGGCGAGTGTGTCCCACCCCGAAGACTTTGCGACGTACAAGGAAGCTCGCGCCGTTTTGGATCGGCGGCCGGATAAGTACTCCGGTCTCGGCATCGGGCTTTTCGGTGATCTTGTCGGTATCGACATTGACCATTGTGTAGAACCAGACGGCCAGCTCACCCCGCTTGCCAGGGAAGTGATCGACCGCATCGGCAGCTACGCCGAGCTGTCCCCTTCCAATACGGGCGTGCATATCCTTTGCCGCGCTCCCGGTCTGATCTACGGGTCCGACTACCTCGCCAAGAACAGCGACATCGGACTGGAGATATACGTCGCCGGGCAGACGAGCCGCTATCTCACGTTCACCGGGGAGCGGTTGAACGACCTAGACGTCACGCCGGACTGCGGCGCTGCGGTGCTCGCGATTGCCGACAAGTATATGCGCCGCGCTGGGAAATCGGATGCCCCCGCCGCTCGCGTTGTGGACTTCACGGACTACGAGGACGAGACGACTGCGGCGCTGAATGATGCCGAGGTTCTCGCCCGTATTCGCGCCGCCGGTAACGCCGAGAAGTTCGAACGCCTTTACCGTGGCGAATGGAGCGGGGACTATGGCTCGCAGAGCGAGGCCGACCTTGCCCTGGCGAACATTCTCGCCTTTTACACCCAGGCCAACGCCGCCCAGTGTGAGCGTCTGTTCCGCAAGAGCAGCCTCATGCGGGAGAAGTTTGACCGTCCGGGAAACTACCACGGAGAAGGCAACTACGGGCGCGGAACGATCGCAAAGGCAATCCGCGACAGCAAAGCCTTCTGGAGCCCCGACTATCGCTCCCTCTCTGTGGAAATCACCCCGGACGTGGAGCGGGCGCTCGCCTTTCTCCGTGACGCCGACGCGGCCCATAATCCCCGTTACACCCGGGATGACATCGGCGGTGGGTATCTGCTGGCGGACTACCTGAAGACCACAGCGCGCCCGCTGACGGGCAGCAGGGGCGTATGGATGCGCTATGACGGTGCCCGCTGGCTGGATGATACGGACGGCATCGCCGCAGAGAAGGGCGCCAAGGCCATGAGTACGGCCCTCATCACGTACACCAACGACCTGCCGGAGGGCGAACGCGCCGCCTGGATGAAATGGGCCTCACGCTGGGCGACACGCAATAAGCGGTCCGTGTTCATCAACGACGCCCGCTCCGTGTACCCTGTCAGCCACGCCGAGTTCGACGCGGACCCCATGCTGCTGAACTGCCTGAACGGAACGCTTGACCTTTCCACGATGGAGCTCCATCCGCACGACCCCGAAGACCGACTGACGCAGATCGCCGGAGCGGAGTACGACGAGGGCGCCGCCGCGCCGCTGTGGGATAACACCCTCGCCGCGGTGCTCCCAGATGCTGATACCCGGGCTTTCTTCCAGCGCTGGAGCGGGTACTGCATGACGGGCTCGACGGCGGAGGAGGCGCTCGTCATCCTCTACGGCCGGACCAGCCGCAACGGGAAATCGACGCTGGCGGAGGCCATCGCCGGAACGCTCGGTGACTATGCCGTTGCCGTGTCCCCTGACACCGTTTCCGAAAAGCGCCGCGATTCAAGGGCCGCGTCTGGAGACATCGCACGTCTCCGTGGAAAGCGATTTGCAACGATAGCGGAGCCCTCACAAGGAATGGTGTTTGACGCTGCGCTGCTGAAGACGCTGACAGGTAATGACACGGTGACTTGCCGCTTTCTCTTCGAGAATGAGTTTGATTTCCGTCCGTCCTGTAAGTTCATGGTGAACGCGAATTATCTCCCCCGCGTGAACGACCTGACGCTGTTCCGCTCTGGGCGCATCATGGTGATCCCCTTCGGTCAGCGGTTCGTTGGCGAGAAGCAGGACAAGAAGCTGAAGGACAAGCTGGCCGCGCCGCTTGTGCAGTCCGCCATTTTGAATTGGATGTTGCGCGGGCTGAAGGAATATCAGCGCGACGGGCTCCAGCCTTCCGCAGAAATGCACGACGCGCTGAAGGACTACGAGGCCAATTCAGATAAGGTAGGGCGCTTCATCGCGGAGCGGCTCAAACCGACGCCAGGAAACCGCGTGCCCGTTGCTGTGGTCTATGACGCATACCGGGAATGGTGCTATGAAAACGGGTCTAACACTGAGGCGCTTGTGCGCGTTAAAGAAATTCTCCGAGACCACGGCATGGAAATAGACCGGGCAAGGCCAAGCGCCGGTGGCGGCGCAACGACGGTCCTATGTGACTTTGCGGTGCTGTACGAGAGCCCCATCCCCGTCAGTGAAATCCACGAGGGCAAAGCGCGTAATGGTGCCGTGTAGCAATTGTAGCAGTTTTGTGGGAGTTCTTCACGAGAACGAGATTATGAAAAGTTCCCACGGAACAGCTACAACAGCTACACGGGCCGTGCATTGTCCTTGAAACGTGCACTTCAACGGCGAAACAGCGCACCGGCGGCTGTGCTCCACTGTGGGCTTCATACCCCGGCGCTTTGACGTATAAACATACTGGAATGGGAGGTTGAACCACCGATGAACCACAAGAATACTTTCGGAGAAATGACCGCCGAAGAGCTGCTCGAAGTCAGTCGGAAAGGAGGAAAGGCGAGCGGCGAATCACGCCGCCGAAGCGCGTCTCTCCGGGAAGCAACGCAGCGCATTTTGAAAAAGGACAAGCTCATCTGTACGCCGAATGAGGTGATGGAGGAGCTTCACGCCGCGGGTATGGAGAACGCCACAAGCGCGGAGGCTATCGTTGTTTCCGCCCTGATCCGCGCATCGCGTGGCGACGTGGAGGCGATGCGCTTCATCCGTGACACCGCCGGCGAAGGCCCGACGAATCGCGTTGAGTTGAGCGGCGACCCGTCCCGGCCCATCTCCACCCTCGACCTGCGCGGCCTGACCGACGCCCAACTCTTGGAGATCATCGAGAGAGCGGAAGAAGACGGGGAAGAATGAGGGGGCCGGGAGCCCGACATGAAGAAGGAGGAGCTCGCCCTGCGCTATCAGCAGGGACAGACGGAGGTGATCGGCGCTCTGTGGGATGCTGTAGAGAAGTTCGTGCGCTCCCGCGCATGGCAGTTTGCCGAAACACTCCCGCCCGAGCGGGGCTTGACGCTGGATGACCTGGTGCAGATAGGCTTTATCGCCGTTACGGAAGCGGCAAAGACCTACGCCCCGGACGGTGGCGCGAGCTTCCTCACATGGCTGACCTATCATTTGCGCAACGAGTTTATTGCCGCCGCCGGGTATCGCCGCAGGCATCCGGACCCGCTCAACGACAGCAGAACGGCGTGGTTGGACTCGCCTCTCGATGCTGACGATGCGGACGGAGCTTCCCTGGGTGATGAGATTCCGGATGGCCGAATCGATGTTGACTCCGCCGTTGTGGACAAGGTCTGTCAAGCAGCTTTACGACACGCTGGCAGAAGCGATGAACGCTCTCCCAGAGATGGAGCGTGCAGTGCTGGAGCGGCGATATTTTCGCGCAGAGGGACGCAGCGAGATCGCCTTGTCGCTTGGCTTGCCAGACACCGCAACTGTTACACGGCGCGAACAGAGCGGTCTGGAGTACCTCAGCCGCGGCGCGTATGGAAGGGCACTGGAGGCGTTCCTGTGCGATGAGACCGACCCTTATCACGGCGTCAGCTATGCGGCATTTGCCCAGTCCGGCGCGTCCTCCGTGGAAAACACGGTCTTCCGGCGGGAACAGCTTCGATGGAAGTTGCCTCAATAAATGCATAAATGAGATTAGTAGTAACCGTTAGCAGACGCACCACAGATATAGCCTGTCAGGCGGCTTAACATGCGACGAATTCGCTACTGTTTTCTGTGGCTGCGCCTAATATATTTGCTTTAGCGCAGCTGGTATGGTAAAATATAAGTGCTTCAGCGCTTCCAGTGTTAACGAATAGGAGGAAACATAAATGAAAAAATCATAGTAATCCCAATATTCATTGTGCTGTTGTTGGCTCTCGGCATTACTGCTTTTGCATCAACGGGAACAGTAAAAAAGGATATTGCATATAGAAACATCAAGGTTACGCTGAATGGGGAAGTGCTTAATCCGAAAGACGCTAACGGAAATCCAACCGAACCGTTTATCATGGATGACAGTACTTATCTTCCTGTTCGTGCCATTGCGGAAGCACTTGGATTGGAAGTTGGTTGGGATGGAGAAACAAGTACGGTAATCCTATCCAATACAGCTATTCCAGTATCTCCGACTCTCTCCGATAACAAAAGTAATGGAAAACTATCAATTACAGATGGAAAGATACAGGATTACAACGGCTATCCTGAGGTTCACGTCGGATTCCAAAATGATTGGGATTCTGATGTCATTAGACTCGACATACTGATTTACGGCTATGATGCTTATGGTGAGGAGCTGTACAATGGCATCCCTTACAAGGGATATACCATGGAGAAAATCAAGGCACATGATACTTCGTCTTGGAGATTGAATTGTTGGGCGATATACGCCAGAGAATTCAGTACAATGCAAAATGCGAAGGTTGGAATTGTAAAGTACCAGTTAGCTGATGGGACAACCGTTGAGATTAATGATAAAGACATTGAGTGGGTCTGGGTGTATCTAGAATGATCCATGCTATAACAGCTTCGCATGCCCCTCAATCGCTCTTTCTATCCGCTGCGGCTCGATGCCGATGTAGCGCTGCGTCACAGCGGCGCTGCTGTGCTGCAGAAGCCGTTGGACCAAGGCAATGTCATAGCCGTTCGCCTTGTAGATCTCGGTCGCGTACCACTTGCGAAAGCTGTGAGTGCTGATTCCGACAAAGCCGAGATAATCGCAGACGATGGCAAGCTGCTTCTGAACTGCTCTTTCCGTAATCGGGAACATGCGCTCATTGCGTTGGATTCCGTTGCGCAGGCAGTAGTTCTCGATGTACTGCTGGATAACGAGCGGCACAGTGAAGACGCGGCGCTTGGCCGTCTTCTGTTCGACGATTTCCAGGCGGTAGCGCTCCCCATCCATGACAATGTCACAAGGGCGCAGGCACAGGATGTCGCTGATCCGTAGGCCGAGGTTTCCTTCCAGCACCAGTGCAGTGGCGATGCGCTCATTGGAGCGGCAGCCGCAGAAGCCCCTTTTCATTGTCGTGATGATCTCTCTGTACTGATCCGTGGTCAGAGCGGTCGTTTTCTTGTTCATAGTTCCCTCCATAATCAAAGTTCGTATTTGCCGCCGCAAAAGTTCGTATTCAGTCAAGTGATGTCGGAAAGCATCGAAAACGCTCGGATTTACTGTTCGTATTTTTATGCTTATACGAACTCTTGGCTATGTGCTGCCTCCGAACTTGCCGTCTGTGCTCCATCCGATTGCATCCGTTTCTGTGAAACAAGCATATAACCGATGCGTAACGATTGCAACACGAAATATTGAACAAGGATTAGGAGCCGGATTTGTGCAAAACAATCGTTGCGCAACGTGGTCTTTCAATACTATAATCTGAATATCAAAAAAGAAGGGTTCAATTTCTATGAGCAAAAAGACAAGCGGCCGCAACGCAACCGCAAAGCAGAACGAATATATCTCGAAGACATACGACCGGATCAATCTGTTGGTTCCTAAGGGATATAAGGATAGGATCAAGGAAGCTGCAGAGCGCGCCGGCTCCAGTGTGAACGCGTATATAGTCCGCGCCGTGGACGACGCGATGCAACGGGATCCCGAACGCGGGGTTGATCACTCCTCCACGCCTGTACGCAGCGCACCCGCGCCTGCGCATAGCGACAGTGGGGTAACCGATGTCCCGACCCCACCCCGGGGGGAGGGGGGTTAAAAAACGGGTAAAGGGTATTGCACGCGAGAAAACCCATGAAGAAAGGAGCAGTCATGAAATGAACGAAGACAGCAAGCCAAAGTACAAGCGACCTCGCACACAGGCGCAGCGCGATGGCGAAGCGCGATAAAAGCGAAAACACAAAAAACATTACTCTCACGCTGAACAAAAACACTGATGCGGACATCATTGACTTCCTCGACTGGAGCACGCGCAACGGAGAGAGCGTCCAGGGCACGATAAAGCAATGCATCCGTTTCGCAATGAGCCGTATCTGTATCGACTGAAAAAGAAACGCCGCTGACTCTGATCGGTCAGCGGCGTTTTACCTGCAACCAGCTATGCATATGCATATATAGTAGGGCGAGCCGAGAATCGGCTACATCCCTACTCATTTCATACTGCCTGTTTCAAGATACCTTTGATGGAACCCCAATGCTTTGGCAAGGTCATGGGGTGTCTGTCCGCCAAAACGAAGTGCATCGTTGTAGTATTCCCTCAGCAATGGCCGATAATCAGGGTGGGCGCAGTTTTCAATGATGAGTTCTGCGCGCTCTCTAGGGGATTTCCAGCGGAGGTCGGCATAACCCTGCTCGGTGACTATCATGTGCACGTCATGCTCCGTGTGATCCACATGGGCACACATGGGGACAATGCAGGAGATGCTGCCGCCCTTGGCAACGGATTCCGTAGAGAAAATGCTGAGACCGGCGTTACGGGCAAAGTCTGCGCTGCCGCCGATGCCGTTCATCATCTTTGTGCCCATGATATGAGAGGAGTTGACATTGCCGTAAATATCGCATTCGATCGGCGTGTTCAGGGCGATTATGCCGAAACGGCGTGCAAGTTCCGGATGGTTGGAGATTTCCTGATTGCGGAGGATCAGATGGTCGCGGTAATACGATATATTCTCGAAGAACTCTCTGGTACCTTCTCTGGAAAGAGACAGGCAGGTTGAGGATGCCTTATCCATAATGCCGCGGCGAATCATATCCAGAACGGGATCCTGTACGACTTCAGTGTACATGCGCATACCGGTAAAGCCGCGCTCTGCTAGACCCTTCAACAGACAATTGGTCGTTGAGCCGGTGCCTGCCTGTAGCGGAGGCAGGTTCTGGGGCATGCGGCCGGTAGCAACCTCTTTTTTCAGGATCTCGGTGACGTTGGCGGCAATGGCACGACTCGCCTCGTCAGGCTCCTTGTAAGTGAAGAAGCTGCCCTCATCGTTTGTGATAACAATGGCGGCT
>Ga0079305_1003009_pt1 | contig 12427 bp, 7 predicted proteins | sample LMS_cellobiose_e_FD_79183 | JGI IMG/M metagenome (GOLD analysis project Ga0079305, IMG submission 79183) | Rumen-fistulated moose microbial communities from Alaska, USA - LMS_cellobiose_enrichment | ecosystem: Host-associated > Mammals > Digestive system > Stomach > Rumen fluid ... | reverse complement strand
GGCATCGTGATGTACGAGATGCTCACCGGACAGGTCCCCTTTGACGGAGACAATCCCGTGGAGGTCGCTCTCAAGCATATAAACGAGGACATCATCCCGCCGACAAAGCTGAACAAAAGCGTCCCGCCAAACCTCGAAAAGCTCGTGATGAAGGCTACGGACAAGTTCCAGACCAACAGATACAAGAGTGCCGAGGAGATGCTGGAGGACCTGAAGAACATAGACTTCTTCACAACCTTCGTGACCACCGGGACCACATCGACCGGCATGGGAAGCAGAAGCGTATCCGGCTCATCGAGACCCGACCGCAGCAAGGAAAAGGAACTCGCCGATCTCGCGTCGGACGGAAAGAAGAAGGCCGAACGCGGATACGACGACGATGACGACGGCGGATATGACGACAGGAGACGCAAACGCCGCAAGACCATTCTGATAGTCCTAGCTTGCGTGCTGGGAGCTCTGATACTTCTCGGCGTATTCCTGCTGATCTCCGGAGTCATCGGGGGCGGCGGAAGCGACGAGGTCCGGGTGCCGGATCTCACCAATATGACATATGAGGAGGCCGAGGCAAAGCTCAAGGAGCTCGGACTCGAGATCGCGAGAGGAGAGGATATCTCCAGCGCGGATATCGAAGAGGGAAGAGTCGTCTCCCAGATGCCCGTGAAGGATACGAACGTCAAGAAGGGCAAGACCATAACCGTAAGGCTGAGCTCCGGACCGGGAGAGATAGAGGTACCGGATCTCACCAATATGACCTACGATGAAGCCAAGGCCGCTCTGGAGGCTCTGGGACTCAAGATAATCAACGGAGGAGAGACCTTCAGCGATACCATCGAGCGCGGAAAGATAGCCAACCAGTCGCCCAAGGGAATGGAGAAAGCCAAGAACGGCGAGGCCGTAACGGTCTATATCAGCGCGGGACCGGAGGAGACCGAGAGCCTCGTTCCGAACCTCGTGGGAAGCGCTTATACGAGCAGAGAGGCGATAGACGCCATTCTGGCGGAATTCGATTTCGTCCTGGGCGATGTGATCGAAGAGGAGAGCGATGAGGCACCGGGCACCATCATCAGACAGGACCCCGTCGGCGGAAGCACCGCGGAGAAGGGTTCATACGTCAATATCGTGATCGCCAAGGCAAGGACCACGGTCACCGTGCCGTCACTGATCTCGTATACAGTTGAGGACGCGAGGACGCTCCTGGCCAATCTGGGACTCGGACTCGAGGTGAACTACGTCGACAGCGCCACCGGGACGCCCGGACAGATAATCGGGCAGAGCCCGGCCGGAGGGACCTCGGTTGCCCCGGGGACCACGATCTACGTCGACGTGATCAAAGACAATTCCGGCGGTGAAAGCGGAGGCGGAGACGGCGGCTCCGGAGAAGGCGGAGGCGAAGGCTGATCCGATGGTCCGTGGCATCGTACGCAAGGGCATAGGCGGATTCTACTATGTTGAGACGCCGGAAGGCCTTGTCCGCGCGAAAGGGCGCGGCATACTCAGGCTGGACGGCGTCCCGATAACGGTAGGAGACAGAGTCGAGGTCATCCCCCCCGAACCGGGAGAGGATGACGGAGTGATCCTGAGCATAGAGCCCAGAAAGAACCGCTTCGACAGACCACCCGTATCGAACCTCGACGCTTTGATCATAGTCGCTTCCGTCAGGGACCCCGAACCGAATCCCTTCGTGCTGGACAAGCTGCTCGTCATGGCTGAAATGAAGGGCGTGATACCGGCGGTCTGCGTGAGCAAAGCCGATCTCGCGGATCCGGGAGAGGCGGAGGCTCTGAGGGGCATCTATTCCGGGATATGCCGGACCTTTCTCACTGACGGCGTGTCCGGAAGAGGGATCGACGAGTTAAGGGCTTTTATCTCCGGGAAAACGGCAGCTTTCGCGGGACCTTCGGGAGTCGGGAAATCCACGCTGACCAATCTGCTTGTACCGGACGCGGACATGGATACCGGAGGAGTGAGCCGGAAGACCGCACGCGGAAAACATACGACGCGCCACGTTGAGATGTTCCCTGTAGGCGGAGGATATCTGTTCGATACGCCGGGATTCACATCATTTGATCTGAGAGACGTGGAGGAGCGCGATCTGGGATCGTTTTTCCCGGAGATCGCAAAGCTCGCGGGGAGCTGCAGATTCGAAGACTGCATGCATCTGAACGAGCCCGACTGTGCCGTGCTCGAGGCTCTTAAGAACGGGGTGATCTCCCGGTCGCGATACAGATCGTATCGGATGGGGATAGAGGAGATACGCAGGAACCGGAAATACTGAAAAGAGGTATGAAAATGAAGATGATCGCACCATCGATCCTTTCGGCGGATTTTTCAAGGCTGGGCGAGCAGGTTACGGAAGTGAGCCGCGCGGGAGCCGACTTCCTTCACGTCGACGTGATGGACGGAGCCTTCGTTCCGAATATCAGTTTCGGAGCTCCGGTGATGAAGTCGCTCGATAAGCTGGATACCGCTCCGTACGACGTGCATCTGATGATCGAGGATCCTGACAGATACGTCATGGATTTCGTGACTGAAAAGACCGAATATATCACGGTCCATCAGGAAGCCTGCGTTCACCTCAACAGGACCATCTCGCACATCAAAAGCTTCGGAGTGAAATGCGGCGTAGCGCTGAACCCGGCGACACCGCTCGTCACTCTCGAGAACGTCCTGGATGATCTGGACCTTGTCCTGATCATGAGCGTGAACCCCGGATTCGGCGGGCAGAGCTTCATAGAGAACTCTCTTGCCAAAATCGCCAAACTCAAAGAGATGAGAGAGGAGAGGGGCGCGGAGTTCCTGATCGAGGTAGACGGCGGCGTCAGCATTGACAATGCCCTGACTATCGCCCAGGCTGGGGTGGACATCCTTGTCGCGGGTTCTGCTGTGTTCGGCGCAGACAGTCCCGGAGAGCGAGTCATGACCTTCAGCAAACTGCTGGGAAGGGCATAGCCGCGGAACAAGCCGGCAAGTAAAGAAAAAAAGAAGAGCCCGATGGATCGCCATCGGGCTCTTTTGCTGCTTTGGTCTCAGGGTCAGTGCTGCATTCTGGAAAGGCGCACGCCTCTCTGCTTGACCCAGGGAGTTACATGTCTGCTGGGATTGAAGGGGGAAACACCGCCGGGATTGTCGGGATCGGGTTCATCGCCGCCTCCGCCTCCGCCTTGCGGCGCGACCGCGACATCGACGTATACCACCGTTCCGGAGGTTACGGATGACCCGCCTTCCGGATTCTGCGCGATGACCGTTCCGGCGGTATATGCATCGGTCTCAACGTAGTTTGCCTCCATATAGAGGCCGGCGTTTGAAATTGCGGCGGACGCTTCTCCCTCCGAATACCCGATGACGTTCGGGACCGTTATATAGGTCGGTGCGGTAGCGACGTCGAGGTTGACAGTGCTTCCTTCATCCACGCTGGTCCCGCCCGCGGGGCTCTGGTCTATTACCGTTCCGGACGCGTACTCCTCAGTTTCAACGTAACGGATCGAGACGTTGAGTCCCGCGTTGGAGAGGATCGACGAAGCTTCGGATTCCGTGTTTCCGATCACGTTTGGAACGGTGACCTTCTTGGGCTGGGGAACTACGGTCTGGCCGGGCTCGACCGGATACTGCTCGGGATCCGGATTGTGGAGCGGGCAGTAGTACTTCGGGATGTCCTTGGCGGATTCGCCGTAGTTGACGAATTCCTTCTCCTCGACATTCTCGCAGAGCGGTGTGGCAAGGTATCCGCTGTCCTTGCATATATTGAGCTTCTGAGTCAGATCCTTCAGACTCTTGATTCCGGTCTGCGTTCCGTCGATGTAATATTCGCTGCCGTATCTTACGACGTTGGCCGGTCTGTCAGGCTGAACGCCGCCGTAGAATCCATCGATCTGACGGGCGATTTTGCCCCAGAGCTGTACCGCTGCCTCGGAAGTCCTGGTGAGCTCCATACCGTAGTCGTTTCCGATCCAGAGGGCCGCTGTATAGGTCCCGGTGAATCCGTCGAACCATGCGTCGTAGTAGTTCTGGGTCGTTCCGGTCTTACCGCCTGCCCAGGTGTTCGGGATATAGGCTTCGGGAGCTGTTCCGTAACCGTAGATAACGTCGTACATCATGTTCGCCATGATCCACGCGACACCGGGATCGAGGACCTGATACACCTCGGGATTGTTTTCAAGAAGGACCTGATCGTTCCGGTCGAGTACCCTGGTGTAGGAGGAAGTCTCATAGCGGACGCCGTTGTTCGGGAACACCGTATAAGCGGACGCCATTTCGAGGGAAGTAACGCCGTATGTCATTCCGCCGAGGGCGAGAGCAGCAGCGTTCATATCGTTTACATCTCCGCTCTCGACAACCGTGGTGATGCCGAATTTTTTGACGTTGTTCATCGAATAGTCGGCGCCGACCTGCATCCAGATCTTCACCGCGCAGGTGTTAAGCGAATTGACCATCGCGGAGTGAAGAGTATGAGGCCCGCTGTAGCCGCCGCCGAAGTTCCTTGGCCAGACTTCTCCGTTGATGGTTGTCTTCTCGTCAATTACGATAGACCCCGCGGTGAGGTAGTCGCCGTAGAGATCCTTGCCCTGTTTATCGATCTTGAAATCGGTGAAAACGTGCTTCTGACCTGCAGCGCATTCCTCCGCGCTCTGCTGAAGCGCTGCAGAGTATACGCCAAGAGGCTTGATCGAGCTTCCCGGCTGACGCGGGGAGGTGGCACGGTTGTAGATCATACGTCCTGTGGTGCTTCTTCCTCCGACCATAGCCTTGATGTGTCCCGTGGAGTTCTCGATGATCGTCATCGCTGCCTGAGGCTGGACGACGCGGCTGTTGAGCGTGTATGACGTAGGCGGCATCATAAATCTGCCGGTATCGTCAAAGACAAAGAAGTCCTCATTACCTTCCTGCTGGAAAAATTCTGCGCTCACTATCAGGTTTCCTTCGGAGTCTCTGGACTTGTATTGTGCAGGCACGTTGACATAGCCCCCGGAGATCGAGTAGTAGGTCCCGTCGGAATAGATATAGAAGCTCGGGAACTCGAGGCTGTACTCGGTCTGACCGCCTACGGTCGTATCGTAGATGTGGAAGAAACCGCCGTCCTCAAACCAGACGCTTCCGTCGTCAAGCTTCTTGATGCCTGCCGTCTTTATCGAGAAGGTGCGTCCGTCCTTGAAGAAACGGTCATAGTCGTAAAGAACGACGTTTCCGTATTCTCCGATGATATCACCGCTGCTGTTGTAGTTTGCTCTTACGCCGGGATAATTTGAGGGATCCTGGAACTCCCTGATTATCGTCGTCTGCGCAGCCATGTCGATGGTGGAGTAGATCTTGAGTCCGCCCTGATAGACTGTGCGCCAGGCTGTATCGTAATCAAGACCCTTCTCCGCCACGAGATCTTCGATGACCTCTTCTATGACGTAGTCGGCGAAATAAGCCGCATTGGTATTGTAGACCTCGTAGCTCGGATTCAGCATTTCCGAGAGCGGTGTAGCCATTGCTTCGTCATATTCGGCCTGGGTGATATAACCCTGTTCGAACATCAGCCTGAGGCATGTCTCACGGCGACCCCTGCTCTCATCGTTCATGATATAGAAGCCGTGGTCCGTGGTCTTGAGGAGCACATCCTTGTACTCTTCTCCCGGCACGCCTTCCAGGTATTTTACCAGCTCGTATTCGGACGGTACCTGAGGAAGCGCGGCGAGGGCAGCGCTCTCAGCGATGGTGAGCTGGCTTACATCCTTGGAGAAATACGACTGCGCGGCGGTCTGGATGCCGTAGCTGTTGTAGCCGTAATAGATGGTATTCAGATAGGCCTCGAGGATCTCATCCTTGGAGAGTTCCTTTTCCATCTGCATGGTGTAATAAGCCTCGATTATCTTCCTCTTGAAGTCGTAATCGAAGCGGGTCTCCTGGAGATAGAGGTTTCTGGCGAGCTGCTGGGTGATGGTGCTCGTTCCGCTTATCCTTCCGCCTCCGAACACTGATTCATAGATAGCGCCGAGGATACGGATGATGTTGAAGCCGCTGTGCTCGCGGAAGGTCTTGTCCTCAAGGGCGATTATCGCGTCCTGAGTGTGGATCGGAATATCCGCTATGTTGGCGTTCTCTCTGTTGCTTCCGGAATAGACCGAATCGATCTCGTTGCCCTGATCGTCGTAGATGGTCGTCGTCTCCGAGAGGAGCTCGTACATCCTGGACGTGTCGATGGGAGGCGCGTCCGAAACGATCTTGTAGAGCATGGCGCAGCCCGCTGCGAATACTATGAGGATCAGGCAGATGAGGACCAGGACGATATTCCTGAAGATGTGCCTCTTCTTGCGCTTCTTGCTCTTTTTCTTTTTTGCCGTCCTTCTTCCGCCGGCATCGGCTGTCGTTTCCGTGTCCACGCTGACAGCGGCTTCCGTTACTGCTTTGTCGCCGCTGATCTGTTCGTTCCTGTTTCTTCGACTCATTTGATCAATATCCTTTCCAAATCTATCAAAAATAACTGAAAGTCAACTGTTTAATCTGCTCTGGCACATAAACATACATCGTAATTATACCACATATATGCCGATTGGGATAGCGAAACCGCTTCTTCAAGGAAAATTAAGAGGTTGTTCGAAATTGAGATAAATGGTATAATGTGGAAATGTAACGAGCGGGCGCCGGGAGGTGCCTTTGATCAGACGACCGCTTCTGTATTTTTCGATCATCTTCGCCTCGGGAGAACTCGCGGCCTATTTCGCCGCGGAACGGTCATCCCCTGCGCTTTTCCTGTTCTGGCTGACGTCTTCAGCCTTTTCGGCGTGTCTGGCTGAGAGAAACAGCACCGAAGCGAAGCGCGCTGCAAAGCGCGCAGCGCTGAGGATCGTTCTTGTATTCATCGCAGGAGCATGTGCCATGACTGTCCGGACAGCCGAACTTTCGCCTGAAAGGAATTCTGATGTTGCCGGATCGGGCATATACCTTCTAAGGATCGTGAGCGTGAAGCCCTGTAGGGGAGGCATGTATCTTGACTGTGAATCCGCTGACTCAGACACCGGGCTCCCTTCATCCGGGATCCGTTTAAGGCGCTCACTTCCCGATGCGGGAGATGAGACGGAAGAGGACTGGCTTTACGGGCTCATCGGATGTACAGCTTATTTAAGAGCCGAGCTCGGGATCCCCGATTCCGCGGGGAACCCAAGGACCTTCGACTACAGGAGATATCTTCTGGCGCGGGGGATAGGACTCACCGGCAAACTGCTTTCAGTACCATCTGAAGCGGATATCACGGATCACGGAGGCTGTATCGCCGCATTGAGAAGATGGGTCGCGGCGGGAAGAAACGCCTTTCTGAGGAGGCTCCCTGAAACCGATCGGCCATTCGCGGCAGGAGTTCTCTTCGGAGATACCACCGGCCTTCCGGAGGATGAACTCGCGGAATTCAGGGGAAACGGCACGGCTCATATCCTGGCTGTCAGCGGTCTCCACATAGGAATACTGGCCTCGCTCCTCGCGAGGATGAGGAAGAGGACCGGAGGCTCTTGGACCCTTATACCATGTGCCGCGATAATACTGGTATACGGAGAGGCATCCTGCTGGTCGCCGTCGGTCGTCAGGGCCTCCGCGCTGGCTGTGACAAGGATGGTGGGAGAGGTCACGGACAGACCCTATGACAGCACTGAAGCCGCTGCAGGGGTGTCGTTGCTGATAGTGGCTTTAAGACCGCATATGCTCTTCGACAGCGGTTTTCAGATGTCGTTTCTGGCGCTCTTCTCAATAAACTTTTTGCTGCCGTATCTGAGGAACCGATTCAGCCCGGGCGTTTCGGTCATGCTCGCCGTTCAGACGGCGATCGTACCGTATACGGCTTTCGTTTTCAACATCTTCTCACCGATGGGTCTTATTCTGAACATCCCGATCATCTTTCTGACTTCGGTGCTGACGCCGCTTGGAGCGGCGGGGTTCTTCGCTGAGCTCGCCGCAGGTATCTTTCCTTCCGATGATCCGTTCAGGCGTGCGCTGGCTGCTCTTTCCGCCGGTGTCTGCAGGCTTATAAGAGCATTGAACCATGCGCTTTTCGGCTGGAACAAAGCGCTCGCGCGCGTGCCTTCGCCGCCTCTCTTCGCGCTCGCGGCGCTGCTTGCGGCGATCTTCCTGTTCGCTTCGGAGTGGGGCGAGGTAAATATAAGAGAGAGGCGAAGCCCGGAGATGAAGCGCTTAATGGCTATGGTGCTCATTATCGTTACGCTGCTCTCCGCGATCGCCGGGCAGAGCCCCTTTGATCGCGCGGATCAGGTGTTTCTGGATGTCGGCCAGGGAGACTCGCTGCACATAAGATGCGGGCAAGGCACCGATATACTGATAGACGGCGGCGGGAGCCCGTACAGAAACGTGGGGAGGGATACCCTGATGGTATACCTCTTGAGAAACGGGGTCGGAAACGTGGACGCAGCGTTCGCCACCCACCTCCATACCGACCACTATCTGGGGCTCGCGCAGCTGGCGGAGGAATATCCGGTGGGCGAGATGATAACCGGGGGAACGGCCGGAGACACTGCCGTGATATCGGATGATGTCAGGATCAGGATACTTTGGCCGATCCCTGAAAACGCGGACAGCCCGGATGAGAACTTCAGCAGTCTCGTGTTCATGGTGGAGCAGAAGGGGATCAGGACGCTGGTCACGGGCGATCTCACGGAAGAAGGCGAGCGCGCTATCATTGGGTTGTACGGAGGAACAGGCGAATTGAAATGCGATGTTCTGAAGGTCGCGCACCACGGGAGCAGGTTCAGCACAACGGAAGAGTTTCTGGATGAGGCAGACCCGCTGATCGCGCTGATAGGTGTGGGCAGGAACGAATACGGCCATCCGTCCGCCGAAGTTCTTGACAGACTTGAACGCCGGGGCATCGCTGTCTACCGGACTGATATTGACGGAGCTGTCGGCATCAGAGCCGGAGCGGGATGCATCAGCGTGTGTACGATGAGGAGCAGAAGAAACGACGCGTTCCCGACAGAGCCGTGAGGCGGAAGGCCTTTTTCGTCTTGAATTCGGAGGTGGATTAGACTAATATCAATAAAGAGGAAAGGACCGATGGCGGAAAAACAGCACGCGTACAGAACATTCTTTGACGACCTCGCGAAAGACCGGATATACGGCCCTGTTTTGATATACGGAAAAGAGCGCTATCTCTCCGACTGGGCGGTGCGCGAGCTCAAGAAGAAATATGTGAATGAGGCCGCGGGAACTTTCGACATGTCCCTTATCGACATGGAGGATCTGGATGGGAGAGACCCCGTCAGGGAGATCATCACCGGATGCGATACCATATCCATGTTCTCTCCGGTAAGACTCGTGATCGTGAGGAGCTGCGACAGGCTGCTCGCGGGGTCTGACAGAAACGCGGACTCCGCTTCGGTCGATGAGCTGATCAGGTATATCAAAGAAATGCCGCAGGACGTCATACTGGTCTTCCGAGCTGACAGCGCCAATATGAAGCTCAAACTTTCCAAAGCGATAAGGGATCACGGGAGAGTCTACGATATGGAGACTCTGGAGAGGCGTGAACTGAGGAGCTTCGCTGCCAAGCGCATTCGGGACCGCGGAGGAGTTATAGGCCAGAGAGAGCTGGAGTACTTCATCGACTCAACAGGCTATTTCAACAGAGATAGCAGCTACGATCTCTACGCTCTCGCTTCCGACGCTGAAAAACTCGCTGCGCTTGCGGACGGGGGCGAGGTCACATCCGGAATGATAGACGATTGTGTCGCCGGCGACGCCGACAGATATATCTTTACGCTTCTGGACCACATAAGCGCGGGCCGCAAGGACAAAGCCCTCGAGTATTTCCGGAATATAATACGGGACGAGGAATTTTTCAGAGTCCTGGCAAGCGCGATAACCCAGTTCGAGCTCATGCTCTCCGTAAAACAGATGGACGACAGGGGAATAAGCGTTGGCCTGATGCAGAAGAAGCTCGGCATCAAGAGCGACTTCAGGGTCCGGAAAGCTCTTCAGTCAGCCGGAAGATACAGAGTGCGCGATCTCAAGATATTGCTTTCCGGCCTCTATCAGATCGACCGTTCCGTCAAGACCGGCGCGATGCCGGCGGAACTCGCGATGGAACTCTTTATAGCGGGAATGTAGCGGATGAAAAGACAGCTGAAGGCGGATCTGATGCTCCTTCTGGTCACGATGGGCTGGGGAGTATCTTATATATTGATGGATAAGTCCCTGACCGAGCTCGGGCCTCTGACCCTTAACGCGATCAGATTCACGGGCGCGTTCGCGGTCGCGGCGGCCTTAGGCTGGAAACGCCTTCGGGGGATGAGCCGGGCTACCGTGAGATATGCTTTTCTCGCGGGGTTCTTTCTTTTTGTATGCTATGTCGGAGTCGCGTACAGCGTGCTGAACACCACGCTTTCCAACGCGGCTTTTCTGTGCGCTCTTTCGGTCGTATTCGTCCCGCCCGCGGAGTGGGTGCTGATGAAGAAGAAGCCGAAGGCGAGCCTTCTGATCGTGATCGCGATCTGTGTCCTGGGCATCGCTCTGATGACGCTGAAGGAGGACTTCTCGATCGACAGGTCGCATCTCTTCGGCGACGTGATGGGGATAGTCTGCGCGGTCGCCTACGGCTTTGATCTCGCGGTCACGGGGATGGCGGTCGGAAGAGATGACGTCGACGCGTTCCACATGGGAGTCATGACTCTGGGATGCGCCGGCTTTTTCATGGTCATAGCCGCCTTCGTATTTGAGGAGCCTCATTTCCCGGAGACGGCCGCGGTATGGGCCAGCGTCGCGTTCCTGACCGTGGTGTGCACGGGTCTGGCTTTCGTCATTCAGGCTCTTGCCCAGAGATATACGACGCCTTCGCACGTGGGAGTGATATTCACTCTTGAGCCCGTTTTCGCGGCGGTCGCGGCGTTCTTCATAGCAGGCGAGACGCTCACCCCGAGAGGCTGTATCGGCGCTGCTCTTCTCATAACCGCGATGATCCTCATGGAGCTTCCGGGATCACGTAAAAAGGGCTGAACCGAAAACGCACCACTTCAAAAAAACGAACCGTTTTTGTTCTTTTATGACCGCCATAGATTGTGCGTATACCGAAAATTATTTATAATTATCAAAATGCACAACTGTGCTTTTTTCGCGTGCGGCCGTTTGGACGCCTCGCGAAACAGATATAAGATCGGGAGGTAAGAATATGAGCAGATCAAAAGACTGCATGGCGCCGGAGGAACGCTTCGCGGAACTCGCTCCGGTACTTGAGAAATACGCCAAAACACCGGGCAGCCTGATCACCATACTCCAGAAGACACAGGAAATATACGGCTATCTTTCCCTGGACGCCATCAACTATATTTCCGAGGTCACAGGCATCGCGCCTGCGAAGATCTACGGAGTGGCCACGTTCTACGCACAGTTCAGGCTACAGCCTATAGGTAAATACCTGCTCATGATGTGCCAGGGGACTGCCTGCCACGTGAACGGTTCGGAAGCGATAGGCGAGGCTGTCTCGGAGCACCTGGGCATAAGGGACGGCGAGACCACTGAGGACGGGCTGTTTACGCTGAATTACGTCGCCTGTCTCGGATGCTGTTCACTGGCTCCGGTCATGATGGTGCAGACGAGCGAAGGAAATGAGACATACAGCAACCTCACCAAGGACAAGGCGGTAGGCATCCTGAAGGATCTTGCCGCGAGAGCAAAGGAGGCTGAGGCATGAGAATAGTCATAGGACAGGGCAGCTGCGGCATAGCTTCCGGAGCGAAGAAGACAGAGGCCGAGTTCAGAGATCAGATCGCTGCCGGAAAGATCGACGCGGAGATCGGTATCACAGGCTGCGTCGGCACATGCTATCTGGAGCCGATAGTCGACGTATACGACGACGCGGGCGAGATGACGAGATACGTGCACGTCCAGCCTGAGAACGTCAGCGCCATAATAGAAGGCCATATCCTCGGAGGAAAGCCCGTAGAGGAGCTTGCCATATCCGAAGAAGACGCGGAATTCACCGCAAAGCAGCAGCGCGTGGTGCTGAGGCACTGCGGAATGATCGATCCGGAGAACATCGACGACTATCTCGCGGTAGGCGGATATGACGCGACCAAAAAGGTCGTGACTTCAATGACTCCGCTCGAGGTAATAGAGGAGATCAAAGTCTCCGGCTTAAGGGGCCGCGGAGGCGCGGGATTCCCGACCTGGTTCAAATGGAACGCCGCGAGAGAGAACCCCGGGACCGAAAAATACATAGTCTGCAACGCCGATGAGGGCGACCCCGGAGCTTTCATGGACAGATCGGTCCTCGAGGGCGACCCGCATTCCGTGATCGAAGGAATGATAATCGGCGGCTACGCGATGGGAGCGACTGAAGGCATCATCTACTGCCGCGCCGAGTATCCGCTCGCGATAAAGCGTCTGGAGATCGCGATGGATCAGGCGCGCGAAAGGGGATTCCTGGGCAGGAACATCTTCGGTTCGG
>Ga0079305_1003008_pt1 | contig 12435 bp, 7 predicted proteins | sample LMS_cellobiose_e_FD_79183 | JGI IMG/M metagenome (GOLD analysis project Ga0079305, IMG submission 79183) | Rumen-fistulated moose microbial communities from Alaska, USA - LMS_cellobiose_enrichment | ecosystem: Host-associated > Mammals > Digestive system > Stomach > Rumen fluid ... | reverse complement strand
TTTTCGCCCTGCTCCACGGCGTCGGCCATGCCCGTCACCGCCCGCTGGAGCCGGGAAATGGCGGCAGCGCAGCTTTCGGTCTCCCTGCGCATCTTCTCCGCCTGGCCCCCTTCCGCCGCGGCGGCCTTCATGGCCTCCAGCTGCTCCTGCATGGCGCCCAGCACGCTGTGGATATTCTCGTCAAACATGCCCAGCGCCCGGCTGAACCCGCCGGACAAATCCTCCACGAAGGAGGAATAGGTTTCCGAAAGCTTGCGGCTGCTTTCATCCATATGGGCGGAAATCTCCCCCGCCGCGTTCAGCGCGCCGCCCGCCTGCTCCTGCACGGCGGTGAGCACCCGGCCGCTCCAGTCGGCGTACTCCCGCATGGAGGACTGCAGATCGCCCTGGGCGGTCTTCAGCCTTGCGATGAAATCCGTCTGCTCCTGGGAGGCGGTGATCATGCCGGAAAGCACCTGGGAGCCGTGGGTGACGAATTCATCGGCGGCGCGCTGGGACTGGGTGATGGTGCCGATATAGCTTTCAAAACGCTCCATCACCCGCTCCGTCACGTTCTGCACCTGCCGCATGCCCTCCAATATCTCCCCGGCGGCCGCCATGGTGCGCTCCATGGATTCAAAGGAAACCGCCTGGGCCTGGTTCACCTGGGAAAGCGTCTGGCCCAGCTGGGTGAACTGGCCGCCCAGGGCGCGGTTCATCTGGGCGATAAACTGGTTGGCGATGCCCGCCACGCCGTCGATCTGGGCCTGGGTCTGGCCCAGGATAAAGCTGTTCATGCTCTGGGATACGGGCGCCAGGGACCGCTCCACCGACGACACGATCCCGTCGCTGACCCGGGCGCCCATATCCGCCGAAATGCGCCGCAGCAGGGCGGAGCGGTCCTCCTGCTGGCAGATGATCTGCACGTTGTCCTCCAGGGGCTTTTGCATGACCAGGTCGGAAAACGCGTCGTGAAATTCATCAATGGCCCGGGTGGCGCTGCCGTGGGCCATGCGGCTGAGCATATTGAACACCAGCGAGCAGGCAATGCCGGCGATGGACGTCATAAAGGCGAAGGTCATGCCCCCGATCATCTGGGGGATGCTTTCCATGGTTTTGGCTGCGTCGCTGACGTCCAGCCCCCCCAGGCCGCGCATGAGGCCGATGAACGTGCCCAGGATGCCCAGGGAGGTGAGCAGGCTCGGCACCACCTCGGCCAATTGCTCATGCCCCGCGGAATAGATCACCGAATCGTCGTTAATGTAATCTTCCACGTTGCAGTTCAGGCCCCGGGCGTCCAATTGCTCCGCGTTCACCAGAAAGCGCCGCCACGGGCCCTGCAGCTCCTTGCCCAGAAACAGCGCGTCCTGCCACACGGGCCGGCCCTCCCCCGTGGAGGTTTCCAGCATATGGATGCCCCGGCGCAAATGCCGGGCGCCCCGGCGCACCGGCACCACGCACTTAAAAACGCCGATCAGCGCCACCAGCGCGATGGCCGCGTAAATCGCAAAGTCCGCCGCGTTTGCGGCCAGCCTGTTCAATAATTCAGTCAACGCTTCCTCACCCTTTCCACACACAGGAACGGAACGAAATCATGTTCCCGTATATTGTAACGAATATTATGAAAAATTGCAATAGATTTGTAATAAATCATTTTGTAAAATTACGTCGAAATATGCCGGGCGCGCATGGAAACCATTGACAGGAAAGGGTTTCGCGCGGTATGATAAATTATATCCGCATGCTGAAAGGAGACGCCTATGCGCCGCTTGATTCTGGTTTGCCTGGCCCTGTTCCTGCTGCTTCCCGCCGCCCTGGCGGATACGGCCCCGGCCGCCTACCGCGAAGCCCCCAGGCAGATCGTTATCTCCTTCGCCGGGGATAGCACCCTAGGCTGCAGTCCCCATCAGCGGGATCATGAGGAATGGAACTTTGAGGCATGCATCCAGCAAAACGGCATGGCGTATCCTTTCGCCATGGTGAAGGATATTTTTGATAAGGACGACTTGACCGTGGTCAACCTGGAGAGCGTATTTTACGAATACGAAGCGAACAAGGCGGAAAAGACCTATAATTTCCGGTCCCCCAAGTCCTTTGCGCAGATCCTGACCCTGGGAGGCGTGGACGCCGTATCCTTCGCCAACAACCATATGTTCGACTACGGGGTGCAGGGCTACCGCTCCACCCTGGAAGCATTGGCGCTGGCGGGCATTCCCTGGTTCGGCGTCAGCGACAGCGGGGCGGGCACGTACATTTTTGAAAAGGACGGCATCAAAATCGGCTTTGCCGCCATTTATACCAGCCATTGGCAGAATAATGTGGACCGGCTTCGCAAGTGCTTTGAGGATTTGAAAAATGCGGGCTGCAACGCCATCGTGGGCTGCATGCACGGCGGCGTGGAATACGATGTGATGCACGACCTGGGCCAGGAAAAGCTGGCCAACGCCCTCATCCGCTACGGCGCCGACGTGGTGATCGGCCATCACCCCCACACCCTGCAGGGCATGCGGGTGGAAAACGGGCGCACCACGCTGTGGAGCCTGGGCAATTTCGTGTTCGGCGGCAACCCGAAAATCAACAAAAACAAGATGAACGAGCCCGTCATCAGCACCATGATCGCCCAGGTCATCTTCTCCTTCGATGAGGACGGCGCCTATCTGGGCCATCAGGTCAACATCATCCCCTGCCACATGTCCGGCCACAGCGATTATAACGATTTTCAGCCCTGCCCCGTCACCGGCAGCGACGCCCGGGCGGTCATCGCGGCCCTGCAGCGGGACGTGCTGCCCCGGGGGACGAAGGTGCGCCCCTATGCGGAGGGCGTGGGGGCGCTGCAGCCCTTTGTGCCCGCGCCGGAGGACCGGCGCTGACGCCAAATGGCCGTCTATTGCAAAATTGCTGTTCCCAGGGTATAATGTTTTTTAACGTTTCGCCGCGCGGGAGGGCTTGACCATGCTGATTAACGCCAAGGAATTCATCGAGGCCCTGGGCCTGCAGGTGCTTTCCCCCAGCACCCGCACCCAATGGGATATCCATTCGGAAGAATTGAACCGCCCCGGGCTGCAGTTCGTGGGCTATTACGAGCATTTTGCCTCCGACCGGCCCCAGGTGGTGGGCCTGACGGAAATGAGCTACCTGGAGCAATTGGACGATGAAACGCGCCGGGAGCGGCTGGAGGCTTTCTTTTCCTGCCCCATTCCCTGCATGATCCTCTGCCGCGGCATGATGCCCCAGAGCGATATCCTGGAGCTTGCCAAGGCCCACAACGTATATGTGCTGCGCACCGAGCTGGTCACTACCCGGCTGGTGGTGAGCGCCATGAACTACTTAAACCGCGCCCTGGCCCCCCGGTCCACCCTCCACGGCGTGCTGGTGGACGTGTACGGCGTGGGCGTGCTGATCACCGGCGAAAGCGGCGTGGGCAAAAGCGAAGCGGCGCTGGAACTGGTCAAGCGCGGGCATCAGCTGGTGGCGGACGACGTGGTGGACATCTGCCGCATCACCCCCGGCCGCCTCATCGGCGAATCGCCGGAAACCGTGCGCCATTTTATGGAGATCCGGGGCATCGGCATCATTGATATCAAGGCCATGTACGGGATCAGCGCCGTTTTGATGAGCAAGTCCATTGACCTGGTGATCCACCTGGAAAACTGGAAGGAAAAAAAGGCGTATGACCGATTGGGCCTTTCCGAGGATTTCACCACCATCATGGATGTGCGGGTGCCCCAGCTGGTGCTGCCCGTGCGGCCGGGGCGCAACCTGGCCATCGTCATCGAGGTGGCCGCCCGGAACTTCTCCCTCAAGCAATTGGGCTATTCCGCCGCCCAGGAGCTGGACCGGCGGCTGAATGAAATGATGAACGCCAACAAATGATTTTCTTTTTATGAAGGAGGCCCCTGTATGGTCTATATCGGCATTGATCTGGGCGGCACCAACATCGCCGTGGGCGCGGTGGACGAGGAAGGCCGAATCCTGTCCGAAGCGTCCGTGAAAACGCTGGCTCAGCGCCCCTTTGAGGAGATCGTCCGGGATATGGCGGGCTGCGTCAGACGCGTGACAGATAAGCTCGGGCTGACAGAGCAGGATGTAAAAAGCATCGGCATCGGCATCCCCGGCGTGGCCGACGAAAACGGCACGGTGCTCAACTGCACCAATCTGAGCTGGTTCAATGTGCCCCTGGCGGCCGAAATGAAAAAGTATTTTGACCTGCCCGTTTTCATCGGCAACGACGCCAACGTGGCGGCCCTGGCGGAAAGCTATGCCGGGATCAGCCGGGGCTGCCGCAGCAGCGTGATGGTGACGCTGGGCACGGGCGTGGGCGGCGGCATCGTCATTGACGGCAGGCCCTGGAACGGCGCCCACGGCCGAGGCGGCGAAATCGGCCATATGACCCTGATGCCCGACGGCGTGCCCTGCACCTGCGGCAACAACGGCTGTGTGGAGCGTTACTGCTCCGCCACCGCCCTGATCCGCATGGCCCAGCAGGAATGCCGTGCCTATCCGGACAGCCTGATAATGAAAAAGGCCGGCGGCGACCCCGCGCGTATCAACGCCAAGCAGGTGATCGACGCCGCGAAAGAGGGTGATGCGCCGGCCCTGAGGGTATTCAATTCCTTCGTGAATTATCTGGCCTTGGCCATCAACAATATCACCGCCTTCCTGGACCCTGAAATCATCGTGCTGGGCGGCGGCGTCAGCCATGCGGGGGCGTTTCTGCTGGACGCCGTCCGCGCGCTGCTGCCCCGGTACCAGATTTTCAAGGCCCTGCCCATCCCCCGGCTGGAGCTGGCCCAACTGGGAAACGAGGCCGGCATCATCGGCGCGGCCATGCTGGGAAAATGAAACGAACGTGCACACGGGAGGGCAAAGGGCGTCTTTTCCCCCGCCTTCCCCGTTCAGCGGCTTTGCATACAATCAAGTTTGGAGGAATCGACCATGGACTATTCTGTTCGCCAATTATTCCGCGAGACCCCAGCGGACCAAACGGACGTCACCGTGTCCGGCTGGGTGCGCACGCTGCGGGACAGCAAGGCGTTTGCCTTTATTGAGCTCAACGACGGCACGTTTTTCAAAAACGTGCAGATCGTCTGTGAGGAGAGCCTGGAAAACTTCAAAGACGTGGTAAAAACCACCCTGGGCAGCGCCATCCGGGTGGAGGGCACGCTTGCCCTGACCCCCGAAATGAAGCAGCCCTTTGAAATCAAGGCCCGGCGCGTCGAGATCGTGGGCCTGTCCGACCCCGCCTATCCCCTGCAGAAAAAGCGCCACACCGTGGAATACCTGCGCACCCAGGCCCATCTGCGGCCCCGCACCAACCTGTTCAGCGCGGTGTTCCGCATCCGGTCCCTGGCGGCCCAGGCCATCCACGCCTTTTTCGCCTCCCGGTCCTTCGTCTATGTGCACACGCCCCTCATCACCGCCTCCGACGCCGAGGGCGCGGGCGAAATGTTCCGCGTCACCACCCTGGATCTGGACAACCTGCCCCGGGACGAGCACGGGAACGTCAACAACAAAGAGGACTTCTTCGGCAAGCCCGCCAACCTGACCGTTTCCGGCCAGCTGAACGTGGAGTGCTTCGCCCAGGCCTTCCGCAACGTCTACACCTTCGGACCCACCTTCCGGGCCGAAAAATCCTATACCCCGCGCCACGCGGCGGAATTCTGGATGATCGAGCCGGAAATTGCCTTCGCCGACCTGAACGACGATATGGAATTGGCCGAGGACATGCTCAAATACGTCATTGCCGACGTGATGCGCAAGGCCCCCGAGGAAATGGAATTCCTCAACAGCTTTGTGGATAAGGGGCTCGTGGAGCGGCTTAACCGGGTGGTCAGCAGCCAGTTTGCCCGCGTCAGCTATACCGACGCCATTGACATTCTGCTCAAGGCGGACAAAAAATTCGATTTTCCCGTGCGTTGGGGCATGGATATCCAGACCGAGCATGAACGGTATCTGGCCGAGGAGCATTTCGGCTGCCCGGTGTGCGTATACAATTATCCCAAGGAAATCAAGGCGTTCTACATGCGCCAGAACGACGACGGCAAAACCGTGGCCGCGGTGGATATCCTGGTGCCCGGCATCGGCGAATTGATCGGCGGCAGTCAGCGCGAGGAACGGCTGGACGTGCTGGAAAACCGCATCAGGGAGCTGGGCTTGGATATGGATTCCTACTGGTGGTATCTGGAATTGCGCAAGTACGGCACCACCCCCCACGCCGGCTTCGGCCTGGGCTTTGAGCGCCTCATTATGTACCTGACCGGCGTTTCCAACATTCGGGACGTGCTGCCCTTCCCCCGCACCACCGGCAGCGCGGAATTCTGATGCTGAACCATGCGCATCTGCCATGGTTCAGGTGAAATACGGCATCATATCCCTTTGGCCGCCACGGAAGAACGACGGAAGGAGCAAGCCCCATGCTCTCACGGGAAGGAACGGCGGAAAACGAAAAAAAACGGCGGCACGCGCTGCGGCCCTTCGTCCTCAGCGCGGCCATTGTTTGCCTTTGCTTCCTGCTGACGTCCACCGCCTGGCTGACCTGGGAATACCACCTGATGGACCAGGCGTTCTCCCGCTTTTCCGATCTGATGACCATGGGGATAGGCTATGCTATGCAGGCGGCGGGCCTGGGCGCGTTTGCCGCGCTGCTGCGGCGAAAAGGCGCTTTTGCTGAAAAAACGGTACCCTTCGCCTTGATTTTGCATGCCCTGGTGCTGATCCCTGCCCTTTTGAGCAGCACCGTGACGGGCACGCTGATTTCCGGCTTTTTTCTCAATCCGCTATGCGGCTATATCGCGGGGTATTACCTCCACATGCTCGCCCAGACAGTGGAGGCGGGCAGGCGCGCCTCGGCCCTGGGCATTGGTTACAGCGCGTCCATCCTCCTTTCCTGGCTGCTCTCCAGCGTGGGCGGCGGCGCGGTGTATTATTCCAAAAACGTGTGGCTCATCTGCCTGGCCCTCACCGCCCTGACCCTGGCGCTTATGCGGTATCAGCCGATCCGGCCCCCGCGGAAGGCCCCCGCGCCTCTCCCGGAGGAGGAGGCTTCCTCTCGGCGGACGTTGCTTTTATGCGTGGCAGGGGTGGTGCTTCTCTTCAGCATGGTGATCAACAGCGGCTTCTCCTTTTCCTCGGCGGATCTGGTGCAGGGGGTGCGGGTGGAGTTTTCCCGGCTGTTTTACGCCATGGGGCTGCTCATCGCCGGCTTCGTCACGGATCGTGACCGCAAATGGGGCGCCGCGGCGGCCCTTTCCGCGCTGGTAATCCCCTTTATGATGCTGGCCCTGCGCGGCGAACCCGTATCCCTGACGGTGTTCTGGGCGCTCAATTATTTCGCCTACGGCTTTTATTCGGTGTTCCGGCTCATCGTTTTCTCCGACGCCGCGGATAAGTACGGGCTTGTCTGGCTGTCCGGCTTCGGGCTGCTGGTGGGCCGGTTGGGCGACGCCATCGGGGAGGGCGTCAACCTGGCCCTGGCCCATTCCTCCACGGCGCTGGTTTTCCTGGCCGCGCTGTTTTTCGTGGCGGCGGTTTTCCTGTTTTTCCGGGTCTACCGCCCTCTATACGCCCCGGCGGCTGCCCGGCAGCAGAGCGAACGGGAGCGTTTTTACTGCTTCTCCACCAAACATGATCTTTCGGCCCGGGAGCGGGATATGCTGCGATTGCTCCTGGAGGGAAAGACCAACGGTGAAATCGCGGCAGCCCTGTCCATTTCCGAAAACACCGTGAAATTCCACATCCGCAATCTGCTCCAAAAAACGGGCTGCCGCAACCGCAGCGGCCTGATCGCCCTCTACATGGACGATTATCCCTCCTAAACAGGCCTACCTACCCCAAACCTACCCCTTTCTTCCCCCCGGCCCACCCCAAAACCCGCCTTGCTTTTTCGTCCCCCTTCTGATAGCGTAAAGATGTGCTCAAGTACATATTCGCGCAGATCGAACGACGAAAATCGGAAAGGGTGGTTGTCGCTGTGAACAGGAAACTTCTCGTTATTTTCCTTGCCCTGGCGCTTTTGCTGGGATGCCTCCCGCCGGCCGGGGCGCTGGCCGAGGGCGCAAAAGAGGTATGGATCGATAACACTGTGGATACCAGCGTCACCTATGTGACCGGGAAGGTGACCGTCAAAAACCGGAGCACCGGGGACAGCACCACTGTGGAGGTGTTTTCCCGCGTGAAGCTGGACAGCGAATCTGACGGCGTAACTTATTCGAATCCCCGGCCCGCGGCGGTGGAAGATGCGGTCAAGAATGCGAAGCAGGCCCTCCAGGACTACGTGAAGGACAACGGCTATACGGCCACCGGAAGCGCCGCCGTGTCGGAAAGCACCGGCAAGGTCTGGGACAACCGCAAGTATGAGACCATTGAAGACGGCGACGCGGTGCTCATCGGCGACACCGACTACCTCCAGGGCGCCTATGGCGTGAATACGGACTATACCGTCACCCACATTGCCAGCGGCGATTACGGCAAGGAAACATTTATTACCGTAACATTGAACGCCGTAAATAAGCTGATACACAACTATCAGGACCACTCTGAAGACAAAAGCGTGTCCATCGTAACGGGCGTCGTGCATCTCACCGGCGCCGTCGGCACCCAGGCCGGCTACAATCCAGGAAAGACGGTGTACGAAAACAGCGCGTCGGTAACTTACGGCAATTCCAAAACCGCCGAAGTGCAAGGCATGATCAACACAGCCTACACTAAAGTATATAAACTTGCAAATAACTGCAAAGAAAGCGGCAAAACCGGCGAATTCCACATGTCCACCTCCATAAGCACCGGGAAGGTGTGGGATGACCGCGTTTATACGACCTATGCGTGCACGGCGGTAAGCGGCGGAAAAGCGACGTATACCAACGAAGCGGACGCATCCGACAGCTATACAGTCTCCGATGCCTCCGCCGTCGTGGGGGATACTGTGAACATCGTCGAAGGGAATTTCGGCAAAGAAACCTATTACCGGGTGGAGGCCAACGGCTGGATCAGCGGCTATGACGTCACCGTCAGCAAGACAGGCGGCGGCTCCGTCTCCGTGGATGCCTCCAACGCCGCGCCGGGAACCACCGTCACCATCACCATGCAGGCGGATGATGGGTGGGTTCTCGACGTCGTCGGCGTATCCGGCACGTACACCGCCGTTGTTTACGGCGAATCCGAAACAGCCAAGGATACCATTACTTTCACCATGCCCGCCGCCGACGCGGTGGTCAGCGTATCCTTCAAGAAAGCAGCCGCCCCCACCGAAGCCCCTACTGCGGCGCCTACCGCTGCGCCTACCGCGGCCCCCACTGCGGCGCCTACCGCGGCCCCCACTGCGGCGCCTACCGCGGCCCCCACTGCGGCCCCTACTGCGGCGCCTACCGCGGCCCCCACTGCGGCGCCTACCGCGGCGCCTACTGCGGTACCTACCGTGGCGCCTACTGCGGTACCTACCGTGGCGCCTACGGCAACGCCTACTGCAGCACCTACGGAAACTCCGACTGCCGAGCCTTCGGCGATTCCTATGCCCACGGAGATTTCCCCCAAGCCCACGGAAAAGCCCGGCAAAAACATCCGCTATAACCAGACCGTGTCCAGCCTGGGCATCCGCTATCGGGACGTCAAGCCGGGGCTCACCAGCCAATGGTTCATGTTCACGCCCCTGGATTTGAGCCGGGACGGCCAGGTGGTGCTGGACCTGATTGCCGCCAACTGCAGCAAGGTGGGCACCGTGACGGTGAACGTGCAGGACGGCAAGCTGACCGTGGATTATAAGGTATTCGGCGGCGTGGAAGCCTTCGATATGGGCTTTGCCCTGCTGCCCGATTTGGACAGCGTCACCGACGTGGAGGCCATTGATTGCAGCCATTTCGCCTTCGGCCAGGAAATCAGCGTGGCGGACGACCTGGACGGCGATGATAAGGTGCTGCTCCAGGTGATGGGCCGGGTGGTCTATGACTTTGACGATCCCCGCTGCCCCCGCTTCTTTGGCAACGGCAAGACGTATCAAGACTTTGTGGATACCCTGCTGCCCCTCATGGAATGAGGCGTTCTCTTCGCTTGCGCAGCCCGGGCCGGCGCAGAAAAGAAAAGGCTTTCCTTTCTCAAGGGAAGCATTTTTTGCTGTCTCAGGCGGGGCTCGTCAGCGGGGCGGGCGCTTTCCCCGCTCATGTCCCTGCGCATCAGCCCGTTCATTTCAGCACCCGCTGCAAAAACTGCCCGGTATAGCTCTTCTTCACCTTCGCCACCTGCTCCGGGGTGCCTTCCGCCACCACCGTGCCGCCGCCGTCGCCGCCCTCCGGGCCCAAGTCGATGATATAATCGGCGGTCTTGATAATGTCCAGGTTGTGTTCGATCACCAGCACGGTATTGCCCTGGTCGGTAAGCCGCTGCAGCACTTTCACCAGCCGGCTCACGTCGTCCATGTGCAATCCGGTGGTAGGCTCGTCCAGCAGCACCAGGGTCTTGCCCGTGGCCCGGCGGCTCAGTTCCGTGGCCAGCTTCACCCGCTGGGCCTCGCCCCCGGAAAGGGTGGTGCTGGGCTGGCCCAGCTTCATGTAGCCCAGGCCCACGTCGTAGAGGGTGCGCAGCTTCTGCATGATGGGCTGGTGGGCCTCAAACACCCCCATGGCTTCCTCCACCGTCAAATCCAGCACGTCGGCAATGGACAGCCCCCGATACTTTACCTCCAGCGTTTCCCGGTTATAGCGTTTGCCACGGCACACCTCGCAGGGCACATAAATATCCGCCATGAAGTGCATTTCGATTTTCAGCAGACCGTCCCCCGCGCAGGCCTCGCACCGGCCGCCCTTCACATTGAAGGAGAAGCGGTTTTCCTTGTATCCGCGGATCTTCGCCTCCGTCAATTGGGCAAACACCTTGCGGATCAGATCGAACAGGCCCGTATACGTGGCGGGGTTGGACCGGGGGGATCGCCCGATGGGCGATTGGTCGATATTGATGATCTTGTCCAGCTGCTCCACGCCCTCAATGCCGTCGTAATCCGCTTTCCGGGGCCGGGCGCGGTTCAGTTGATGGGCCAGCGCGGTATAGAGGATGGCGTTTACCAGGCTGCTTTTCCCGCTGCCGGAAACGCCCGTGACGCAGCAGAACACCCCCAGCGGGAAGCGCACGTCGATGTTCTTCAGGTTGTGCTCCCGGGCGCCCCGCACCGTCAGCCACCCCATGGGCGGACGCCGATGGGCGGGCACCGGGATGTGTTTTTTGCCGCTTAAATACTGGCCGGTAATGGATTCGGGGGCCGCCATCACATCCTCCACCGTGCCCTGGGCCACGATGTATCCCCCATGCTCCCCCGCGCCGGGGCCGATGTCCACCAGGTAATCGGCGCTGCGGAGGGTTTCCTCGTCATGCTCCACCACGATCAGGGTGTTCCCCAGCTTCTGCAGATGCCGCAGGGTGCGCAGCAGCCGCGCGTTATCCCGCTGGTGCAGCCCGATGGAGGGCTCGTCCAGGATATAAAGCACGCCCACCAGCCCGCTGCCTATCTGCGTGGCCAGGCGGATGCGCTGGGCCTCGCCGCCGGACAGCGTGGCCGCCGCCCGGGAAAGGGTCAGGTAATCCAGCCCCACGTCGCACAGGAAGCCCAGCCGGGCGTTCACCTCCCGCAGGATGGGCGCGGCGATCATGCCGTCCTTTTCGGACAGCGTCAGCCCGTTCAAAAACGCCCGGGTCTTCTGGATGTTCCATTCGCTGATTTCCGCAATGTTTTTGCCGCCCACCGTCACGGCCAGGGCCTCGGGCTTCAATCGCCGCCCCCTGCACACGGGGCAGGTTTCATGGGCCATGTATTCCTCATAGGCGGCCTTCATGCCCTCGCTCTGGGTTTCGGCGTAGCGCCGCTCCAGGGAGGGAATCACCCCTTCAAAGGTGGTCTGGTAGGTGCCCGTTTCAAACTTGATTTTCAGTTTCTGCCCGCCGGTGCCATACAGGATTTTCTGTTTGATTTCCTCGGGCAAATCCTGGTACGGCGTATCCATGGAAAAGCCGAAAAAATCCGCCATGGCGCTGAACATGCTGTGGGCGGTGGAGCCTTCCTCGCCGCTGTTCCAGCCCATGCAGCTCACGGCCCCCTGATTCAGGGATTTGGACGGGTCCGGCACCACCAGATCGGCGCTGACCTTCATCATTTCCCCCAGGCCGCCGCACGCGGGGCAGGCGCCGTAGGGATTATTGAAGGAAAACATCCGGGGGGCCAGTTCCTCGATATTCACGCCGCAGTCCGGGCAGGCGTAGTTCTGGGAAAACATCATTTCCGGGCCGTCCGGCGATACCAGCACGCCGGCCAGGCCGCCGGACTGCTTCATGGCGGTTTCCAGGCTGTCGGTCAGCCGCTGCTCGATCCCCTCGCGCACCACCAGCCTGTCCACCACCAGATCGATCTGGTGCTTTTTCTGCTTGTCCAGGGGCGGCACGTCATCCAATTCGTACATTTCCCCGTCGATCCGGGCGCGG
>Ga0079305_1003007_pt1 | contig 12449 bp, 9 predicted proteins | sample LMS_cellobiose_e_FD_79183 | JGI IMG/M metagenome (GOLD analysis project Ga0079305, IMG submission 79183) | Rumen-fistulated moose microbial communities from Alaska, USA - LMS_cellobiose_enrichment | ecosystem: Host-associated > Mammals > Digestive system > Stomach > Rumen fluid ... | reverse complement strand
AGAACAGCGGATAATAGTACACCGCGCGCGCAAAATCCAACCTCAACGCCGAAAACCACGCGCGCGTCAGTCCGCAGCCCGGGCACGGCACCGAGGTCAATGTTCTTATCACGCAGCCGTTAAACCGCGTGAGCATTATAAATACTATAAGCGCCGCGGCTGAAAAGATCAACACGTGCATCACTATTATCTGAAATACTGTTCTTTTTCCTGTGTTTTCGCCGATCTTTTTCATATTTTCACCCTGTTAAGTCTCAATGCGTTCGTCACGACCGACACCGACGACAGACTCATCGCGGCAGCGGCAATCATCGGGCTTAAAAGCGGTCCGCCGAAAGCATGAAGAAGGCCCGCCGCTATCGGAATGCCGATAACATTATAAAAAAACGCCCAGAACAGATTTTGCTTTATATTCCGTATGACCGCCCTCGAAAGTCTTATCATTCGCGGCACCCCCTCGGGGCTTCCCCCGACGAGGACGACGTCCGCCGCCTCTATCGCGACATCTGTGCCGCTTCCGATCGCAACGCCGACATCTGCGCACGTCAGCGCCGGGGCGTCGTTTATCCCGTCGCCGACCATAGCGACGCCCTTTCCTTCATTTTTTATCTTTTCCACGTGTTTTGCTTTGTCCCCCGGCATGACGCCGGATATCACGCTGTTTATTCCGATGCTTTTTGCGACGGCATTCGCCGTTCTCTCATTGTCACCCGTCAGCATGACGACGTCGACGCCCATTTCGGAAAGTCCGGACACGGCGGTCCTGCTCTCGTCCGATATCGTATCCGCGACCGCGATAAGTCCTGCGCTTTCGCCGTTTCTGCGCACCTCGATAGGGGTCTTTCCAAGATCCGCAAAGCTCGCCGCCGCGCTGTCTTCCGTTATCTCCGCCTTGCCTATCTCTATTTCGTCGCCGCAGACAAAAGCCTTTATTCCGACTCCGGCGGTCGATGAGAACATCTCCGCCGGGAGAAGGGTGATATTCCTCTCCTCCGCCGCATTTGAGATCGCGCGCGCAATTGGGTGCTCGCTTTTATTTTCGGCCGACGCCGCGATCTTTAAAAGCTCGTCCTCGGAAATATTCAACGGGGCGATATTAGTCACGCGCATCCGGCCCTCTGTAAGAGTCCCTGTTTTGTCGAACACGACCGTTTTGACCTTGTGCGCCGTTTCAAGCGCCGCCGCGTTTTTAAAAAGTATCCCCGACGACGCCCCGCGCCCTGTGCCGATCATGATGGCCGTGGGCGTTGCAAGACCCAGCGCGCACGGGCACGCGATGACAAGCACCGACACGAATATTTTCAAAGAAAATTCAAAGCTTTCGCCAATTATCATCCAGATCGCGAAAGCGATGACCGCTATCGCAATCACGACCGGCACAAACACAAGCGCCACCTTGTCCGCAAGCCGTGCGATCGGCGCCTTTGAGCTTGCCGCGTCCTCTACCATCCTTATTATCTGGGAAAGGGTCGTGTCGTCGCCGATGCGCGTCGCGCGCATTTTGAAAAATCCATTCCTGTTTATCGTCGCCGCGGCGACAGTGTCACCCGCGCTTTTATCGACGGGCACGCTCTCCCCTGTCAGCATGCTTTCGTCGACCGCCGACTCGCCTTCCGTTATCACCCCGTCGACGGGGATCCTTTCCCCCGGGCGAACGGCGATGATATCGCCGAGTTCTATATCTGAGACCTGTATCTCTATCTCTTCTCCTTGTCTTACGACCGTCGCTTTATCGGGCGCAAGCTCGACGAGCTTTCGTATCGCATCGCCGGTGCGGCCCTTGCTGCGCGCCTCTAAAAATTTTCCGAGGGTTATAAGGGTCAATATCGTCGCGGCACCCTCAAAATACATGCTGTGCAAAGCGTGCACATCGCCGAACATCACGCGAATGACCGCGCTTAAACTGTACAAAAACGAGGCGGCCGTTCCGATCGCGACAAGGCTGTCCATATTTGGGTGAAGTATAAAAAGCTGTTTGATACCGGATACGAAAAAGCTTCTCCCCGCGACTAAAGGCGGCAGGCACAGCGCAAGCTGCACCATCGCCATTGCAGGCGGATCTTTGTCAAGCGAAAACGGCACCGGAATACCGAGCATCGGCCCCATTGCGACGTACAAAAGCGGCAGCGCGAACACCGCCGATATGATAAACCGCCTAAAAAGCGCACGCGATGCGTTATCGTGCGGATTTGTGACCCCGAAAGACGCTTCGCTTTCCGCGATCTTGAATCCGCATCTCTCGACAGCCGCTTTTATTTCGTCGAAGCAGTCTTCCTGCATTTCCACCCTGGCGCGCTCGGTCGCTATGTTCACCGCCGCGGATCTGACCCTGGATATCTTTGATATCTCCCTCTCGGCAGAGGCGGCGCATGCCGCGCAGTGCATCCCTTCTATCTTAAAATTTATTACTCCCATCTGTATGCTCCTTTTGACGCGTGTGGCGACTATTCTCTACCTATATTGTACACGATTGCGCGGAATTGTCAAAATGTTATCGTATGCAAGCAAGCTTAAAAGTATCTGTTGACAAATCGGATTTTCGTGCCATATAATTATAGGGCACCTTACTTATGCGGATATGGCGGAATTGGCAGACGCGCATGGTTCAGGTCCATGTGATCGCAAGGTCATGGAGGTTCAAGTCCTCTTATCCGCACCATCCCCATGGATGCCTGCATCCATGGGGATCTTTTTTTATTAGACACCCTCAATGATATGAATTCGCCCAACGCGCGGCAGAGGCCGCGTTTTGTTCGGATTCGGGTTTTGTTGGCGTATCCTTTGACTTCTGTTTTATGATACAAAAGTATGGTATTTTATACTTAAATTTGCTGATATTTGCTCCGAATCGCTAATGAAATAAAAAATATGGGCAGACGTTCCTTTCTTTCTTCGTCCGTCAATTTAAAGGCCAGCCTTGCGGCGGCCTTTTTCTTTTTTTGTATTGCCATGACTTTACTTTTGGATTAAACTGTTTAAAGAATAACAAATACACTTGTTTTTCATATAAAAATAAACAATTCAAAAGGAGAATGTTATGAAGATCCGTGAAAACATACATCATGTCGGCGTCATCGATGAAAAGGTCCGCATATTCCACGGGTACGAGACCCCGATTGGAACGACGTACAACGCCTATCTCATAATCGACGACAAGATCACTCTCATCGATTTCGTCAAAGCTCCGTTTGCAAGCGAGCTGCTCTCAAATATAAGATCGGTGATCGGCGACAAGCCGATAGATTATTTTATATGCAATCACGTCGAACCCGATCACAGCGGCGCACTGCCCCTTATATGCGGCGCATATCCGAACGCCGTCGTGTACGGCACCGCCGCATGCGAGAGAGAGCTTGCGGCGTATTATCCGGGCTGCAAATATCAGTTCGTCAAAGTCGGGGCGGGAAGTACGCTCTGCACGGGAAAATACAATTTTAAATTCATGCCGATGCCCATGGTGCACTGGCCGGACAGCATGTCGACCTATCTTGAGGAGGAAGGCATCCTGTTTTCAAACGACGCGCTTGGGCAGCACATCGGCACAGGCGAACTTCTCGATCACGAAATAAACCTCGGCAGTCTTCTCGACAGGGCCGGCGACTATTATGCGAATATAGTTCTGCCGTTCGGGATGCAGGTGTCAAAACTTCTTGATTCCGTATCGGAGCTCGATATTTCACTTGTTTGCCCGTCGCACGGAGTGGTGCTTGAAAAATCGATACCGGATATGATAAAAAAATACCGCGACTGGAGCGGAAATTTTGTCGACCCGACGCGTGCCGTGACCGTATACGATACCATGTGGGGTACGACGCGCAAAATGGCGGCGCGCATCTCAGAGGAATGGAAGGTCAAGGGCGTCTTCGTCGAGGAAATAAACCTCAGCGAGAGACATTATTCATATGCGATGTCTCGAATCCTTGAGGCAAAATATATTTTTGTGGGATCGCCCACGCTGAACAACAACATGCTTCCGACTGTCAGCGCGTTCCTGACTTATATGAAAGGCCTCAAGCCCCGCGGAGAGCGCGTCGGCATGGCATTCGGATCGTACGGGTGGAGCGGCGAATCGGTATCTCAGGTGAATGACGTCCTTTCATCGTGCGGGTTTGAAATGCTGCCTCCTATAAAGGCGCTTTGGAATATCTAATAAAAGTATAAAAAGGCGGGGGCAAAATTGCCCCCGCCTTTTTATATCGCGGTCCACTTATTTTCTTCGATTGTTTTCTATATAAAAGACTCTTATTTTTCTATTCGGTAAGCTCTCCGTATTAAGAAGCATTCGGCGCATTTTCTTATCGGCGCGCTGCGCCCTTGCGATGCTTTGGCTGCTGTGCTATACTTTATCAGAAATATATAGGTTTCGGAGTGATTCACACATGTTAAAAACAGTTGACCGAAAAGACGCTGTCGCACTTCTCAAAAAGTATAATAAAGAGCCGTTCCACATCCAGCACGCACTGACAGTCGAAGGGGTGATGCGGTATTTCGCAAACACCCTCGGATATAGTGAAGACGCCGATTTTTGGGCGGCCGTCGGGCTTTTGCACGATGTTGATTTTGAAAAATATCCGGATGAACACTGTAAAAAAGCGCCCGACCTTTTGTCAGAGGTGTGCGCATCTCCTGAATTTGTACATGCGGTGTGCTGTCACGGATACGGCATCTGTGCCGATATCCCGCCTGAGCACCAAATGGAAAAAATCCTCTTCTCAGTCGACGAACTTACCGGGCTTATATGGGCGGCCGCAAAGATGCGTCCCTCGAAAAGCGTTATGGATATGGAACTTTCAAGTCTCAAAAAGAAATTCAAAGACAAGAAGTTCGCAGCCGGCTGCTCGAGAGAGGTTATCGAGCGCGGCGCCGAGATGCTCGGCATAGAGCTTGACTCCCTTTTAGAACAGGCGATCATGGCGATGCGCTCATGCGAAGAGGATATAAAACGCGAAATGGCGGATCTCTAAATTGTATCTGTAAAAAAACTCATCAAAAATCGACATTTTTATTTTATATTGCTTTAAAAAAACGCACTTATAATATATAATATTGTTATATTATTTAAGGAGGCGGCATACATATAATGAAGCGATCGATTTTATCGTTTATCTGCCTGATTTTTATGATCGTGGCGTGCTGTCTCCATTTTCAATATTCGCACGACTATCTTGGCGTTGCATCCGCGCAAGATCGGCCCCATTACCCCCACGTATATACGAATGCGCAAAAGTCGACATATGTTCCGCCGTATCTCGTGGAAAAGGTCAAGAGGTCGACATTCAATAAAAACCCGAATGCCGCCCCCGCAAAGGAAAGCGCCAAAACGCCGGACGAGCCGAAGAAATATATCGCGCTCACCTTCGACGACGGGCCGAGCGAAGTTACCCCGGCAATACTCAACACCCTTGAGAAATATGACGCGGTGGCGACGTTTTTCCTTGTCGGGAACCGCATAAAAAAATATGAATACAGCGTAAAGCGCGCAGCCAAACTCGGATGTGAGCTTGCGAATCATTCATGGAGCCATGCAGACCTTTCAAAGCTGCCCCTCGACAAAGCAAAAGAGGAAATATCATCTGTCTGCGAAAAGGTTTCCGATCTTACAGGTGAAACGATCGTTTCAGTGCGCCCGCCTTACGGCAAGGGATCGGACAAGCTGTATGAGATGATGGGCGACATGGACCTGTCCGTTATATACTGGTCTGTCGACCCATACGACTGGAAAACCAGGGATGCGGACAAGGTGTACGATGCGATCATGCAGGACGTTTTCGACGGCGCGATAATAATATGCCACGATCTTTACGAACCGACGGCGAAAGCGATGGAGCGTCTCATCCCGGATCTGATCGCAGACGGGTATCAGTTTGTCACAGTATCGCAGCTTCTCGGAGAGTCAGATGAAGGCATGCTTCCAGGAGAGGTATACCGCCGAAAGAAATAGGCGCAAAATTAAAATCCTGTTTCTTTATACTATGTTTTTTTGTGAAAACAAAACTACAGGTGAACACAAACAGCCCGTCTCTGCGTCAAGGCGCTTCAAACGGGCTTTTCGTCTTATTTTGAGTTTTATTGATATACTAAATATCGTATTGTAAAAACGCAATACGCGATTTTTTATCATAAAGGGGCAATAATCAATGATAATCGGTCAATTTTGCGATGCTTTCCCGCCTAATATAGACGGGGTCGGGCGTGTCGCTTTAAGTTATTGTGAGACCTTGCAGGATGCGGGGCACCGCGCTATCTATGTCGCCCCCGTCGCGCATAATTATGATTTTTCCGAGGCGCCCTGCGAGGTCCTTGGATATTACGGCAGCAAGATACCGGGCGAATCCTACAGGATCGGGATCCCTCTTGCGGATTACCGCTACTTTCAAAAAGCGCGCAAAATATCTTTCGATATCGTTCATGCGCACAGCCCGTTCGTCGCCGGGAAAGAGGCGATCCGCATCGCGCGCAAGCACAACCTGCCTCTTGTCGCGACGTTCCATTCAAAATATTATGACGATTTTTTGATAAAAACCAAAAGTCCTTTTTTGGCAAGACTCGGCGTGCGCATTATTGTCAGAACTTTGAATCAGTTCGATGAAGTGTGGACGGTCAACAACGCGACCTCGGATGTTCTGAGATCTTACGGATATAACGGCAACATCGTTATAATGCCCAACGGCACCGATCCGCATGAAGCGACCGATGAAGACCGCCGCGCCGTATCCGAGCAGTTCCCCATACGTGATGACGTGCCCAAACTTTTATTTGTCGGCCAGCAAAACTATAAAAAGAATATCCGCGGTATTTTAGAGGCGTGCGCGATGCTGCTTCGCCAGAACACGAAATTCCAGCTTATCATGGTCGGCAGAGGCCCGGATGAAAAGCTTATCCGAAGTGAAGCGGCAAAACTCGGCTTCCGTGAAAATATAGACATCGTTTTCACCGGATTTATCGGCGACAGAAATCTGTTGATGGCGCTTTACGAAAGGTGCGATCTGCTGGTGTTCCCGTCTATCTATGACAACGCTCCGATGGTCGTAAGAGAAGCGGCAGTTATGGGAACGCCGGCGCTCGTCGTTACAGGATCCTGCGCATCTGAAGGGATAACGCACAATCAGAACGGTTTTTTGTGCGCATCTCCGGATGCTCCTCAGATCGCGCACGGGATACTGGAAGCGCTGCCTCTGACGGATTCCGTCGGGGCAGAAGCAAAACGCACGATCCCGATCCGCTGGAGCGAGATAATCGATAGCGCGCTTGACAGATATAAATATCTTATTGAAAAAAAGAATGCCGAACATAAAGTCTAGTCATGATATGACATAGAGCGGCATTCTTCACAAATTATGTGTTGGGGGAAAAACAGATGGGGGAAAACGGAAAAAGGCGCCGCGGCGACAGAAAGGATGCAAAACTCGTTCGCGGCCTTGATCCTATGCATATTTTCATGCCTTTTCTTCTGCCGGGGCGTTGCGATAACGAGGCCGTCCTTGTCGAAACGATAGATCTGTCTGAAGTCAACAGGTATCTCGAAGGCAAAAATAAAGAAGATGTCGATTTCAAATATACGTTCTTTCACGTCATATGCGCGGCCATCGCAAAAACGCTTATGCTGCGCCCGCGCATGAATTATTTCATAGCAGGCAACAGATATTACGAAAAAAATGCCATATCTCTCGCATTTGTCGTCAAAAAACAGTTCACTGACAACGGCGCCGAGGCACTTGCGATAATCGAGTTTGATAAAAACGAGATGTCGCCGATCGATCAGATCCACGATAAAGTTCGTGATTTTGTGTTCAAAGTGCGCAATAAGGATGAGACCGACGGTGCGACCGACGTCATGTCGGTACTCACAAAGCTTCCGAAATTCCTGCTCAAAATCGCGGTCGGCCTTATCGTATTTCTGGAAAATCACGGCATTCTTCCTTACTCTCTTGTTGAGGACGATCCCTATCACGCAAGCGTATTTCTTTCAAACCTTGGAAGCATCAAGCTCTCCGCCAATTATCATCATCTCGCGAATTTCGGCACAAATTCGATTTTCGCGGTCATCGGGGAAAAAGGCATGCGTCCCTTCTTTTCGGATGACGGTTCTTACGAGATGCGCGACGCGCTGACTTTGAGCCTCACGATTGACGAGCGCATTGCAGATGGGGTATACTTTTCAAAAAGTATAAAAATCCTGCGATATCTTCTCTCCCATCCCGATCTTTTAGACATGCCGATGAACTCTGATATAGATATCGAACTTTAAAGTGGAGGGGTCTTTTTGAATGCACCTTGGCTGAAAAATTACGGGGACGTTCCATTTAATCTCGACTATCCTGACGGGTCCATGAGCGATACCGTTTTCAAGACTGCTGAGGAAGTTCCCGATATTACCGCTCTTTTATATATGGGCAGAAAAATATCATTTTCCAAAATGGTGGAAATGATAGACCTTGCCGCCAAATCATTTAAAGCTCTCGGGATAAAAGAGGGGGACAGGGTCACGCTTTGTCTTCCAAACGTCCCGCAAACGGTATATTGCCTGTACGCGCTAAACCGCATCGGGGCCGTCGCAACGATGATCCACCCGCTTTCAGCGGAAGGCGAGATCGTATTTTATCTAAAGGAAGTTGAAAGCGACTGCGTCGTTACTCTTGACCAGTTTTACGGCAAATTCGCCAATGTTCAAAAGGTTCGCCCGATCAAAAAGCTGATCATAACCGGCGCCGCCGACGAGCTTGGGCATATCAAATCCTTCGGGTTCAAACTCACTGTCGGCCGCGACATACCGCGCGTGCCAAGAGCCGAAAATGTGATAATGTGGCGTGATTTTCTTGCGCTTTCCAGAAATTTTGAGGGAGGTACGCTGTCCGTCCGGCGTGTCGGCAGCGATCCGGCGGTCATCCTATTCTCCGGGGGGACGACCGGGACGACCAAGGCGATACTTCTTTCAAATCTAAATTTCAACGCACTCGCGCTTCAAACCATCGCGATGAGCCACTGCGAGGTCCGCGGTACAAGTATGCTTGCCGCGATGCCGATGTTTCACGGCTTCGGACTCGGCGTGTGCGTCCATACCATGATGGTGGCCGGCGGCACATCCATACTCGTTCCAAGGTTCGATGTGACAGTATATTCCGAGCTTATAAAAAAGCACAGACCCAACTTCATTGCCGGCGTACCGACACTTTTCGAGGCGATAACGAGAAGTCCGGCGCTTGACGGCGTGTCTCTCGACTGTCTCAAGGGCGTCTTCTCCGGCGGGGATTCTCTGTCGATAGAACTCAAGAAAAAATTTGATAAATTCCTGGATGAGCACGGCGCGACCGTGCATGTCCGCGAAGGTTACGGAACGACCGAATGCGTCACAGCAAGCTGCCTCACCCCGTATAATCAAGAACGCGAAGGCAGCATCGGCCTGCCGTTCCCTGATACATATTATAAAATATGCGCATGCGGAACAGTTGAAGAGCTTCCCTATGGCGAAGAGGGGGAGATATGCATATCCGGTCCTTCTGTCATGCTCGGGTATCTCAACAATCCAGAGGAGACTGCCGGCACGCTTTGCCGCCACGTTGACGGGCGCATCTGGCTCCATACTGGCGATCTCGGCAAGATGGATGACGGCGGTTTTATCTACTTCAAGCAGCGCATCAAACGCATGATAATAACAAGCGGGTACAATGTGTATCCTTCTCAGATCGAAAATATCATAGATGCGCACAAGGCCGTTCAAATGAGCTGCGTGATCGGCGTCAAAGACGAATACAAAATGCAGAAGGTAAAGGCTTTCGTTGTCCTCAAGCAGGGGTTCGAGCCATCAGATGAGCTTCGCGGCAATATAATGGAGCATTTAAAGCTGAATGTCGCGAAATATGCTCTGCCTTATGATATAGAATTTCGTGAATCCCTTCCAAAGACCCTTGTCGGGAAAATCGCTTATACAGTCCTCGAAAAGGAAGCCGGCAATAAATAAATCTCTGCCTTTACCTCATTTTTGAATAACCGAACAATATCGTTCGCCGCGTCTTATGCGGGATTACCAAAAAGGTAATCCCGCTTTTTATTTTTATCAAAGCCCGCATTTTCGGATTATATCTTCTGCTTCTTTTACGGTTATAAGCCCCTTGTTGACGCTTTCATAAAGCTGCTCCTCTATTTGCGTTTTCATCGCTTTCACATCGTCCTGCGTGTGCATCGCCTCAAGCATGCGCGGTATCGTTTTCAAAAGCATATCGTATGTATAACTGCTTATAAACTTTGCTTCCGCCTCAATTGCGACCTTTCTGAGTTTATAATAATTGCCCTGCCCGTATCTGTATATGTCATCCAGCCTGTAAAATGCCTCCATCGGCCGTTCGGAATCGGTTATAAAACTGACCTGTTCTCCCCATGACATATCCGGTACATAATACCCGTTTTGGTTGAACTCATCATTTTTATCGGATTTTGTCCCTTTCGACGAGCTTCGCGACGATGAAGAAGACGTCGTCGTTTTTTTGCCTGCTGCGTTTTTTTCCAGTGCCGCCTCGGCAAGAGTCCTCGCCTGTTCATAGGTGATCCCCGCGGCTTTTGCGATGTCTTCATCCGCGATCCCGTTTTTTATAAGCGTCCACGCATTGTCATATGCGGTGTCCGCTTCTCTTTGTGCGGCCGCTTTCTCTTCTTTTTCCGCCGCCTTTTCAAGTTCGTACTGGTTCTTAAGCATGGATATATTGTTATCCGCAAGCGCCGCATTCCTTTTCGCGTTCATATCCGCGATCTTTCTGTCAAGCTCCGCCATATCGGCTTCTCTCGCCCGCTCGTTCTTTTGCAGATTGTTTTGATAATTGAGATCCGATCTCAGCCTCAGCGAATCGGCTTTGCCTGTCGCAAACGGCGAAAGATATTCTGCAAGGTCCATATTCCCAAGTTTATAGTTTACATACGCTTCCCTCGCTATATCGTCATAATTCAGACCGATACCCGCTCTCGACCCTTCCAGATTCGAGATGGTCGCATCATACTGCTGATTTATCGCCGCCGCGCTCTGCTGAGCGATCTGATTCAGGGTCGCGTTGCTGCCCATTGCCGTTCCCGCTTTATACGGCACTCCCTTGTCCCCCTGAAGGATATATGCGCCTCCCTGAGTATAGACGATCGAGCCCTGCTCCACCCTTGTTTTTGCATCGGGATCTGCATATGTTTTCCCGTCAACTATATATCCTGTCTTTGTTTCACCGGACGGGTCCTGATAAAGCACCGGCGTCGACTTTTTTTCTCCGGTAAGCCCAGAATACTCATTGCTGTCCGGAGTATTTGGCGTATAACTTATTATACTTCCGCTCATTCTTTCTCCTCCGTTTCGCCGTTCTCTTCTTCAGCATCTATCTCGACAAAAGAGCCGGTTTCGTCGTCATAGCGCCACCCTTCCGGCGGGACCGGTTTTATAAACTGCCCGTTTATATATCCCCATCCTTCAAACACATGGTCCGGCGCTTCGACAAACACTATATCCGGCGCATAGACTCCGGCCGTCGATTTTAATGTCGGATGCTTCGACGTCGCATCCCACCAGCACAGATCGTTTAATATCTGAAATATCTTCATGTTCTCATCACTCCGCAATGTAATATTGGATTATACAGATCCCCGCGCCGCCGGATCCTCCGGAATAACTTGCGTTTCCGCCGCCTCCGCCTGCCGCGTATCCGCCGTCTGCACCTTTTGCGTTTGTCGCGGCTCCGTTTCCTCCGGCGCCGTATCCGCCGCCTCCTCCAGGAAGGGCCATCCCGTCGCCGCCTTTGCCTGCGGCTCCATATCCGCCGCCTCCTCCGGACCCGCCGTTTCCGCCATTTCCGCCGTTTCCGCCATAGCCGCCGCCTCCGCCGCTTGTATACTGCGCTGTTACGCCGTTCCCGCCGTTCCCGCCATAGCCGCCGCCTCCGCCGCCGCCTCCGCCGGACCCGCCGTTTCCTCCGTATCCTCCGCCGCCACCGCGGTTTGTTCCTCCGGCGCCTGTGCCCGTGTATTCGATATGAAGCGCCGTTGTATTCGTTCCCGCGCTTCCCGAGGTGTTCCCCGTCGCGCCGTTTCCTCCGTATGTGCCGCCGCTTCCGCCCGCGTTTCCGCCTCCGCCGCCACCTCCATAGGTGCCGCCGTTTCCGCCCGTGCTTCCGCCGCCGCCGCCTCCTCCGTATGTGCCGCCGTTTCCGCCTGACGTATATCCTCCACCGCCGCCACCGTAGGTGCCCGTTCCGCCTTGACCCAGACCTCCCGCTCCGGTGCCGCCGGATCCTCCGTTATTTGCTCCTCCTCCGGATCCTCCCGATGCCGACAGAAGACTTCCGAATGACGACGCGCCGCCTGTTCCGCCTGTGCCCGTCGATCCGTATCCTCCTGCACCGATCGTCACAGCATATCCTGTTTCCGGCGTCACACTAAGCTCTGAAAAATTCATGTGCCCGCCGCCACCGCCGGCGCCGTTT
>Ga0079305_1003006_pt1 | contig 12450 bp, 9 predicted proteins | sample LMS_cellobiose_e_FD_79183 | JGI IMG/M metagenome (GOLD analysis project Ga0079305, IMG submission 79183) | Rumen-fistulated moose microbial communities from Alaska, USA - LMS_cellobiose_enrichment | ecosystem: Host-associated > Mammals > Digestive system > Stomach > Rumen fluid ... | reverse complement strand
TGGCGGAAACGCATCTGGCGCAGAAAGATACTACAACCACAGAACGCAGTTCTGGTTTTCAGGGGCTTGGGGGCGGAGCCCTCAACAAGCTTTTTGCAATTCGGCCCGGATTGCATTGCTTGCAGCTATGCAAATGTAGTACATTTGCCCTGCTTGCCACTATACAACAAGCTCAGAGCGGCAGTCTTGTCGTACCCGCTTTTAAAACTTGTCGATTTATTTGCGCAATATCGACATATCAAAGGATTGACTTCGAATACTTATTTTGATATGATTTATACGTAAGACAAAGCCGCCATCAGCTGGCACTGATAGCGGCTCGGGGAAAACCGGCGGTTTGCCCAACGCTCTTTCAAGCACCATTATGATACCACCCATTCAGCGTGTTGTCAATTTCCGCCGGAGAAAGGAAGTAGATTACATGGCGTTTTCTGATAGCGTTATCGCTGCGGCGTGGCAGCGTGCTGGCGGAAGGTGCGAATGTGGACGTGTCTCTTGCGGTCACGGCCCTTGGCGCTGCAACAAAGCGTTGAATTGGAACGATCGCGGCAATGACTATGCCTACGGCGGTTGGGAGGCTCATCACAAGACTGCTGTCGCTTCCGGCGGAGCGGACACTTTATCCAACTGCGAGATTCTGTGCATTGCCTGTCATAAGAATACCCGTACTTATGGCAGGTAACAATCATACGGGGAGCAGACTGGCATCTGCTCCCCGTAACTCATTTCCAGGAGGAGAAGCAACATGTTTGATCCTCAAATTCCTTATAATGATCTGCCCCCCATCACGGCTCTTGACGTATCGCCTTCACCTGCTTTAAACAAACTTGCTGAAGACACTCGCGTTGCTATTGAGATATTGAATTACGCAGTTAAAACCCTGCCCGATCCCAATATTCTTCTGGATACGCTTGCTTTGCAAGAAGCGCGGGCAAGCAGTAATGTGGAGAATATCGTAACAACTAATGATGATCTTTATCGCGGTGTTGTTTTTGAAGACTATACAGCGGAAGCAAAAGAAGTAAGCAGATATAAAGAAGCACTATTTGCCGGTTATACTCGCATGCAGGATAAAGGCTTAATATCCATGAGCGATATCGAAGCAGTGAATCGACCCGTCAATCTGAAACAGCCAGGCATCAGAACCAATCTGCCGAACTTCAACGATATGACAAGAATCGCCAACAGAAAACCGACGGGCGAAACGGAAATAATCTATACGCCTCCTCATGGAAAAGAATTATTGCAAACGCTGCTGATCGATATGCTGGATTTTATTTATGATGATGACACGTATGAAATCCATCCTCTCATAAAGATCGCATTAGCTCATTATCAGTTTGAAAGCATTCATCCTTTCCGGGATGGAAATGGGAGAACCGGGCGTATACTGAATATCCTGTTTCTTTGTCAGAAAGGATATCTGAGCTATCCAATCCTGTACGCCAGTTCTTATATCATTAAGAATAAGAATGTTTACTATGATATACTTCGCACTACCAAAGAAACACAATCCTATCATGAAATCATTGAATACATGCTGCTTTCCTTTAAGGAGACTGCTGAACGGACACTGCACATTGTTGAAACCATACGCACCTTGCTGATGCGACATACCGATAAAGAGTACCTGCTCTCCCTGAAAGGACAATATGAACCGTTAAGGAATACGGTGAATGTGATTTTCAAAAAGGTATATGTTCGGGTAGCGGATTTGGTAGCCATTGGGATTCATCGACAGACTGCCGCGGTTTACCTGGATCAGTTTGTGGATCAGGGATTATTGAGCAAAGAAAAAGTCGGCCGGGATAACATCTACAAAAATATCAAGCTGCTGGAACTGTTTGATAATGATAGTGAGGAAGCACAATGAACAACAACGTATTGACCGCTGATGTGAACAGCAAAGTAAACCTGGTTAAGAGTATCGCCAATAAAACCCGCGGGCCCTATACGCCTGAAAAATACGGCAGTGTGATCATCCCTATGGCCATTATTCGTCGGTTCGACTGTATTCTTGCCGATAAAAACAAAGCAATTGCAAAGATCATTGAGGCGGCTTCCAAGGTAAAAGGAATGACTGCCGATAAGATCGAAGAAATGGTAAAACGCCAATGCGGAGTCCCTTTCTATAACGCAAAGTGCGTTTCTTTGGAGGATCTTGTCGGCGATAGCGACAACCTCAATTCCAATTTTCTGGAATTCATCAAGGCTTATTCTCCTAGTGTTCAGTCCATCCTTCAAGGCTTGAAATTCCGTGAAGAAGTGGAATTTATGATCAAGAAGGGAATCCTCTTTGAGGTAGTGAAAGCCTTTTCGGAAGTAGACTTCCATCCTTCTACCACCAGTCCCATGGCTATGGGCTATATCTTTGAAGAAATCATCCGCACCTACAAATCCAATGCTGAAGCTGGTGATCATTATACACCGCGTGAAGTGATCGAGCTGTGCATTGATCTGATGATCAGCGAAAATGTGGATGGCCTGAAAAAAGAAGGCAAGATCATCCGTGTATATGACAGCTGCTGCGGCACAGGCGGCATGCTGACCACCATGAAGCGGAAGCTGACCGATCCCGAAGAAGGGCTTGGCATTCCTGCAAGCAATATCCGTCTGTATGGTCAGGACGTAAATCCTGAAGCCTATGCGGTCTGCTGCGCTGAAATGCTGATGCTGGATGAGAACCCGGCGAATATCCGGGAAGGCAACACATTGACGGAAGACAGATTCCCGGGAGAAAAATTCGATCTGCTGATCACCAATCCACCATTCGGTGTGGAATGGAAAACAGAAAAAAGCACTGTGGAAAAAGAACTGAAACAGCCAAACAATCGCTTTGTAGCCGGCACGCCCCGGGTGAGCGATGGGCAGCTGCTGTTCCTGCAAAACCTTTTGGCCAAAGCCGAGGACGATGCCCGCATTGCGATTATTTTGAATGGCTCTCCGTTATTCTCTGGCGATGCAGGCAGCGGCGAAAGCGATATCCGCGGCTATGTACTGCGCAATCATTTGTTGGAAGCCATCATCGCTCTGCCTGACCAGATGTTTTATAACACCGGCATTTATACCTATGTCTGGATTCTAAGCAAAAAGCCTAATCCCCGGCGGGAACAGAAAATCCAACTGATCGACGCTACTGCGCTTTATGTGCCGCAGACGCCTAAATCCCTGGGGAACAAGCGGAAATTCATTGATGATGAAAACCGCCGCCAAATCGTAGCGGAATATAATGCTTTCTGTCCATCCGACATCAGCAGGATATTTGATGCCGATGATTTCGGATACACCAAAGTGACGGTGGAGTGCCCGCAATACGGAGAGGATGGAAAAATTATCATCAAGCGAGGGATCGTTCAGGCTGATCCGAAACGCAGAGATACAGAAAACATTCCATTAAAGCGAAACATAGATGAGTATATCAAAACGGAAGTACTGCCCTATGTACCGGACGCTTACGCGGATCGCAGCAAGGACAAGATCGGTTATGAGATACCCTTCACCCGGTATTTTTATAAGTATATTCCGCCACGCAAGAGTGAAGTCATTCTGCAGGAAATCATGGAGAACGAAAAGATTCTTCAAAGAACGCTATCGGAGGTGCTTAAATAATGGAAAAAGAAAAAATCATGACGTTAAAAACATCTTTTGACGGCATCGCGAATATTATTTCATCAGAGGATTATACAATTGAGTACTGGCGCGCCCGCGATTTGATGCAACTGCTGGGCTATAATCGTTGGGAGAATTTCAACAATGCCATTCAGCGCGCAATGGAATCTTGCGCAACAAGCGGCATAGAGGTAACGGATCATTTTCGTGACGTCACGAAAATGATCGATCTGGGAAAAGGTGCAAAGCGCCCGGTTCCCGATTATATGCTGACACGATATGCCTGCTATTTGATTGCGCAGAATGGTGATCCGCGCAAGGATGAGATTGCTTTTGCACAAAGCTATTTTGCCGTTCAAACGCGAAAACAGGAATTGATTGAAGATCGAATTCACTTAATTGAACGCTTGGAAGCAAGAGATAAGCTGCGTGCAGCCGAAAAACGGCTTTCGCAAAACATCTATGAACGCGGCGTTGACGACAAGGGGTTTGCCCGTATCCGTTCCAAAGGAGATCAGGCGTTGTTTGGCGGCATGACAACCCAGGAAATGAAGGACCGATATGGAATCAAGAGCGGGCCCTTGGCAGACAGACTGCCCACATTGACGATTGCCGCTAAGAACCTTGCTACTGAAATGACCAATTACAATGTGGAGCAGTATGATCTGCAAGGCGAAGCAAAAATCACGACTGAGCACGTTCAAAACAACCGAAGTGTGCGCAGTATGCTTGGTCAGCGTGGAATCAAGCCTGAAGAGCTGCCGCCTGCTGAAGATATCAAGAAGCTGGAACGACGCGTTAAATCGGAAGAAAAGAAACTTGCTTCCAGTTCTGGCATTCTTCCACCGGAAAATGAGGATGATGCAGAATGAGAATGATGAAAGATAGTGGGATTGAGTGGATAGGAAAAATCCCAGATAATTGGAATACACCTCCATTGAAAAGCAGGTATACTTTCGGAAAAGGATTATCAATTACTAAAGCAGATTTGTCTGAAGAAGGAGCGAAAATAATTAGCTACGGGCAAATCCATTCAAAAAGCAACAATGGCGTATCTACTCGAAGTGAACTAATCCGTTATATTCCATGGGATCATAATAATCTGACTAATACTGCGCGGACACAACCTGGTGATTTGATATTTGCTGATACTTCTGAAGATATTCAAGGATGCGGAAACTGCGTATATATTGATTTAGACGGAGTGTATGCGGGATACCATACTCTGTTTTTGCATCCAAAGTATCAAGAGCTGGGAAGATATTACGCTTACTTATTTGCCTCGGATGCATGGAGAGCACAAATTAGGGAAAGAGTAACAGGGGTAAAACTATATAGCATTACACAGGATATTTTGAAAAGCACGTTATTGCTTGAACCTCCATTCGATGAGCAGGAACGAATTGTCAGCTTTCTGGATGAGAAGTGTAGAGACATTGACAGATTAATAACCGAAAAAGAGAGAAACATCATATTACTTAAAGAACGTCGCCAAAGCATCATCTATGAAGCCGTCACCAAAGGGCTGAACCCGGACGCGCCGATGAAAGACAGCGGAGTTGAGTGGATTGGGCAAATCCCTGAAAAATGGACAGTATGGAGAATGAAACATCTCGCTGAGGAACCGCTTCAATATGGCGCAAATGCAACGGGTGTTGAATTCGATGAGACGCTTCCGCGTTATGTACGAATAACCGATATTACATCTGAACGCAAATTAGCAGATGACGGAAAGCAATCGTTACCGATTGAAACAGCAAAAGACTACATGCTGGAAGATGGAGATATTCTGCTTGCCCGAAGCGGTGCGACAGCAGGAAAAAGCTACTACTATGAAAACAGCGATGGCGCTTGTTGCTTTGCGGGATACTTAATCCGTTTTCGTGCGAATAACGCAAAAGCAAACAGCAAATTCCTTTACTACTATACGTTGACGCAGCCTTACGAACAATGGACACAACAGATCTTTATTCAAGCAACCATCCAAAATATCAGCGCAGAAAAGTATAATAATCTGTGTTTTGCTATTCCAGACACGCTGGAAGAACAAAAAAGGATTGTAGAATACTTGGATGAAAAATGTGCTGAGATAGACAGTATTATAACGATCAATAATAAAAGCATTCAACAGTTGAAGGAATACCGTCAAAGCCTTATCTATGAGGTTGTGACAGGAAAAAAGGAGGTATAAAATGGATTGGGCATCAACACTAATTGGTGCAGCGATTGCATTCGTTTCCAGTATTGGAATTATCGTAGTTGAACGATTGTTTGATCGGTCTGGAAAACTGAAAATCTATGCAAAAGTCGTTTATCATCGAACCATTGAAAACAGGACGTGGGGTTTTCATAATGGTTCAGATGGCATGTTCTTTGGTGTTCCACTTTGGATTGAATTGGAAAACTCATCCAATACAACAAGAGTGATTCGCGATGTTAACCTTGTGCTTTATAAAGGTAAAACAAGAGTCGCTGAAATGATACAGATTAACAGAAGTGGAAAAAACGATAATGAGTATATCTATGCAAATGATGGCAGTTATTCATTTATGGCAGAACCCAAAAGCATTCGCCAGTATACTTGTTATTTCAGCCTAAAGCAAGAAAATGGAAAAGACCTATCTTTCGATAAGATTGTTTTGAGATACTTTAATGAACGGGATAATGAGAAGCTTCTTTTCTTAGCAGCGGTCGATGGCGATTGGAAAACCAAACAGTTTCCTCGTTCTGGGAAGTGGATTCATCTGAAGAAAAAGTGGTAAGGAGGGGGACGGAATTGAAGATCAATGTTTTCAAAATTGAAAATGACTCCGTTTCCGATTTGGCTGATGAGTTGCTGGAAAACGAATATGAAATCGCAGCAGAAAAAGAAGATGAGCATTGTCATTTCGTGCTGTATGTTAAGAAAAAGCATTTTGAAAATGAAGGATGGCTAAATTATTATAAAAATATAGTTTCGGATGAAGACTTCTCGGATTTGACTGCTGATTTAGGAAGTGATGCTTTGTCAGGGGTATTCCTTATTGAAACAGATAAATATAATTTTGCTATTGCTCACGGGCAGGCACATTTCATTGTGAGAAAATTTTGCGATAAAGATTTTGGCCTAGATTTAGCAGAAAGAATTGTTGATCCAAAAGGATTAAAGATGAAGCACTCGCAAACCTTTACTTCTGCCAGTAAAAAAGACATTACTTCCTATACTAGCAGAAGGGACATGAATGATTCACAAGAATATGGTGAAGCGTTTAGTTATGTGAAATGTAAAACGATAAGGAAGGAGGAATGGGGAGAATCAGCAGACTTTGGAGAATCGGCGCGCTTTTCCTTTGGAAAAGGTTTTTCATACAGCCCTGAAAATCTATATATGTTTACAGATAGAATTCACCAGCGTCTTTCAACTGAGTCTCTAGTCAAATTACCACGTTACCGAAAGGTAACGGATAAAACAATACTGGATCATCTTCGAGATGAACTTAAGAGGCATTTTCAAGAGTTTCTTGAATGTGTTGATGTAGATGATTACTGGCTTACAGGTGTCAGTTTTAACTTTGCAAACGATTATCGTTATCAACTTCGATTTAAACATACAAATCTAACTGAGATAATAGATACCATTGATACGTCATTAATAAAACAAACTATTGCAGAAAAAACGGAGATTGTTGGAACAGACTTTGATAAGATCAGAGTTGTATTTTTTGATGATGACGATAATCCTTCTTTTGCTAGATGGCTTTTTGAACTCATTCAGGTGACAATAGAACACAATGGAAAATACTATGTTTTATTTAAAAACGACTGGGTTGAATTTAGCGAATCGTATATTGCATATATTAAAGAACAAGCCGATACAATACCATTCGAAATAAAAGACTGTGGAAACAAAACAGAAGATGAATTAATTGATAGTCTTGTTTCCACGGGAGAGTATACACAGCTACATAAGCAAAATGTGTACATTAGAGGCTATTGTATTGAAGAAGCAGATTTAATGGATGATGACAATGTAATTATGATTAAAGACCAAAATCAAATATCTGATCTGGTATATTTGGTGAAACAAGCAACAACCTCACTGCGTTTATCTGCATCTGGTGAATTGCCAGAAAACAGATTTATAGGCCATAATGTTTGCCTGTGGATGCTAATAAACAGAAAAAAACTCAATAAACTATCCGATTTCAAATCATTTCATCTCTTGGACGCATTAAATGATTTTAAACGAGAAGTAAATAATATGAATCTTTCTCCTCTTATCTGGATCAGCTTGAAGAATTAAGACAGAAAAAACCTTCTCCACATGAGGGTGCCAGACCTCATTGGTTAAAGGAGGAATCAACATGGCAGAAAGCATCTTGCGTGAAAACCCGTTCCGTGATGAAATTTACAATTATCTGCTTGCCCATCAATATGTAGAAGGGAAAAAAGCAGATTACGATTATCAGCATGCCTTGGACACGGGAAAACTGTTTGAGTTTCTGGAAGCAACTCAAGCGCAGGAGCTCAAAAAGTTCAAGGAAACCTATGGAGCGGGGTATAAAGCCCGGTATGTGGATTTGCTGTGCAAAAAAATAGAAAACCGGGGATTGCTGACAGCCCTTAATGAATGGGTGGAAGACTATGCCAGCAATACAAAATTTAGCCTGGCGTATTTCAAAACGGGGTTGGATACTATGTCTGAAAGTATCCGCCTGTATGAAAAAAACATTTTTTCTGTACGGCGGGAGTTTACCTTTGAAGATAAACCCGACCCATACAGGGTGGATTTGGCGCTGTTTCTGAACGGTATTCCTCTGGTGATGATCGAACTGAAAAAGCAGACTGCCGGACAGAAAGCGGCCTTTGAGGGTACGAAGCAATTTCAAACGTCCCGTAACCCAGATGAGCTGATTTTTTCCTTCAATCGGCGCACGTTGGTTTACTTTGCCATGGATGAGATGGTGGCCTTCCTGACCACACGGCTGGATCGGAAGGATACCCGTTTTTTACCCTTCAATCAAGGCTCTGAAGGAGAGGGAGCCGGAAACCCTGTGACAGAAGGAAAGCATTGCACGTATTATGTGTGGGAAAACATCCTTCAAAAAGATATGCTGCTGCGTATCATCCGGGAGTTTATGTTCATCGATGATGAAGGCAACATGATCTTTCCGCGCTACCATCAGCTTCGCGCAGTTTTGCGTTGCGAAAAAGACGTGCAGGAGAATGGTGTAGGAGGCCGCTACCTGATCTGGCACAGCGCGGGCAGCGGAAAGACAAAAACGATTGCCTGGCTGGCCAAAAGAATGATCAATCAGCCCAATATCAACACTGTCATTGTTATCAGCGACAGAACAGTGATTGATGGTCAGCTCGGCTTAGAGCTGATGAACGTGGACGGAAAGAAGGGTGTCGCTCAGCATATAGATACCACTTCAAAAGATTTGTTGAAGAAGCTGAATGACGGCGGCTATATTATCGTAACGACCTTGCAGAAGTTCCATCCGATTCTGAATGAGATCAAACGATATGAAGATCGAAACTATGCCATCATCATCGATGAAGCCCATTCCTCAACTGCTGGGAAATCAATGTCCAAAGCATCAGAAACCTTAACGGGAAAGTCTTTGAAGGAATCTGCCGAATTGGATGATGTATACGACGAGCTGGAGGATGGACAGAACCAGATTTTGAAAGAAAGTGCGGCAATTCGCAATACAAAGAATGTGAGCTATTTTGCCTTTACCGCAACACCAAAAAAAGAAACGATGGAGCTTTTCGGGACGCGAAAGGAAATAGGTAAAACATATTTTGATAAATACTCCATGAGGCAGGCAATTGAGGAAAGGTTTATTCTAAATCCTCTTCTTTGCTATACAAGCTATAAAGACTTTTACCGAATTGAGAAAAAGAAAGACGATGATACAGAATATGACAGCGCGAAAGCACAAGCAGCTATTCTGAATTATGTAACCACTTCCGATGAGGTCATCCAAACCAAAACGGAAATTATGCTGAATGATTTTATTGAACGGAGGAGCGGCTGGCTATCTGGAAAAGCGAAAGCCATGATCATTGCCCCATCACGAAAGCATGCCGTTTGCTATAAATTGGCCATTGATGAATATCTCAAGAAGCATGGATGCAGTTTTCGATCCTGTGTTGCTTTTACGGGAACCATCGAATTGGATGGAACGAAGTTCACGGAAGAAGCTATGAATCGTGATTTCATCCAAAACGGTGTCCCTTATGATATTAAGGCAATCATTCATAACCATGAGGATTGCAGGATCATCATCGTTGCGGATAAACTTCAAACAGGTTTTGACGAAGACAGTTTGTGTGTAATGTATATTGACAAGAAGCTGAGCAGTGCGGTAAAAGCTGTTCAAACGATCTCGAGACTTAATCGTCCGGCAAAAAACAAGCGTACATTCGTGATGGACTTCATCAACAATCCTGAGGATATAAAGGTCTTCTTTACACAGTATTACGGAGGAGAATTATATCTGCCAACAGAAAATGAAACCGATCCAAATATCTTGTTTGCCAAGAGAGATCATATCCTTGATTATTGCGTTATTACGCTCCTTGATACACAAAAAATCTATAAACTGATTATGGCTGAAGATGGGCACGGAGCCGAACTGACTTCGCTTCTTGCTGGCATCATTCGCAAATATCAGGAATTGGAGAAAGAACGCAAAAAACTCTTTGTTGCTGAACTCAAGAAATTCGGCAAGCTTTTCTACTATATCTCCGCGGTCTATAATTCCTGGAATCAGGAGATGGAGCAATTAGCAATTGTTTTCAATGTCCTGTATAACGTATTGTATGAAAAAGAAGAGACGCCAGCGATTGATGCTTCTGAATTGGTAGATCTTGTGGAATTCTCTACAAAAGCAACACAGGAAGAGTTCACGATAGAGCTTCATGCGGAAGATCAGGCATTTGATGGTGTTTCTACAGACGTTGCTTCTGCTGATAAAACATTATCCTTAATTGATGAAATCATTGAAAAGTTCAATTCGCGCTATGCGAATGCCGATGCTGAAATCAGCGGTATTATCAACGATCTGAGCAATGATAAGGATCTGCAATCAAATGTACAGAACAGCAGCGAAAGTGCTTATGAAGCAGCGGTTGCTGAAAGGGTTGCTTCCCGTATTATGGATGGCGTTTTTGACGGAACAATGAGCGGAGATACCGATAAGGCCGAGTTTTACACAGAATTAAGCGAAAACAATTCTGCGGTTATTCAAATTCGCAATACGATTATTCGGAAAATTAAGGACTTATTGCTTGCCAGCTGATAATAAAATGAATACAAGCATCTAAAATCTGGAAATGCAGGGAAATTGATTTTTCGTAAAGATAAGCAGCCAAACATAGCTGACAGTCGAAAGGAATGAAAAACAAGAATGCCTGAAGAAAGCAGCATAACCTGTCCCAAGGCTCCTACTGAAGAGATCATGCGTATGTTGATCAGGGCAAATCAGTTCCTAAATCATGCAAAAGAACATGCTCTTTCAAGCACAGAGTTTGATGTGATGATTTCGATTCATAATTTGGACAATGCTTTGGAGTATATTCTTCGTATTTTAATTAAGCATTTCGACATAGAATCTGTAGCAGGAAAAAGCGTAGAGACATCAGAGATTGACCAGTTAATCGGAATCATCTCAAAATTCTTTGACGAAAACAGTTTGCCTGCTCTTCCGTGTGTCTCCGACATTAAACTAATCCGGAAGCAGAGGAACTTAGTTCAGCATGCTATTACTAACCCAGCATCAGAGATGAAAATATACATAGCAAATGGCGAGAAGTTTTTATCCCGTGTGTTAAACCGATACTTTGGCATCCAGCTTTCTGATCTCCATTTTTCTACGTTGATTGAAGATCATTTTGTAAAGAGCCTAATTGCAAGAGCTGAACAAAAAATAGCAGATAAGAAGTATATTGAAGCAATCGTAGATGTTCGCGATGCATTCGACTATGCTACGTTTCAGAATTCACTATACCGTCATGGGAAGTTATCAAGCGGTCCGGCAATTGTTGAGGCACGAAACGGTGGTGCTGAAATACCCCCTTTTCTGGAGCATATCCATGATACTCTCTGGATGACGGCGTTATCAGTAGACATGGGAAAGTACAATCGCTATCTAGAATATACCAAGTATATACCGTATGAATATTGCAAAGGCCATGCTATACAATATGTGTTGCAAAGAAGCTGGGAAAAACGGGATGCAGATTTCTGTTATCTGTTTGTATGTAATACTTTGCTTCATTGGCAATCTATGGACACATCAGATATTGATCCTCGTGATGACAACGTAGTTTTCTTTCCAAACAGCGAATTCACTGATTTGATCGAAGGTGTGGACATCCGAGAGACATTTGAATCAAAGGGATGTGCCTATGGGTTAAATCAGCATATGGGAAAACTGTTTTTCGTTAATAGTGAGGAAAAGCTACTGCGGATTAAGACCGGCTCAGAGAGAGGTTTCCTAAAACAAACGTTTAGACGAACAGAAAACGGTGTGCTTCGGTTCAGCCATAGTTCCATCATTCGTTCGCTTGGCATGGACTGGAAGCTTGCGATGAACAATCCAGAAACATGGCAAGTATTCTTGCTGTTTGATGCAGTGCCTTTTACAGAAAAAGACGAACTCTCTGAACAGACTGATATAGACAATATGACAGAAGACGATGAGTATTCTGAAATCATACTTCCTTTTTTACCGCTTATGACAATGGAAGTAGCACAAGCATTGGAGGAGAGACTAAAAGCGGAAGGAATAGATCCTAATCAATACTATAGCAGTAAGTTGATTGAAGAATTGATCAGATAGGAGAGAT
>Ga0079305_1003005_pt1 | contig 12457 bp, 9 predicted proteins | sample LMS_cellobiose_e_FD_79183 | JGI IMG/M metagenome (GOLD analysis project Ga0079305, IMG submission 79183) | Rumen-fistulated moose microbial communities from Alaska, USA - LMS_cellobiose_enrichment | ecosystem: Host-associated > Mammals > Digestive system > Stomach > Rumen fluid ... | reverse complement strand
TGGGTATAGGTATCATTTTGAATCAACCCCAGTGCCCCGGATTTCGGAATTCCTGCCGGAGCAAAGGAAAGCTCAACGGCCCGTTTCATCAAAACATCCGCTTTTTCCTTACCGGCTGCAAATGTTTCCGCATGTTCCGGGTTCTTGTAATCGTCATAATAAGAAAGATAAGTGAACGCGCAGAAAACGACAAACAGCGCAAATACAATCAGGACATTCAGGTAATGCAATACTTTACAACGCCCCAGAATTGGAAGGGCAAAGAAATAGACCCCCAAAATCGCGGGAATGACAAATACGGCAAAAATCATCCCAATAACTGAGAAAATCGGCAGTTTCGTCATGTAGTAAAGTGCCCGAAACGACCATTCCGGACGCGCTGCCTCATAGGAATCCGCAGGATCCGCCGGCGACGTCAGTTCGGCGCCCAGATAAAACTCGGGCGGAACCGTTACGGCATGCCCGCTGATCTGCTTGTCACACAACGAATGCTGGAAAACAAGCAGCAAAACGGCAACCATGAACAGCAAACAGATCAGGCCGCACTTGACCGCTTCACAACTCCAGAAGGCCCGTTGTTTTGTAACCGCGCAGGCCAATGCACAGGAATGTTTTTCGCCTTTGATTTGAGTCAGCGCCCGGGAACGAATATCAGCCCATTTCCAGAACAGCATGACACAAAGGAACCCGCCGCCAAAAACTGCGATATGCAACACAGTAAACCGGGTCAGAGTCAAGGTCCCAAACTGAGGATCCGGTCCGCCAACAACAAGCTGGTAAAGCGGAACCCCGATGCCCGGTAACAGCTGGAGGAAGGAAACCCGGGCACTCGTCGCGTAATAACCGGAAAGAGACCAGGGTAAAAGGTCACCGGTCAGGCAAGACGCCAGAGCAAACAGAAGCATCACAACCGCAGACCAGTAGACGAATTCCCGCGGGCGCCGGTAGGAACCATGCAGAATCAGCATCAGAACATACATGCCCAGCATACCAACCAGAAGCTGCGCGGAATAATGATGGATTCCCCGTAATAACCAGCCAAACGGCAAATGATACTGGATATAATAAACACTCTCCCAGGCGGTTTGGGCACTCGGCGAATAAAAAGCCCAAAGGAAAAGTCCTGTCAACCCCTGAATCAAAAAAGCGAAAACAATAGCGACCGGTAAAAACCGACACACACAGTGACTCGCCGGAACCGTCCAATGGGTCATTTTACTCCAGGCGGTTACAAGCCCGGTTCGTTCATCAAGCCATTTAAAAGGTTGTATCATCGAAATATTCTCCGGAAATAATCTCTTGTATTTAGTCGTCAGGGAAATTTTCTGTTTCCTTTCATCCTCATTCCGGGCACCAATAAGAAATTCTTGATTTCCATCCGGAATTTTTAAGGATATAAAAGGATATAAACAGAAAAAAGGGAAACCGATAAAAAATCAAACCGGGGCTTTCTCTTTATCCCCAAGCCGAAAGTTCTGGAATTTGACGAAAACCCGACCATTCTCGTCAACACGAGTCTCAAGCGAGTCCATGGAACGCGCTGACTTCGATACCGACGGATCAACCCGTTCACCGTCCAGATAAAACTGATCCCCGTGACAGGGACAGAAAAAGAGAGTCTCCTGCTCACCGGTCTTGATATTCTTCTGAGTGTCAACCTTAATGCGACAACCGGCATGAGGGCAAACCGTCTGAAACGCCATGACCTGGTCGCGGCCATCCTCTCCCTTGATTTTCCGGAGAAAAACATTGCCAATCACCTGATTCGGAGAAGAAACCCAGGCGTCTTTAATATCGTCAATAATAGCGTATTGACGCGGCGTTTCATCCAGGTTATCGAGTGTTGTCAAACCATATTCCTTACCAGACATTCCCTTCTGTTCCAGTGGAAAGAGCGCCATCCTGGCACCGGAATAAACAGGAACAGCACACGCGACAGTTCCCAGACCAAGCGCAACGGTCGTCTTGCAAAAACTGCGGCGACTCGCCTGACCGCCATCATTTTCTGTCTGGCAACAGTTACATCCAGTACTCTTATTATTCATTGTTACAACTCCTGAAGTCTTAACACTGACGAAAAACAAATTTTCCCGTAATGTCCAAATTTTATTAAACCAAATCTTTTATCAGGCCAATTCATTCAACACGGAATTTCCGTTCTCGGTATCTTTTATCAATAAAACCCTGTACAAAATCAACAGAGCGGTCCTTTTCCGTGACTCTCCGTTTTACCAGTTATTGCACCTTTTACAAAAACGGATTTCAGACGGAGGAACCGGATCAGCGATAAATTCCTCCCGAAATTTACCCGACTGACGGCGTATTTCAGTATCCCCCGATCAACTCATTCATCTTCATAAAAAAGTGAACAGAATACATAAATAAATATATATCCATTTAAAATATCAGAAAGGGGATTGACAAAAACATTACCCAGCCGGAAAAGCGGGAATACAAATCCTGGTATCTTATTTGTTTTACTCAAATTATCCCTTTTATATATTGATACCCGAACAGGGAGGGGAAAATCAAGAGGGGGGTAGAAAAAACAGAAAAAAAATAGTAAAAAACCTCTTTTTTATAATATTTATAACGATCAGTTCTTACAATCAGGGAAAATTTTGCATATAATAAAGATAGTTGGATTGTTCGATGTAAACTACACTGATTGGGTTTTATCAAAAATTCTGAAAAACTTTTCGGCTTTGGTAACATATATTAAAACATTTATTAAAGCAACAAAAAATTAAGTTTCCACAATAAAAGAATACCAAAGGCGTCCTATCAGTTGACCGCAGCAACTGATACTTATCAATGAATCAGGAAAACTTGTTGCGTCGTTATGTTTTTATCGAAAAATCTGTAAGTATTATGGTATTTCGTTCATGGAGGTAAATTATGATGAATCAAACTCATTTTTCGTGTTCCGGTTCCATGTTGATGACGGAATCTATCGGTTCCTGTCGTTCCAGCTATGGACATGAATCTCGAAAAGGCAATTCCCTGTCTGATTCGGATTCAACGTTATCTTCCAGCCAAGAAGCGACGGAGCTTGCCAATGCGTTGGCACAGTACAAACTGATCCATCGGCGGCACGTTGTTTCGTTTGAAGAAATGCTTGGAGTACTTCGTTCACTGGGTTATCACAAATGATCTGTTCACAAAGTAAGCGTTTCCCATAGTTTGAACATCAAATTGCGGTTTGATACGCTATGGGAAAACGTTTTCGACATTGAATTCAACCGGTAATACTGAATCAGACCGGAATTTTTCGATCAGGGAATCATCCTGACAGTTTCATCAAAGGCATTCCGGGTTGTTGCCCCACTGGTTGTATCAGCCGGTGTTTCCTCAACTCCGATAAGTAAAACAGCGACCGGCGTCTTTTTTTCCGGAATACCAAGCTTTTCACGATAATATTTCTCTAATGTTTCCGCCGGGGATCCGACAATTTTGGTTCCGTATCCAAGAGCCAGCGCCGCAACACTCATTCGATCGGTTGCCGTCCCGCAGTCGAATCGGGCATAGCTGTTTTCAAGATCGCCGGAAACGACAATCGCAACCGCTGCCCCTGAGAGATAAAGCCGCCCGCTTTTTTCCACGCCGGCTTTCTGATCAATTTCCTTCATCAACGATTGGTTCGTAATTACGGCAAAATGCCAGGGCTGACGGTTATGCGCGCTTGGAGCGCTCATTCCGGCCCGCAAAATCGCCTGGATGTCCTCCGGCGAAACTTTTGAATCCTCCACGAATCGTTGCGCGGTTCTGACTTTTGCCAGGATATTTACAAACGGACGGTCCACGTTTTTTCTCTGACCGTCCTGACCGGAGACATCCTGTGATCGCCAGATAAATCCCATCACCATCCCCAGTAAAACGCAAAGCAGAACTCCAATATATTTTCTCATGTCGGTTCCCATCAATACTTCACAAAAACAAAATGAACATCTGAAAAACACACTTTTCACACATACCTTCCGGATAACGAAAACATTATACCGGATTTTTTTACAGAAACCAATCTGTTCCTCTTTGGAATTTTAAAATATCCTTAAAAAATCAATTTTTACAACGTCACAAAAAACAGCTGTTCAGACGGGCAAAATATCCACGATGTCATCCAAAACATCATCAGGCTGCGGGTCAAACTGCCGGCCTTAAAACGGACATGATAAAATTCCAATATTTTATTACAGGGATTCACGTTATTATCGGGACCCCCGATTGATAAATTGTCATCAAGCCCGTTTAAAAAATACAGCATTGCCAGAATAACCGTTTGAAAAATTGGCGTAATTTGAAAAAACGGCGTTATTATGAAAATTTTCTTGACTTCTCCATGAAAACCCTTAAAATATTTGTAAAAACTGTTTTAAGCCCCCAAAAAACAAATTAAAATATCAAAAAATTTTCAGGGGAGCATTCATCCGGAAACGCTGGAAGACTTCCATCGTTTACTGTTTAAATAAAAAAATCGTCTATTAAAGGAGTTAAAATCTATGTCTACGTGTTGGATTATCATAATTGCTGTTGTCGTTATTTTAGTTCTCTGGTTGATTGCGATTTACAATGGGCTGGTTCGCCTGAAGAATCAATATAAAAACGCTTTTGCGCAAATCGACGTTCAGTTAAAACGCCGGTATGATCTGATTCCCAACCTTGTCGAAACCGCCAAAGGATACCTGAAACATGAACGGGAAACGCTGGAAGCCGTTATTCAGGCCCGTAATGTCGCGATGGGAGCCAATAAGAACGCTGTTTCCAATCCGGGCGATCCTTCAAGTATGAAGGCGTTGGCCGGTGCGGAAGGTTCGCTCGCCGGAGCCCTGAGTCGGCTCATGGTTGTTTGCGAGCAGTATCCCGATCTGAAAGCCAATCAGAACATGCTGGCCCTTCAGGAAGAGCTGACCACGACAGAAAACAAGGTCGCGTTTGCCCGTCAGGCATACAATGATTCCGTGATGACCTACAATACAAAACGCGAAATGTTTCCGTCCAATATTGTTGCCGGTATCTTCAACTTCGGCGCCGCCTCTCTTTGGGAAATTGAGGATCAGGGAGAAAAATCCGCCCCGAAAGTTTCCTTCTGAACCGGGAAAATGGTGCTGTTGGATTCAAAGTGATTTTACGTTATTTTCGTCCGTTTCAGGAAACAGAACCGTTTTGTTTCCTGAATCCGGGAGAGAATTTAAAATCGCTTTGTACTGAAATTACCGATTCTTCATAAATTCGACCGGAATTTAACAGAAATCCCATTCATAAAAACGGAAACGGGCCGGTTTACCTGTCGTTTTGCCAAACTGTCAGGTAAACGTTATATCAATGTATTCCCGTTTCCTGAGGATGGTGTCAGAAGATTTCTGATATAATCCCTTTCAAACATCAATCCTTTTAACAGACATTAAGCGGCAATCAGCGGTAATTCTATGAAAAACTTCTTTGAAAGACAGGATCAGGCACGAACAAAAACCAGATGGCTTGTTATTTTATTCATTCTTGCCGTATTCCTGACCGGACTTGCGGTACACGCCCTTGTATCGTTGTTTGTTTCGGCGGCTCATACGTCGGATGCCGAAATGGAACTTAATGGCCTTTTATACTGGACTACATTCAGTGATCCAACCCTTCTTTTCTGGGATTTTTTAATTGTCTCGATAGTCATTGGAGGGGGGTCCCTGTTCAAAACATCGCAATTATCATCCACGGGAGGAGACGGCGTCGCCAAAATGCTTGGGGGAAAGCCCGTCAACCGAACGACAACCAACCCACAGGAACGACAATTACTTAATATTGTTGAAGAAATGGCGATCGCCTCGGGGATTCGCGTTCCCAATGTCTATATCCTTCGTGATGAACCGCATATTAACGCATTTGCCGCCGGTTTTACGCCAGCTACGTCTGTGGTCGCTGTCACGCAGGGGGCACTTGATTATCTGAATCGTGACGAGCTTCAGGGGGTTATCGGTCATGAATTCAGCCATATTCTTCATGGCGATACCAATATAAATCTGCGTCTTATCGGAGCGCTGTTTGGGCTGAGTATGCTGGTGATACTTGGAGTCATCATTATACGAAACGCCTTTTATATTTCCTGGAGCTCTTCTTCAAACAGGGACGGAAACAAATCCGCATTGGCGATCATGCTGTGCTGTCTTTTTTTCGGACTGGGACTTATTATTATCGGCTCCATTGGCATGTTGTTCAGTAACATTATTCAGGCTGCCATTTCGCGTCAACGGGAATTTCTGGCTGACGCTTCCGCGGTTCAGTTTACGCGGAATCCCAACGGAATTGCCGGAGCCCTGAAAAAAATCGGAAGTCCCGGAATCGGTTCGGCGATTAAGGCGTCGCGTTCCGTTGAAGCCAGTCATATGTTTTTTGGCAATATTTTTACTCCCGGTTTTTTCAGTGCCCTTTTCAATACACATCCGCCGCTTGAGGAGCGTATCAAGCGGCTGGATCCGGAATTTAACGGAAAATTTCCTCAAAACCTCCAGAAAGCCGGACCAGAGGCAATGTCTGCCTTTTCTCAATTTACCCCAACGACGGGCAGTTACAGTACATCCGCCGGCGTTTCACCAACAGGAACGGTTTCCCAAAATGTTGTGGGGGTTTCAGGAATGGTACCCGGTTCGTCGAAAATGGCCGGTTCGGGTATTGCATCGGCGCTTGCGGATAATATTGGACAAATTAACGGCGAAAAGCTTAAAATCGCCGCTTCGCTTCTCGAGTCGATACCACAGGAGTTATCCGATTATATTACCGACTCAATCCGTGCCCGTTCCGTTATTTACGCGATTTTACTGGATGCCGATCCGAAAATACGGACCTTGCAACTCAACATTCTGCGGCAGGAATCCATTGAAGTCCAGCAGGAATTACCCGTACTGTTAAACAGCATACAATCCCTTTCGCCAATGACAAGAGTTCCCGTTGCGGAACTGGCGTTTCCGTTACTGAAAACATTGTCGGACAGAGAATACCGGTTATTCCGAAAGCTGGTCATCGGACTTGTCAACGCAGACAACAAAATTGATATTTTTGAGTACACTCTTCAGGCCATGATTATTCAGGATCTGGATGTCTACTTCAAAATTTCCGGTCCTCCCAAGGTACGGTTCCATAAATTTTCGGATGTCGCGGAGCCGTTCTGTCAGGTTCTTTCCTATCTGGCCTGGTCCGGGAACGATGACCAAGACGCTGTTTATAAAGCGTTTCAGGCCGGTTGCCGCTCGTTTACCAAGCAGCAAATTATCGCCCGTGAATCCTGTTCAACAGGAACTTTCAGCAAGGCTCTTTTCCAGTTGGCTCAGGCTTCTCCCACATTGAAACAGCAGTTGTTGACGGCGTTCTACTCCTGTATTGCCGATGATGGCGTTATCACCGAGCGGGAAAATGAGCTGATCCGGGCAATTACAGCTATTTTTGGTTGTCCTATGCCCGTCTGGTCCGAATGGGCGAAATAATTATTCAGGTCAGTACTGAATTAAATAAGTTCAAATTACAACAAAGGAATTTTTTATGAAAAAACCGGCTTTATATTTTGGAACCATTTTACTTTCTCTGATCTGTTTTCAGATTTTCGTTCCCCGGGTGTCTTCCCAGGAAACTCCCCCCCCTGTCCTGACGCTCTGGCAAATGCCTAACTCGACCAAAACCCAGATGATGGGGTACATACTCAAAACATCAACGGGGAAGCTCCTCGTTATTGACGGTGGAATGCCCGGTGACGCCCCTTATCTTCTGGAACGCATCCGGGAATTCGGAAACGGACATGTTGACGCCTGGTTCCTGACACATTGTCACGGGGATCATTATGGGGCTTTGTCCGTTCTGTTGACAGAAAAGCATGAATATCTGACAATCGACAACCTTTATTTTTCCTTCCCTCCCGCTGAATGGCTTGATAAATATGAGCCGGGCGGAAAAAAATACCGGTCCGTTCTTGAGAAGGGACTGAAAGATTTTAAGGCCCCCATCACAACCAAGGCCAACGATGTTTACCGGTTCGACAACATTACGGTTACTGTTCTTAACGATTACAACCTGGAACTGACCAGTAACCCTATCAACAATTCCAGTATCGTTTTCCGGGTTGATACAGGAAAAACGTCCCTTCTGTTTCTCGGCGATCTGGGCAAGGAGGCAGGAGACGCCCTTCTGAACAGTCAGCCGGAACTGCTGAAATGCGATATTGTTCAAATGGCTCATCACGGTCAGCAGGGAGTTGATGAAAAATTCTATCAGCATGTCAATCCCCGAATTTGTCTCTGGCCCACTCCCGATTGGCTTTGGGACAATAATTCTGGAAACGGTTATGATACAGGCCCCTGGAAAACACTTGAAACACGAGCCTGGATGGAAAAGCTGAACATCGAAGCAAATTATATTGAAAAGGATGGGTTGATAAAATTGGAAATTGAGTAAAAATCAGATAACGATCATCAGGAAAACGCCGCTTATCATCAATATTCCAAACAGATTTATTTCAATAACCGACAATCTCACATGTCCGGAACAGATTTTGAAGATGAAAGGAAATTGCTGTTTTGAACGGAGATGATAAGCGAATTTAGAATTTTGTGTCGCAGATATGCGGAAAGGGCATTATGACGGGCAGACAGACTGTATCCTCACAAGACCCTGATATGGTTGGCTGGATCATTGGCGACTATCACATCATCCGACAAATCGGAAGTGGCGCCATGTCCCAGGTTTATCTGGCAACCCAGCTTTCGCTGGATCGACAGGTGGCGCTGAAAATTCTTCATTCTGATCTGGCCCAAAACACAGTCAATATCCGTCGTTTTGTTCAGGAAGCCCAGGCCGCCGCCAAATTAGAACACCCCAACATTGTTCACATTTATGAAGCAGGGGTTTTTTCAGAAAAAGATATCCGCAAGGCCCGAAAAACAAACGCCCGACTGTTCCCGAAAAATTATGGGAAGCTGTTTTTCCATTGGAGCAGAAGGCCGGTGTTTACTCCGCTTCATTTTATTGCCCAGGAATATGTTCCTGGCATGAATCTGCAACAGTATCTTCATCAGCAGGGCCCATTTACCGTTCGGCAAATTTTCATTATTCTTCAGCAAATTGCGTCCGCGCTGGAACTCGCCGGTCAGTTTGGAATTGTCCATCGGGATATCAAGCCGGGAAATATTCTGCTTACGGAGTCCGGAAGGATCAAAGTCGTTGATTTTGGTCTCGCCTATTTTCAGCATGTGACAACAATGGACATGTCGCTGACGCAAACCGGAGTCACATTAGGTACTCCGCTCTATATGAGTCCGGAGCAGGCCAAAGGTCAGGATATCGACTTTCGGAGCGATATTTATTCGCTTGGCGTCACCGCCTATCAGATGATCACAGGAAAGTTTTTGTTCGATGGAGACACTCAGCTTGCGGTCATTCTTCAACACCTGAATACCAAACCGCGTCCAGTCACGGAACTTCGCCCGGAGGTTCCCGACGAGTTGTCCAATATCATTGCCCGTATGCTTGAAAAAAAGCCTCAGGACCGCTTTAACTCATGGACCGAGCTCATCGATTCGTTAAAAACGGCCCGAACAAGTTACTTCAGTCGATTGGGAACCGATCCGCCGGAACTTCCGGCCTGTCAGGAATTCAATACTCAGGACGATCTTCCTTTCAACAGCGAAACGACAGAAAACTGTTTTTTTGATAAAACTCAGGATCACGCAAAATTTCAGCAGACCGTTGCGATTTCCCAACTTTCCATGGAGATTCAGTCGACCTTGGGAAATATACGCACATTACGTCAGAATTATCAAATCAAGGGGTTGATAACTCATCATCAGCGATACTGGGCGGTATTGTTTGTCGTTGCTCTTTTATTGGGCGTTTCCTGGACGTTATTCCGGTATTTTCAGCCGGTGTCACCAGCTGAACCTCCGATAACCGAATCAATCAGCCGTTTTGATACGGTGGAACAACAATGGGTTTTCGCAATTCAATTGCGAACGGTTGACGCCTGGAAAAGCGTCATTGAGTATTTTCCGAAGGATGAATACTGGACACGACGCGCACAGCAACAGCTTGCCTGTGTTTATATGAAAGAAAACAACATCTTTGAAGCTAAAAAAATCTTCAGGGAGTTCGCGGAAAAATCACCGTCCAATCCACGGTTTGTTTCGTTCGGAATGGCGGGGCTTGCCTGGTGTTACACAATGGACGGCCAGATTTCCCGGGCTTCCGCGATTTTGTCCGACCTGCGGACCGGCTCCGATCAGCATTTCGACCCGATCACGGAAAACATTATCTCACGAACGCTGGAAATTATAAGAAACAAGACCCGGATCTGAATAAACATGATCGACGTTCACGAAAAAATCGTTCTTCAACCCACGGTTCATTTCGTTTGGAATACGTCTTCCCGTCTTTTGGAATAACGCCCACTGGCTGATGCCCACAATGAACAGCCAAAATATTCGGGCTTCCGCGATTTTACGACCCGCGGACCGGCTCCCATCACACAGCGTTCTGATCCGGCGTTCTGCTGTCCTGCCCACCGGAAACAGGAGAATCGTAATAAACGGCAGACCACCGCTCAAAAAAGAAGATCACGATCGAAAAGAGGAGAGCCGATATTGCATTAAATAAGCATCTTCCTGTGTTTCTTCATAATAGTTCCGGGCAACAGAAACAGCACGAAAACCAAGTTCCCTGAAAAAGAGCTGCGCCGGAAGATTCCGTTCCCGAACAGCACAGGAAATCCGGGTCCGTCGATCGTTTCGCAATTTGCCGATCAGTTTTTTAATCATTCGTGTTCCGATTTTTTGATGACGGCAGGTAATGTTAATGCCAAAATTCAGAAGCTGAATGGCATGCCGCCCCAGCTCATAAACCATAAATCCCACAATTTTTCCCTGATGTTCAGCAACCATTCCGACACAGTTCCGCTGATACAGGCAGGTCATAAAATCCTCTTCCGACCAGGGATACTCAAAACATTTCTGCTCAATTTTTAAAACATCGGTCAGGTCACGACGCACCATCCAGCGAATATTAACACGATGAACACGGGATTCCTGATTACCGGCCTGAGAAACCGGAGTGACAAAAGGGACTGAAAACGTATTTTTTTTAATGCTTGTTACGATGGAGGAGTTTTTCGCTTCAATCATTGATTCAATTACTTTTTCATACATTGTTCCGTAACCGTCAGGGAAAACTTCCGTCCTGAATAAATCTCCATTCAATGACAAGGATCATCCGGACAGAAAATCGTCTCCGGACAACCAGCCATGGCGATCAAAGTTACAAAACAACATCTGTTTAACGGATAAAAACGGGACGTGTCCGCCGTAAGCACTTCTCATTACCGTTTCCGGGGCATGCCGTGCCGAAAATGAGCCCGGGTACAATTCCGATGAAAATGCAATATCTATCGAATTAGTTTTCACAATTCCTGTGACAGGCATAAGCCTTATAACCATCAGGAAAAGTGGCAATAGATTACCATAAAATCCCAAAAGTTCCAATACGAATTTTTTTTCAAATTTCGTCCTCTTAAAAACAGTTTCTCTCTTAAAAATACGTCTTTTTTCTTTGAAATAAAAAACCCGGTCCCAAAAAATTTTAATGAAAAAAGTGAAAAAATTTTTCAAAAAAACAGGATAGGAAAACGATACGTTAAAAATGCGAAAAATATAAAAATTTAACAAAATAGATGAAACATAAAACATAAACAGACTGTTTAAAGACAATAAATCGTCCCGTCGTAAAGGATTAACATCAAGCGCAGGGAAACGGATAAAATTTTTATCGGATAATTTCATCAAAAATGATTCACGGGAAGATTCCTGGGGAAGAAAATGGAATTTCTTCTGTGAAACTTTAATAAAAACCATGAAAAAGTGGAAAATATTGGTTCGACTGGTCTTGTCGACGGTCCGAATTGGGTTTATGATAAGATATAATGGGTTTTTGTATTTTCAAACATAAATGAAAATGTTGTTGACAATAAATTACGTCGGGAAGAATTTCTTTTTCCGCGAATTACATAATAACGCAAATAAAACAACAAAGAAAAAATACAAGTCGGGCTATGTCCCTTCGGGTTAAGAAAGAAAACAGAAAAATAATATGGATTTATCATCGTCAGTACTCTTTGCAGAGGGAGCAGCGTCAACCACTCCGGCAGGAGGAGGAATGTTCCAGCTCATTATGCTCATCTTCATGGCCCTGGTCATCATGTATCTTCTTGTGATTCTTCCCAAGCGGAACCAGGAAAAGCAGACTAGAAAACTGCTTGATTCGCTCAAGAAAAATGACAAAGTCATGACAACCAGCGGAATGATCGGGACTATTTACGCCATTGACAAACAGGTGGGGGAAGTTACTTTAAAAGTCGATGATAACGTTAAAATTAAATTTTCCCTTGGGGCGGTTTACTGTATTTTGAAGGAAGAGGATTTTGCCAAAGACAAAAAAGCGG
>Ga0079305_1003004_pt1 | contig 12458 bp, 13 predicted proteins | sample LMS_cellobiose_e_FD_79183 | JGI IMG/M metagenome (GOLD analysis project Ga0079305, IMG submission 79183) | Rumen-fistulated moose microbial communities from Alaska, USA - LMS_cellobiose_enrichment | ecosystem: Host-associated > Mammals > Digestive system > Stomach > Rumen fluid ... | reverse complement strand
GTTCTCGTAGGCAGCAAATGTGCCAGGAACCTTGATGCCGTCAAATACAATCTTCTTGTAAGGCTCGTCACTTATCAGATAGATGGCATGGGAAAGCTCCACACTCTTTTTGCGCAGAAGCTCTGCCAGCTTGTTTATGGTCGCCTGTGGATAGACTCTTCCAGATGGGTTGTTAGGAGAGTTGATGATCATAGCCACTGTATGCCGGTCAATAGCCTTCTCCAGGGCTTCCAGATTCAGGTCCAGGTCGTCCTTGCAGGGCACTGCAATGAGTTTTCCGCCATGGTTTGCCACATAGGAGGTATACTCTGCAAAGAAAGGTGCGCTTACTACCACGTTATCCCCAGGGTTCAGTATAGTCTTGAGGACAGAGTTCATACCACCTGCAGCACCGCAGGACATAATTACGTTCCGGGCAGGAATCTTGACGTTCTCCACGCCTCCCACATAGTCTGCCACCTTCTGGCGGACATCCAGGTATCCTGCGTTGGCCATATAGCCATATTTGCCTTTTGCCGGTGATTTTATATATTCAATGAGCTTTTCCTCAAACTCTGCCGGAGGCTCGATATTAGGGTTTCCAAGAGTAAAGTCAAAGACATTCTCTGCGCCATACTTTGCTGCAAGCTCTGCGCCTGCCTCAAACATCTTGCGTATCCAGGATGAATTTTTCATGGATTCTACAATCTGAGATGAAACTGCCATATTTACCTCGATTAAAAAGTCTGTACCTATTATATCAGACTCTGTTGTAATATTCAATTAATATAATTTATTGTTATTTTTTATCATTTTACATTTTCTGCCGATAATAAGAAAAATCCATTTCCAAGGCAGGACTAAAATGAAGATAGCTGTACTTTTCGGAGGACAGAGTTCGGAGCGTGATGTTTCCATATCCAGCGCATCACAGGTTTACAAAGCACTTAAGGAGCTGGGACACGATGTCATAGCCATAGATACAGCTATGGGACTGGTGAAAGCCGAGGACGAGGCTGCATTCATGTCCAACAGCATAAAACCGCTGCCACCGGATATAAACGGCCTTAAGATGATGAAGAACGGGCTTCTGCCTGTAATCCAGAGCGGAAAGCTTGAGGACCGGGATGTATGCTTTCTGGCACTCCACGGCGGCAATGGCGAGAACGGTATGATGCAGGGTTTTCTGGATATAATGGGAATCCCCTACACCGGCCCAAACCATATATCAAGTGCCTGCTGTATGGACAAGGATATAACCAAGACATTGTTTTCACGGCACAACGTCCCTACCCCAAAGTGGCTTATGATGCCTGTCACTGCAGAGGAAGCTGTGGCAGAACTGGGACTGCCTCTGGTTGTAAAGCCCAATAAGGAGGGATCTACCGTAGGCCTTACTGTAGTAAAAAATATAAGGGATTTTGACAAAGCAGTAAAAACTGCGTATACTTATGATACAGAGGTGATGCTGGAGCAGTTTATCCCTGGCCGGGAGTTCACCGTGGGTGTCCTTGACGGGCAGGCACTGGCTGCCGGAGAGATCATCCCCAAGATGTCGGAGATTTTCGACTACAAGAGTAAATATATGCCAGGAGGATCCGAGGAGATTTTCCCAGCCCCTGTAGACAAGGAGCTTTCCGACAGAATGAGGAGAATTGCCCTGGATGCGGCAAAGGCTGCCAAGATAGATAGCTACTGCAGGGTGGACTTCCGCCTGGACAAGGATGGAAACCTGTATGTGCTTGAGATAAACACATTGCCTGGCATGACCAGTGCCAGCCTCTTGCCAAAATCGGCAAAAGCTGTTGGAATATCATTCGGGCAGCTGTGCGAGAAAATATGCAGGCTGGCTTTAAGAAAGGCAGAGAGATAACGGAGTTTTGCATGAAAGAGACAAAAAACCCGATTGTAGAGCGCAAGAAGGTAGTGACAATATAATATACCCTTAAGGATGAGCAGGGCAACATCATGGAGGACAAGAACACCTTGACATATCTCCATGGTTTCAAAAATATTGTACCAGGCCTTGAGGAGGCGCTGGAGGGCAAAAAGATAGGCGACACCATGACTGTAGCTGTTCCACCTGAAAAAGGCTATGGAATCAGGGACGAGAACATGGTATTCACACTGCCCAAGGAGAACTTTATGAGCAAAGTCGGCGACGACGATGAGCTCAACGAGGTCCAGAAAGATATCAAAGTGGGCATGGAGTTTGAGACTGCCATAGACGATGTTCCATACATCCTCACTGTAATCAAGGTAGATGGTGACAAGATTACAGTGGATGCAAACCATCCGCTGGCAGGAAAAGCCCTGTTTTTCGATGTCAAGGTGACAGATATAAAAGAGGCCCTGAGCGACGAACTGGTGCAGGGTTTTCCTATGGCACCTGAGGACCGTTAAGGTTATAATAGAGTAAACATCGGGCTGTAGCGCAGTTGGTTAGCGTACAAGTCTGGGGGACTTGGGGTCACCGATTCGAGTTCGGTCAGCCCGACTGAATATGGTGCTGCTGTAAAAGCAGCACCTTTTTTATTGCTCAGAACTTTTTCTGGCCGTCCAGGATAAACATCTTGTCTGTCTTGGTCAGAATCTCGGGCTTGTGGACAGTATCCTCCCACTTGGCAGGATCAACTTCCTCGAAAGAGATGGAGATAGCCTGAGGCGGACAGCCCCACTCCTCCAGGAACACCTGGTTTATCCGCTCTGCTACCCTCTTCTTGATCTCCTTATCCTTAGGATACGCTTTGATTGCAATGTATGGCATAGAAACCTCCAGTTTTTGGATATTTTACCGCAACCCTGCCTGGAGCGCAAGAGTTGTTGACTTTTCAAAATTATGACTATATAATGACTATATCAGGAGGCGATATGACAGTACCACTTTTTGATGTCAAGGCAAAGCTGAGCGAATATGTCACAATGGCCGAGAACGGCGAGGTTATTGAAATCACAAAATATGGAAAAACCTCTACAGTTATAATAAGTCTGAAAGAATACGAAGAGCTAAAGAAAAACTGGCGCCCTTCTTTTGTCGAACAGCTGGACAAGTGGAGACAGGAGACAGGCGGGCTTACCGACAAGGAATATTCTGAATTCGAGGCTGCCGTCAAACGGAATAAAGAGGTTTACATGCCAAAGGAGGATCTGTTTTGAGAAACGTATATCTCCTTGATACCAATATCATCTCTCAGGTCACAAAGCCAGAGCCAGATGAAAGCCTGATGAAAAACCTTGAGCTTCATTCAGGCACCTGTGCCATAAGCAGCATAACCTGGTTTGAGCTTTTGAATGGCGTTGCCCTCCTTTCAGAAGGAAAGAAAAAAAGCAAGCTGAACTCATTCCTGCATGATTATTTGAAACCCTCGTTCCCTATCATACCTTATGATGACCATGCAGCCGCTATCAATGCAGATATAACAGGAAAGCTCCTATCTCAGGGACACCCTACCCCAATTCTGGATACCCAGATTGCTTCCATTGCTATTGCAAACAACATGATTCTGGTGACAGACAACAGAAAAGACTTTGAGATTTTTAAAGAGCAATGCCAGCTGATGACTGAAAGCTGGGGAAGATGATTTTTTGTCAAGTATATCTTTACAAATATTCACAGAGATGGTTAACAATGTAATTGACCATTCAGATGCCCAGCCCAGTTTTTTTCCGGACTCGGATACCTGTAAAACTTATGGAATATGAAGGCGAGGCACTTCTGGCCAGGTCTCAGGCAAAACGGCTTATCAACAGGTTTGAACGCTTTCTAGAGGTAATCTTGGATTTTGACGGAGTAACCGAGATAGGCCAGGCCTTTGCAGATGAGATTTTCAGAGTATTCCACAACGATTATCCCGATGTTCACCTTATACCAGTAAACTGCTCAGATAATGTGAACCGGATGATAGCCCATGTGTCTGTGGAATACTGACAGGATGTGTATAACAAAGACTTTCAAAAAGCAGAAAACTGATTAAGGCAAAGCAGCCAGCTCAAAGTACCTGCCATCTGCCGGTGGTGTCACAACCTGTTTTCAGCCTATTGTCGTGGAGGCGGGATGCTGATCTTATTGCTGGCGCTGTAAGTATTTACAAAGTTTTTTCAACTTTTTTGTAATTTGTGCAGCAAAACTTGAAGCAAAATTGATTTTTTTTGTGTTACTTAGGCAGAAACTTTTTTAAAGGAGTATTGCCATGCAAAAGAAGATCTTTATTCCAAAAGACAAGAATCTTTTGGACCCCAAGGTGGACAGCACCTTCAAGACTCTCTTCATAAAGGATGGAGAGGCATCAAAGACCGCCCTTAAAGGGCTGGTCAGGGCAATCACGGGCCATAAGCCAGAGGATGTCACAATCATCAACAACGAGCTGCCGAAGGACATCGAGAACGCCAAGAACATACGCCTTGACCTGCAGTGCAGACTCGCAGGCGGCGAGCGCATAGGCATCGAGATGCAGACCTGCAGGACCGGAGACGACCTCAAGGCACGTACCTTCTTCTACGGCTGCAAGATGGTATCGAGCATGGGACAGAGCGGGGATTCCTACATGGACATCCCAAAGGTGTACCAGGTCATGTTCACCGACTTCAACCCGTTCGGGGACAAGAGCAGCTATCTGCAGTCTTTCGTCATGAGGAATGAGGAGACGGTGCTGACCGACATGCTCAGGGTCATCTTCGTACAGCTTCCGCTTCTAAAGGAGAGCGGAAAGGAAGTGAAAAACTTTACAGATATCGAAAAGTGGGTTATATTCTTAAGAGACAGCACGGACAAGAACAAGAGAGACCTCCTGAACGAGATAATGGCCAGCGACGAGGGGATACGGGAGGCAGGAGAGATACTTATGACAATAAGCGAAGATGAGAAAGAATGGGCAAGACAGATAAGCAGGCTCAAGGGGGAATGGGACTTCAAGTCCAGCGTCGTCACTGCTAAAAGAGAAGGCCTGGCAGAAGGCCGCGAGGAGGGAATCAAGATTGGAGTAGAAACTGCTGCCCGTGGTATGAAAGCCGAGAACATACCGCTCGAGACTATAGTAAAGATCACAGGCCTGACCGCTGAACAGGTGGCATCACTATAAGCCAATCAAATTTGCAGTAAAAAGCCTCCGTATTATTCGGAGGCTTTTTTATTGCTTTGTTAATTCGGTATGCTTATGCGGAAATGATTGAGAACTAGGGGAAAATATTGACAGGAGGCAATATAAAAACAGCCCCGGTTTACCTAGGGCTGAAAGTGCATCAAGATGTCTTAGTACTTCCTTCTTCTTTAATTGTTAGATTTAAATTCTTTGTTTCTGTATAACTTGGTTTACTTTGCTTTAATGCCTCAAGTGCTTTTCTATATGACAATTCATCATGGTTAATTTTTATACCAAAAGAAATCAAAAAATAACATATAAAGGTTATGGATAAGATAGTTATTGAGTAACAGGTTAGTTTTATTATTGGTGAAAGCCAAATATAGTCTCCATAATTTTCTGTTTTTCCAAACGGATAAAAACAACAAAAACATAATGTAATAAAAAGAATAATTATAGTACAAAAACTAACAAAAAACTTAATCCATGAATATAATTTTTCTTCCTTCTCACTCATCTTCTATCTTCTCCCAAAATAAGATTTGTTCTGGAGTTTTATAATATTCTTCTTTAAGTTCTGGAAAACGCTTGAATAATTTAGAAATATTTCTCCAATATGCTGCTTTTTCATTTAACAGCTTTTCCAGAATAAAAGAATTATCTAAGATATATTCCAACCTATAAAAATAGAAATTCTTAAAATCATTAACTGTAATGGTACCTTTGTCTATCATTACTTCACAGATTTCAAAAAGGCCGAGATAATCATCTACTGATGCATCATTGCTTTTTAGAAATTCATTGTCATGATTTCTTATTGCACAATATATTTTCCACCGCCTTTTCTCGCTGAAAGAATCTCGCAATTCTAAAAGGAACCGGCTGGAATCTGTGGCATTGATTCTACGAAGTTGTATCCAGGCAACAGCTGCTGTAGCACATGTTGCAATAGCTGTTATCATAGCCCATACATTGCTATGGCATGCTGTTTCACATATGTTTTTTAGTTCATTGTACATTACAGACTAATCCTCACTCATCTGCAACAATTATGTTTTCATAAGATTTCCAAACATCAGCTGTTTTATAGGCATCAACAGATTCCGCAGGAACTTTTATAGTCGAAATACTTGCCTCAAGAAAAGTAAGATCAGAAATAGATGGAGGGACAGTTCTTTGTATTGTCAGCGTTCTAACGCCTGAGCCTTGGAACAACATTTTGCCAAATGATCGTACACTTTCTGGAATAGTAATACTGTTATCTCTATAACCACATAAAGCATTGGAGCAAATTTGAGTTACACTATTCGGTATTATCAAACCAGTAAGATTATAACAATCTTTGAACGCTCTTTCATCAATACTAATCAGGCTATTTGGCAATGTTATACTGGTAAGATTTGTGCAACCAAAAAATGCATCATGTCCAGTACTAATCAGGCTATTTGGCAATGTTATACTAGTAATACTAGTACAACCATCAAATGTTCCATTTAAAGAAGATATACCATCCGGAATTATAACATTAGTCACTTCGACGCCATTCAGAAATAATCTATGGGCAAAATGCAATGGATTAGATGAATATGTATTATAGTAGTTATAGGTATCATAAATATTAAAATTTATTTCACACCATGCTCTTAAATCAGAAATATTAACTCGGCTTAATGCATAACAATCGTTAAATGCACCACTCTTTACTGTAGCAAGTCCAGTTCCAATTGTTATTGTAGTTAAACCAGAACAATTAGCGAAAGCTTCACTTCCAATTTCAGTTACGCTATTGGGAATCGTTATATTAGTAAGACCAGTACAACCGTAGAACGCCCAATGGCCAATAGTAGTTACTCCATTAGGCATTGATATATTGGCAATACTTGTACAACCTATGAATGCATGGTTACCTATAGCGGTTACACCACTACCTAAAGTCACATTGGTCAGACCTATACAACTGCTGAACGCATTATTTCCTATGCTTGTCACACTATTGGGTATTTCTATACTAGTTAGGCTTTTGCAGCCATCAAATATATAATCTCCCAAACTATTTACTTTATTTCCTATCGCTACATTTGTTAGATTAGTACACCCTTTAAAAGTATACCATCCTAAACTAGTTACACTATTTGGTATAGTTATACTTGTAAGACCAGTACATCCTTCAAATGCACCATAAGCAACATTTCCATTATAGCCAATACTAACTACATTATTTGGGATAATAAAACTTGTAATTCCTGTACAGCCTCTGAATGCGCTTCTACCGATTGAAATAAGGCTATCAGGCAATGTAATATTTATCAAATTTCTATTATTTTCAAAGGCAGAGTATCCAATTGATGTAACTGGGTTCCCATCAATTGAAGAAGGAATAACTATAGAAGTTAATTCCTTTCCTGCATTTGAAAGACCAGTTATAGTTACTTTTTCATTAGAGGAAGAATATGTAAACAAAGCTATCCAGTTTGCATATATGGTAGTATCACCTTCAATTACAGTATCAGTTGTAAACACTTCTCCCTGACCTCCTGGCTGTGTATACCATCCGTCAAAGATAAAGCCAGTTTTTGTTGGGTCATCCGGTATTGAACTTACTTTTATATTAGGAGAAGAAACAACTCTAGTTGCAGGGGTATCTGGTGTAGTTGCATAAACTCCATCAAAGGTGACAGTATATTCATATTCCTCCCATTTTGCATAAACAATCATGTCATCAGCTACAATAGTACTTGTGGTAAACGCTTCTCCTGTTCCATCCGCCTTGGTATTCCAGCCGCCGAAAAGATAGCCTGTTTTCTTCGGGTCAGCAGGGAGAGAATCTATGGTCGTTGCAGGTGTACTAACTTCTTTGGTAGTTGGGCCAGCAAATGATGTAGCATCCTGGTCATCAAATGTAACTACACGGGTAATTATCCTTATCCACACTGCATAAACTGTAATATTCCCAGTCACTGTGGTAGAAGCGGTGAATACTGTACCTGTTCCATCTGCCTTGGTATTCCATCCTCCGAAATAGTAACCTGTCTTTTCCGGTTCAGATGGCAGAGTACCAGTTGTTGTGTTTGGGGATGCAACTGTCTTAGCAGCAGGACTTGCAGGAGTTGTTGCTCCCTGGTCATCAAATGTAACAGTATATTCGTAAGATTCCCACTTGGCATAGACTGTCATATTGGATGATACTACAGTACTTGCAGTGAACTCGCTTCCTGTCCCACCTTCGCCTTTATACCAGCCGCCGAAGATATAACCAGTTCTGACCGGGTCAGCCGGAAGCTGTCCCACAGTCACATTGGGTGGTACTACGGCTATGCTCGCTGGGTTAGCTGCTGTTGTTGCATCATTCCCATCAAATGTTACCGTGTATGTCTCTGTGCTGTACCCTGCTATGCTTGTTGAATATGTATTCCACCCTTCTGCCGCCTTATAATCATCAACTCCTGCGGCAGGAACACTTACTGTTGCAGTACATCCCTCAAACGCCCCTGCTCCCATAGCCGGTGGAGTGGCAGTAAGCATTATCAGGCTGTTCAATCCTGCACAATCGGAGAATGCACCGTCCCCTATAGTAGTGACACTGCTCGGGATAGTCATGGTAGAAAGACCTATACAGCCAGAGAATGCATTATTCTCTATAGAGGTAACTGTATTCGGAATTATCAATTCTGTAACAGAATCACAGCCCTGGAATGCCCCTGTTCCGATGGAGACCACCTGGTAGCCGTCAATGGACTCTGGGATTATGATGCTGACAAGTGTTTTTCCTTTGGCAGTCAGACTGAGTATTTTTATACAAGGAACACCCGGTGCTCTCTGTGGTGCTACATCGAGTGCTGGTGCCGGGGAACCTGGATTAATCACCTGGACATTGAATATTGCTGCCCATTTGGCATAGAGGGTAACATTCTTCCCTTTATAGGAAGCGCCTGGGGCATAGTTTGTGCCGGAACCGTCTGCAGCTGTGTTCCAGCCGTCGAATAGATATCCGCTCTTAGAAAGGTTACCTGTGTTTGCCTGCACTGCCTGAGGTGAATCCTCGTCGCCACTCTGCTTAGCAGGGGCCACTCCATACTCTGCCCCGTTAGCATTATAGCTTATGGTGAATATCTCTTTTATTGCATTATCAGCTCCACCACCTCCGCCACCGCAGGAGAATAAAAGTGCGGAAATGAGAATAATGGTAAGTGTGAATATATAGGCGGTCTTTTTCATAAACAGTTCCTTTTAAAGCATGTTTTGCGTGTTATAAACACATATTTAGTCAAATATTACAATACTTAGTATTTTGTTTATGGTCAAGCAATATTTATATAATAGTAAAGGTAACTTTTACAGGAGTATAAATGCTTAGTGAACAGATAAAACTTCTTAGGATGCAGCGCGGTATTAATCAGGTAGAACTGGCCAAACATCTTGGGGTTACAAAACAGAGCATTTCAAACTGGGAAAACGACAACATCATGCCATCGGTGGAGATGCTGGTCAAAATAGCCAGCTTTTTCAATGTTTCCACTGACTTTCTTCTTGGCCTGTCAAACAAGCATGTCCTGAACGCAGACGGCCTTACCGAGCCTCAGGTTGCCCATATTCAGGCTCTTATAAACGATTTGAAACATTTATTCTAGTGTTTCCTAAAAATTTCAACTGGATTAATTCGGCCGGCACGCCGTGCCGGAAGCCAGGATGCAACCACAGCAAACAGCACAGCCAGCGCCGCCGCCGCTGACAGCTTGTACAGGCTTAAATCCACCGGTATTTTCTCAAGGTAATAATCGGAATCAAACAGGTCAAAATGGAGCACTGCCCCTATGAAGTCGATAATCTCGTTAATGTTTATGGCTGCGGCAATACCCAGTGCAGTACCCAGGGCGGCTGCCGAGACACCTATAAAAAGACCTGTAAGTACAAATATGCTGGAGATATCGCTGTCCGATGCACCTGCACTTTTAAGAAGGGCTATATCCTGCCGCTTGGAGATGACCATCATAATCATGGAAGAGGAGATGTTGACCGAGGCAACTCCAAGGATCAGTATCATTATAAAGACCAGAAACTTCTTGGTGGTGTCAAGGGATGCAACCAGACTGTCGTTGAGCACATCCCAGGTGACAACCCTGACGCCGTCAGACAGATATCGTATCTGGTCTGCCACATCAAAGAGCTCTCCTGTGTGTGGATTTGAAATTTTGACACCTATCATCCGGCTTGAATCATCCTTGAAAAGCCGCTCTCCATACTGCTGGGTTATGAATGCAGAGAGCATATCCAGCTCCTGATACCCCGAGCTGTAGATTCCCTTTACTTTAAAACGGGTAGGACGCAGCAGCATAGGACGACCAGGTATGACCTTGGCAGTAAGAAGCTTTATCTCATCTCCGATATGGGCTTTCAGACGCTGGGCCGTCTCGGTGCTTATTATAAGGCTGTCTGGTTCTGACAGGTCAAACTCCCCTTCCTTTACTGTGATATAGTGAGAAAAACCTTCATCTTCCTTGAAAAGAGAATCTGGAATTCCACGCACTGTGATTCCTGTCCTGCCATTTTCGCCATATAGGATTCCACCTCCCTGGGTATAGGGAAAGACATATGTCACCCCGTCTATATTGCGTATTCTGTCAAGGAGCTCATCCTCCTGTGCCACTGTATCCGGCTCTGTCAGACTGACCTGCATGTGGAAACTGCTTATCTCCATATACCTGTCCACAATTCCCTGCATCATGCCGTCTGCAATCTCCAGCACCACCACAAGTGGAATAATGCTTATGGCTGCCCCCAGGACAGCTCCCCGGATATGCCGGAAAGCACCGCTTCCGCTTCTGCTGAAGAGTGTCTTGAATGCATAGAACAGAGTAAAAGGACGAATCATAGTGGAACAAAGCTCCCCTTCTCCATCCTGACTTTTATATCACCATGGGATGCAATCCTTAGGTCGTGGGTCACAAGTATAAGTGATGTATTCAGCTTTTCCACGATCTGGAACAGAAGATTCTCCACCAGCCTTGAATTGTCCTGATCAAGGTTTCCTGTAGGCTCATCTGCCAGAAGCAGCACCGGATTGTTTACCAATGCCCGGGCAACTGCGATACGCTGCCGTTCGCCACCAGAAAGGCGGGATGGATAGAAATCTTTTCTATGTGTCATCTTGACCTGCTCCAGAAGCTCAGCTGCCCGGCTGGATGCTATCCGTCTGGAAAGACCTGCAACCAGAGCTGGAATCATAACATTCTCAAGCGCTGTAAGCTCCTTGAGCAGGTAGTGGAACTGGAATACAAAACCTATTGTATGGTTCCGATACTGGCAGAGTCCTGCAGAATCCAGGGCTGTGATATCGGTGCCATCTACAATTATCTGGCCGCTGTCTGGCTGGTCCAGGGAGCCTACCATGTTAAGGAATGTGGACTTTCCGCATCCACTTTCGCCAGTTATGACCATCCGCTTCCCGACCGGCAGAGAGAAGTCCATTCCCTTGATTATCTCAAGTTTCTCATCACCGTTCTTATAGCTTTTACACAGATTCTTGACTTCCAGAATATCCATCATTCACACCTCAAAACAGATGCCGGATTACGTACATCCAGCTTTTTAACTGCCATATATGCAGATACAAGGGCTGCAAAGAATGCAAAGAAGAAAGCTGCCATAACCTCGCCGAACATAACCTGGACCGGCACCTCCTGTATATAGAAATAATCGGGAGAGAAAAGCTGGAACTGCACTCCGGCCAAACCTGCCAGACGGGCAGGCCAGGAAACCACTTTTCCAGCTATGGCAAAGATTGCATTCAGATTCATTGAGATAAGAAGCCCCAGTGCCACCCCCAGGGTACCACCGAAAAATCCGACAAAAGCCCCCTCTGTTATGAATATGCGCCGCACATCCTGTTCCTGCACCCCTAAGGAATAGAGGACTGCTATATCCTCAATCTTCTCTGATACAGACCTGCGCATGAAATTGTAGATATTCACTCCAATGACCACAAAGATCAAAGAGATAAGGAACATCATGGCATATTTCTCCATACGGAGTGCCCCGAAGAAAGCCTTGTTGTATTCACGCCAGGACAGAGCCCGGGAGTCGGTGACAGTAGAAAGCCGTTCTGCCATTGCTTTGTCCCGGTACAGGTTGTTCAGCTTTATTCCCAGTTTAAAATCTGCAGGGCCGCTCTGGAGCTGTGGTACGCTCTCTATGCTCATTATTGCCAGATTACGGTCGTATTCATAGTAGCCGCTTTTGAAAATGCCGGTGACCTTGAAATTGATATTCTGAGGCTTAAGGGTGCTGAAACTCTCACCAGACAGAGCCATGACTACAAAGGAGTCTCCCACCCTGAGGCGGAGATATCGGGCCAGTTCGCTCCCAAGTATTACGCTGTTTTCTCCTTTCAGACTGAAACTTCCC
>Ga0079305_1003003_pt1 | contig 12462 bp, 11 predicted proteins | sample LMS_cellobiose_e_FD_79183 | JGI IMG/M metagenome (GOLD analysis project Ga0079305, IMG submission 79183) | Rumen-fistulated moose microbial communities from Alaska, USA - LMS_cellobiose_enrichment | ecosystem: Host-associated > Mammals > Digestive system > Stomach > Rumen fluid ... | reverse complement strand
TCCCGGTTCCACAGGTCCACCCAGCTGCCGTTGCCGTCGACATACACCGCGCCGGAGCCGTCCCGCAGGGCGTATTCCGGGTGGCCGGCGGCCAGCAGCGTATCCACGCTGCAGGAGACCTTCGCCGCCAGATACCAGCCGTCGGCCTTCAGCTCGGCCAGCTCGGCGGAGGGGTCCCAGTCGCTGTTGGACGCCACGCTGGAGGCCATGGCCACATTGGACATCCAGGCCAGCTTGCCGCTCTCGTCCTTCATCTCCAGCACCAGGCCCTTGGCGCCCAGACCGGAGATGCTGCGCTGGGCCTCGTTCACGGCGCTGGGCAGGCCGGCCTCCGTGACCCGGTTCATGGGGATATAATAGGCCATGAGGTAGTTCATGCCCCGCGGGTCGGCCAAATCCACATAGGAATAGTCCGGCTCCGTCACGTTCACCGCGGCGCGCACCTCGCCGCCGTAGGCCTCCGGGCCGGTGGTGCCGACGACGGTATAGCCCTGGCCGGATTCCTCCAGCATGGGCACCACCATCTCCACCCCGTCCCGGTGGTACACCAGATACTGGGGCAGCAGGGAGAAGGCCATCAGTCCGGCCAGCAGCACAAACACCACGATGAACAGCAGCACCGCCGGCAGCCGGCTGCCCGCCGACTGCGCCCCGCGGTATACTCTGTGTCCGCGAACGATCATTTTTCCTCCAGAGCGCGGATCATGTCCACGCGCAGGGCGTGCTTGCCGCCCCAGAATTCCGCCGCCAGGTAAGTGTCCACGATCCGGCAGGCCAGTTCCACGCCCAGCACGCGCCCGCCCAGGGCGATCATGTTGGCGTCGTTATGGGCACGGCACATCTCCGCGCTGTAGCAGTCGGACAGCAGCGCGCAGCGGATGCCGGGGACCTTGTTGGCGGCGATGGACATGCCAAGGCCCGTGCCGCACACCAGGATGCCCTTTTCATACTTCCCCTCCGCCACGGCCCTGGCGGCCTTCTCCGCGTATTCGGGGTAGTGGCAGCTCTCCTCGGTATAGGTGCCCACGTCCTCAAACTCCACGCCCGCGGCGCGCAGATGCTCCATGATCTGGCGCTTGAGGGCGAGTCCGGCGTGATCGGATGCGATTACAAGCATGGTACTTTCTCCTTTATCTCAGAGCTTTACAAAACTCGGCTTTCTCTTTTTATACTCCGTAACATACCGGAAGCCCAGGCCGCGCAGCAGCTCTATGGCCTCCCGGATGCCGACGCCCGCGTCGGGGGCGGTGTGGGCGTCGCTGCCCACGGAGACGATCTCGCCGCCCAGCTCCCGGTACAGGGCCAGGCAGGGGGCGTTGGGGAAGGACGTGATCCCCTGGCGCAGACCGGAGGCGTTGATCTCGATGCCCCGGCCCTGGCGGATCAGCGCGCGGAAGAGCTCGGTCAGCTCCTCCCGGTAGAGGTCGGGCGTCACCTGGGCGGCGAAGCCCCGGCGGCTCATATACCGGTGGGTATAGCCGATGTGGGCCATGACGTCAAAGCAGTCATACTCCGTCATCTCCAGCAGCTCGGCCAGGTACGCCCGGTTGAGCATATCACATTCTTCCTCGGAGGTATAGGGGTAAAAATAAAAATCCGGCGTGTGGCGCAGATTGTGCAGCGAGCCCAGCACCAAATCCAGCTCCGGCCGGGCGGCGGCCTCCCGCGCCACCTCAGGGCAGTGGTGCGGCTCCCCCAGCTCCATGCCGAAGCGCACCTCGATCCCCTCCACCGGGTCGGCGCGCAGCGCCTGCCACTGGGCAAGCATGCCGTCCCAACAGTCTGGCCAGTAGGGGGCCACCTCGCCGGTGGAGGCGTCGTCCATGTCCACGTGGTCGGTAAAGCAGACCATGTGCATGCCGTGGTCTCTGGCCGCCTCCGCCATGGCGCGCATGGGCGTGCTGCTGTCGGGCGAGGCGCTGCAGTGGATGTGCTGGTCGAAAATGAACAACGTGTTACCTTCTTTTGGGTTGTATTGCAGATCGGAGTTTGTAAAGCTACGCTGGGGCGTCGAGGACGCCGCCCCCTACAAAGGAATATTCGGGCTTTCTTGTAGGGGCCGGCCTCCCGGACCGTCCCGCGGAAAACATCTCGCCAAACCCCGCATTGGCCGCATGGATCATATGTCCGCCGCGTCGACGGGTTTATCTCTTTCCGCCTGTGACAGACCGGTATATCTCCCGCTGCCTTTCGGCCATGGCGGCCAGGGAGAACCTCTCCTCCGCCTTTTGGCGCAGGGCGGCGCCCATTTTCGCGCGCTCCGCCGGGGAGGCGGCAAGCCTGTCCAAGGCCTCAGCCAGGGCTTTTTCATCCCCCACGGGGAAAAGACAGCCGTTCACCCCGTCCTCGATCAGCGCGCCCACGCCGCCCACCGCCGTGGAGACGGCGGGAATGGCATAGCGGGCCGCCATCGTCAGGGCATAGGGGAAGGTCTCTGACCGGGAGGTCAGCACCGCCGCGTCCAGCGCGGCGTACAGCGGCTCCACATCCTCCAGCCAGCCCAGGAAAAACACCCGCCCGGCGAGGTTCAGCTCGTTTGCCAGCGCGCGCAGCCGCCCCTCCTCCGGGCCCGCTCCGGCCAGGAGCAGCTTCAGCCGGGGGTCCTCCGTCCGGGCAAAGCCCCGCAGCAGGGTGGGCAGGTCCTTCACCGAATCAAAGCGCGCCGCCGTGCCCAGGAGAACATCCTCCGGCCTCACCGGAACGCCCAAGGCCGCGGCGCGCGCCTCTCGCGCGACTGTCAGCCGCGGCGCGGCGAAGTCCACGCCGTTATAGATGGCGTACACCCGCCCGAAGCCCCGGCCGCGGTAGAGCTCCGCCATGGCCTCGGACACGCACACCAGCGCGTCCATGCGCCGGAGAGCCCAGGCGTTGAGCCCGCCGTAGACGAGCCCCGCCGCCCGGCGGCCCAGGTAGTCCAGGGTGTGGTCGCTGTGGACGGTGGAGAGCACCGGGCAGCCGGCGCGGTCCTTGAGCAGCGCGCCCAGGACGTTGGCCCGGCTGCCGTGGCAGTGCAGCGCCTGCCAGTCCTCCGCGCGCAGGAGCGCCCCGGCGGCGCGCACCTGGCGGGCAAAGCCCCCCTGGGCCACCGCGCACGGAAGCCCCAGCTCCTCCGCCCGGCGGGAGAGCGGACCGCTGCCCAGGCAGAGAAGACGGACCTCCTCCGTGCTGTTCAATTCCCGCAGCAGGCTGAGAACGTGGGTCCTGGCGCCCCCGGCGTCCCCGCCGCCGATGCAATGGAGTACTTTCAAACCGCTTCCTCTTGTCCCCCCGGCAGATACTGTGGTATACTTATTTGACCCGACGAGATATTATATCCCATTTTCCGAAGGGAGGCAAGCCATGACCCAAATATTCCTGATCCGCCACGGGGAGGCGGAGGGCAATCTGTACCGCTGGGTCCAGGGCCAGGTGGATTTGCCTCTCACGCCCCGCGGCCGGGAGCAGATATCCCATCTCACGGCCCGCTTTGCCGACACGGAGCTTCGCGCGGCCTATGCCAGCGACTACTCCCGCGCCTATGACACTGCCCTGGCCGCGGTGGGCCGCCATCCCATCCGGGTGGAGCGGGACGAGCGGCTGCGGGAGATGGGCTTTGGCGTATGGGAGGGTCACGACTGGGGAGAGATCCATCACAACTGGCGGGAGGAGATGGAGCTGTTCCGCTCGAACATCGCCGCCTGGCACGTGCCTGGCAGCGAGACGCTGACCCAGGTGCAGGACCGGATGGAGACGTGTCTGACCCAGATCGCCCGCCGCCACGACGGCGGCAGCGTGGCCGTGGCCGGCCACGGCATGGCGATCCGGGCGCTGCTGACCAGGATCAAGGGCCTGCCCAACGGGGAATTCGCCTCGGTGACGCTGCCGGGCAACGCCTCGGTGACGCTGCTGCGCTGGGAGGGCGGGGTCTTCCATATTGAGTACGAAAACGACGTCTCCCACCTGAGCGCGTCCCCCTTCGTCCCCAATCGGACGGCCAGTCCGGGAAGGGCCGGAGGAAACCGGGATTTGCGCTTTCTGCCCTTTGACATGCGCGGCGGGCGGGAGCTGTATCTTACCTGCTACCGGGACGCCTGGCGCGGCGCCCACGGCACGCTGGCGGGCTTTGACGCCGGGGCCTGCTGGCGTGGCGCGGTGCTGCGCGCCGGGGAGGACCCTCACGCGGTGGAGGCCGCCTGGCTGGGGGACGATTTCGCCGGAATCCTGGCTCTGGACCTCCGCCGGGGCGTCCGGGAGGGGGTCGGCTGGATCGCCTTTTGCTACATCCTGCCGGAGCTGCGGCGTCAGCACTGCGGCGTGCAGCTGATCGGGCGGGCGGTGCGCGTGTACCGGGGACTGGGCCGGAGGGCCCTGCGCCTGACGGTGGCCCCCGGCAACCCCGCGGTGGAGTTTTACAAAAAAACGGATTTTGTTCCCGTGGGGAAGGAACGCGGCGCGCTGGAGGACCTGCTGGTTATGGAAAAAACGCTATGAACATGTTTTCTGTCTCGCATCCGGCGCTGGACGATTCCCGCCGGATCATCGTGATCTCGGATATCCACGGCAATCTGGCTTATTTTGACGGGCTGCTTGCCAAGCTGCATCTGCGCAGCGACGACCAGCTCATCCTCCTGGGGGATCTGGTGGAGAAGGGGCCGGAGAGCCTTGCCACGCTGCGGCGGTGCATGTCGCTGGCCCGGCGGTGCCGGCTCTACCCGGTGATGGGCAACTGCGACTTCTGGCATCTGTGGGTGGACGCCGACGGCGCCGTGCCGGAGGACCCCACCGTGGCCCACCTGCTGCACCAAAAGGCCACTGCCCGCCAGGGGCTGATTTTGAACATGTGCGACCAACTGGGCGTCGATCTGCGGCCGGACACGGATATCCCCGCGTTGAAGGCCGCCCTGCGGGAGAATTTTCAGCCGGAGTTCGATTTCCTGCGCTCGATCCCCTTCGCTCTGGAGACGGACAAGTACATATTCGTCCACGGGGGCATCCCCCGCGGGGAGACGCTGGAGAGCGCGGGTCCCTGGCGGTGCATGAAGCTGGATAATTTTTACGCCGACCGGCCCCACTTTCAAAAATGGGTCGTCACCGGCCACACGCCGGTATGCCTCTACGGGCGCAACATCATCTCCGCCGCGCCCATCGTCGACAGGGCCTGCCGGGTGATCAGCATCGACGGGGGCTGCGTGCTCAAGGACGACGGGCAGCTCAACGCCCTGATCATCCGCCGGGGAAGATTCTCCTGGGAATGGTACGACGGCTTTCCTCTGGCCCGCGCGCTGGAGGGGCAGAAGAAAAGCCGCCGCTGCGCTTACATCCGCTGGGGCGACAACCAGGTGGAGCCGCTGGAGCTGGGACGGGACTGGTGCACGGTGCGGCATCTGCGCACCGGCTATGTGATGGATGTGCCCACGGATTTCCTCTTTGAGGACCATTCGCAGCTGTATGTCAACGACGTCACCGACTACCGTCCCGCCATAGCGCCCGGAGACGTGCTGAGCGTGGTGCGGGAGACCGACCGGGGCTATTGGGTCAAAATAAACGGCGTCACCGGCTGGTACGACGGGGAAATCGAATATATGAAATGATACCGGCGGGAGCGCGAAGCTCCCGCCGGTATTATACTAATATCTGATAGAAAGAAGACGAAGATTTGCGAGGCAGAATTGCGCCAGACGAGGCGGACTCCGCAGAGCATAATGGAGATATATGCTCAAGGAGGCCAACGCTGTATGGCGCAATTCTGACCGCATAGATTGTCTTGTTTTTATTTGATATTAGTATTATTTATGGGTTTTCGTCCAGGTGTCTCTGGATTCGTCCGATCAGCAAGTCCAGCGCCACGGGGTTTTTGCCTCCTTCGGGGATGATGATATCCGCGTTTTTCTTGGACGGCTCCACATACATCTCGTGCATGGGCTTGACGGTGTTGCGCCATTGCTCCACAACGCTGCGCACCGTGCGCCCCCGCTTCTCCACGTCCCGGACCACCCGCCGGGACAGGCGGATATCCGCGTCGGTGTCCACAAAGACCTTGATATCCATGAGCTCGCACAGCGCCGGCTCGGCGAAGATCAAAATGCCCTCCACCAATATCACCGGCCGGGACTCGATGAGCTCGGTCTCGCCGCTGCGGTTGTGCACCGTGAAATCATAGACCGGACAGTGGATGCTGCGGCCCCTTTTCAGCAAATCCAGGTGCTCCACCATCATCTCGGTCTCAAAGGCCTCAGGGCAGTCATAGTTGAGCGCGGTGCGCTCGGCATAGGTGAGATCGTCGTGGGCGCGGTAGTAATTATCGTGGTGCACCACCGAGACCTTGTCCCCGAAGCGCTGGGTCAGATTTCTCGTGAGCGTGGTCTTGCCGCTGCCGGAGCCCCCGGCCACGCCCACCACCAGAATTTCGGACATGGGCGCCTCCTTATCTCGTGCTCTTGTCGTAGGGGATGCCCTCGGCCTTGGGGGCGCGGGAGCTCTTGGAGGTAAAGGCCAGCACGATCAGCGTGATCAGATAGGGCAGCAGCCGGTAGAAATGGGTGCTGACGCCCAGGTTTGCCAGCGCGAAAATGCCGTCGCCGTTGATGTCCAGGGTGGAGAAGGAGGCCGCCACGCACTTGAACAGGCCGAACAGCAGCGCGCCGAGAGCCACGTTCAGGGGCTTCCAGTTGCCGAAGATCATGACCGCCAGGGCCAGGAAGCCGAAGCCGGCCACGTCGCCGGTGGACGAGCAGTTGGCGGTGGTCAGCGCGTAAACATAGCCGCCCATGCCCGCCAGGGCGCCGGAAATGGTGACGCCGGCGTAGCGCATGCGCACCACGTTGATGCCCAGGGAATCCGCCGCCTGGGGATTCTCGCCGCAGGAGCGCAGCCGCAGGCCGAACCGGGTCTTATAGAGGATGATGCTCAGCACCACGAATACGATGAGACAGAAGTACGTGGCAAAATACACCTTGTCCAGGAAGGTCTGGCCGAAGAAGCCCAGCGCGGCGTCCTTGTCGTAGCCCAGCATGGTCTTTTTCACCATGAACCAGCCCGCGGCGCCGCCGGTTGCCATCTGCAGGGTGTTCTGGTTCACGAGGATGCGGATCAAGAACAGCACCAGAGCGGGGGCCAGCATGTTCAGCGCGGTGCCGCCGATGGTCTGGTCCGCCTTCAGATTGATGGCGGCGAAGGCCAGCAGCAGGGAGAACGTCGCCCCCAGGATCGCCGCCGCCAGCATAGTCAGCAGCACGAAGCCCTGCAGCGCCACCCAGTTGCCGTCGGCATAGGCGGCGTTGAACCAGCCAGCCTGCTGCACGATGCGCACGAACAGCACGCCGATGAAGGCGCCGAAGATCATGATGCCCTCCAGAGCCAGGTTGATGATGCCGCTGCGCTCGGAGAAGATGCCCGCCAGCGCCACGACCATCAGAGGCACCGCGTAAATCAGAGTCTGTCGAATCAGAAACGGCATTACTTCTGCGCCTCCTTTCCTTCGTCCGCCTTGTCCGGCGTCACGGTCCTGGCCGCCGGAGCCGCTTTCTTTTTCCTGCCGCCCAGCCACAGCTTGATAATCAGGGAGAAGGCCGCCAGATACACGATCACGGCGATGATAACGTCGGTGATGTACTCGTTATAGCCCGTCAGGTTTTTGATTTGCAGACCGGCGATGTTCAGCATGGACATGAAGCAGCCGGTGAAGATCACCGCCAGGGGGTTGTTCACCGCCAGCAGCGCCACGGCGATGCCGTTGAAGCCCGCCGCGGGGAGGGATTGATAGGTGTTCCAGAAGAACTCCGTGTTGCCGGCCAGGTAGTAGAGCGAGCCGCCCGCCCCGGCCAGGGCGCCGGCCATGGCCATACTCAGCACGATGTTCCGCTTGTCCCGGATGCCCGCGTACCGGGCGGCGTGGCGGTTGGCGCCGCAGGCCTTCAACTCATAGCCGAAGGTGGTGCGGCTCATGACGATATACACCGCCACCGCCAGCAGTATGGCGACCAGGATGCCGCCGTTGACCTGGGAGCCGGGGAACAGCCTGTCCAGCCCCAGCTTGGCGGTAGCCACGTTGTTGAAGGTGGTCTTGTAGATATAGCCGGATTTGGTGCTCTCCGTCAGATTCTTCAGATTGCTGACGTCGAAGAGCCAGGTCACCACGTTGGCGGCGATCCAGTTGGTCATGATGCAGGCGATGACCTCGTTGATGTTCAGCAGCGCCTTCAGCAGTCCGGGGATGGAGCCCCAGAGCGCTCCGGCCAGCATGCCGCCCAGGAAGGCCAGCAGCCAGATCACGAAAGGCGGCACGGTCTCGGAGGGGATGCTCAGCGCGATAAACAGCGTGGCGCAGGTGCCGGCCAGGTACTGGCCGGAGGCGCCGATGTTGAACAAGCCCGTCTTGTTTGCCATAGCCACGGAAAGACCGGTCAGGATCACGGGGGTGGCCCGGAAGAGCATGTTGCCGATGTTCACCGGGTTAAAGCCGAAGGTCAGCCTGCCCAGGGCGTCCCGGCCGGTGGACAGTATCCCGAAGAAGGCCAGCCGGATGCCGTCCCAGGCGCTGCGCAGCCCCAGGGAGGGCGTGGCGAGTCCCACGATGAGGATGACGACGCCGCCGGCCAGCAGGCCGATGAGGATGGAGATCAGGGAGGCCAGCACGCTGCGGGCGCCGTTCCGCCGGAGGAAGGGCTCTTTTTTCTCTTTCATGCGCTCATTCCTCCTTCCTGTCCTGGCGCTTGGCGCCGGCCATATACAGACCCAGCTCTTCCACCGTGACCGATTTGGGGTCAAACTCGCCCACGATCTCGCCCTCATACATCACCAGGATCCGGTCGGACAGGTTCATGACCTCCTCCAGCTCCAGAGAAACCAGCAGCACGGCTTTCCCGGCGTCCCGCTGGGCCACCAGCTGGGAGTGGATGTACTCGATGGCGCCCACGTCCAGGCCGCGGGTGGGCTGCACCGCCACGATCAGCGGCAGGTCCCGGTCCAGCTCGCGGGCCACGATGGCCTTCTGCTGGTTGCCGCCGGACATGCTGCGGGCCACGGTGACCGGGCCCTGGCCGGAGCGGACGTCGAACTGCTCGATGAGCTTTTCGGCGTAGGAGCGCACCGCCTCAAATTTGATAAAGCCGTGGCTCTGGAACCGGGGCTCATAATATTTTTGCAGCACCAGATTCTGCTCCAGCGTGTAGTCCAGCACCAGACCGTGCTTGTGCCGGTCCTCCGGGATGTGGCTCATGCCGTCCTCGGAGCGCTGGCGGATGGACGCGCCTGTGATGTCGTGGCCGCACAGCGTCACCTTGCCGGCGGAGGCCTTCTCCAGCCCCGTCAGGGCGTGGACGAACTCCGTCTGGCCGTTGCCGTCGATGCCGGCGATGCACACGATCTCGCCGGCGCGGACGGTGAAGGTGACATCCTTGACCGCATCGTTTTTATGCAGCTGGGAGGGCACGGTGAAATGCTCGATCTTGAGCACCGGCTCTCCGGGCACGGCGGGCGTTTTGTCCACCACCAGCTGTACGGGGCGGCCCACCATCATGCGGGAGAGCTCCTCCTTGGTGGTCTCAGCGGTGTTGACGGTGCCCACATATTTGCCCTTGCGCAGCACCGTGACCCGGTCGGAGACCTCCATGATCTCGTTGAGCTTGTGGGAGATGAAGAGGATGCTCTTGCCCTCCTTGGTGAGCCCGCGCATGATCTGCATGAGCTCTTCGATCTCCTGGGGAGTCAGCACAGCGGTGGGCTCGTCAAAAATCAAAATCTCGTTGTCCCGGTAGAGCATTTTGAGGATTTCCACGCGCTGCTGCATGCCCACGGTGATGTCCTCCACCTTGGCGTCCAGGTCCACCCGCAGACCGTAGCGGTCGGAGAGCTCCTGGACCTTTTTCCGGGCCTCCTTTTTCTGGAGGAACCCCAGCCTGGTATCCTCCGCGCCGAGGATGATATTGTCCAGCACCGTGAACACGTCGATGAGCTTGAAATGCTGATGGACCATGCCGATGTGGAGCGCCGTGGCGTCGTTGGGGTTGTTGATCTTTACCTCCCGGCCGTCCTTTTTGATGACGCCCTCTTCCGGCTGATAAAGGCCGAACAGAACGCTCATCAGCGTGGATTTGCCGGCGCCGTTTTCTCCCAGCAGGGCGTGGATCTCGCCGCGGCGCAGCTGCAGGGTAATGTCATCGTTGGCCCTGATGCCGGGGAATTCCTTGGTGATGTGGAGCATTTCGATGACATACTCCGAAGCATTGTCCATATTCCTGCCTCCCTTCTTCCTTATCTTCCGCGGCCCGGCCGCGGGGTCATAAAATCTGATTTGATTATATCGGATAGGTATATAAAATGCAAGAAAAACGGGAAGGGCAAAAGCCCTTCCCGTTATGTGCGGAGAGGTATTACTCGACCACGTTCAGAGTCACGTGCTCGGTGGAGGCCAGCTTCTCGTAATCGTTGTCGATGGCCAGCTCGCCGGAGACGATCTTGGCAAACATGGCGTTGTAGTCATCAACGCTCCAGTTCTGCAGGCTCCAGGTATCCACGGGCAGACCCACGGCATTCTGCGCAGCGCCCATGGTGATGCCGCCCTCGCCGCGGAAGTCGTCCCAGGTGCCGCCGAAGGCCGCGGACAGGGCCTGATAAGCGGCCTCGCCGATGCCCTTCAGAGCGGAGGTGATGACGGAGGGATACTGGCCGGACTGGTCAACGTCCACACCGATCATGTACTTGTCGTTGGCGTCAGCCGCAGCGGCGATGGAGTCGGAAATAGTGCCGCCGCAGGAGAAGATGACCTCGGTGCCGTTCTCATACCAGCCGGAGGTCAGGGTCTGCAGCTCGGGAGAAGCGGTGAAGGTGGCGCCGTACAGGAAGGTGTAGTTCATGTCGATGTTGACGCCCTTTTCGGCCGCAGCCGCCTCAGCGCCCTGGACATAGCCGTAGCCGTAACGGTTCACGGCCGCGTTGGTGCCGCCGCCGCCGCCGCAGAAGCCCAGCTTGGTGTAGCCTTCCATCACGGCCGCATAGCCGGCCAGATAGCCGCACTGCTCTTCCTGGAACGCGATGCCGACCACATTGTCAAGGCCCAGGTTCCAGCCGTCGATGAACACGAACTTGGTGTCGGTGAACTCCTTGGCGGCCTTCTCCAGCGCGCTGGCCTGCAGATAGCCGGCGCAGACGATGACCTTGGCGCCGTTTTCCACGGCGGCCTTCATGGCGTCGTAGCGGTCGTCATCGGTGGCCTCGGAGCCGTTGGCGGGCTGGTAGTAGTTGTAGGTCACGCCCTTTTCCTCGGCGTAACGCTGCACGCCCTCCCAGGTGCCCTGGTTGAAGGACTTGTCCATCAGCTGGCCGATATCGGTGACGAAAGCGACCTCATAGGTGTTGGACGCGGGGGCGTTGTTCTCGGCCGGAGCGCTGCCACAGGCGACCAGGGCCAGCACCATAACGGCCGAGAGAAGAATCGCTACAAATTTCTTCATAAAAATTCTTTCCTCCTTAATAATTGATCCCTTTTTCGGGAATTGAACCCTTTTACGGGATTCAGCTTAACTAATGTATCACGAATCGAGCGTTGAATCAAGGTCTCCCGTTTCCATAACATGGCAGCGCAAAAGATTTTTCTTTTTTTCGCCGGGGCAGTGCTGCCCTCGGCTGTCATTTGTTTTTCAGCTGCGGACGGCGACCTCCAATGCCAGCTCCATCATCTGGGTAAAGGACGTCTGCCGTTCCTCGGCGGAGGTGGCCTCCCCGGTGAGTATATGGTCGGAGACGGTGCAGATGGCCAGGGCCTTTTTGCCCGCGCGGGCGGCGTTCATGTAGAGGGCGGCGGCCTCCATCTCGATGGCAAGCGCCCCCAGCTTCATCCATTTGGCGGAGGCGTTGGGGTCGTCGTCGTAGAAGGTGTCCGAGCTGTACAGATTGCCCACGCAGTAGCGCAGGCCCATCTCCTCGGCAATCTCTGCGGCGGTGCGCAGCAGCCCGAAATCGGCGATGGGGGCGAAGCTGCCGCGCAGACCGAACTGCTCGCCGTAAGCGGAGTTGGTGCAGGCCCCCTGGCCCAGCACGATATCCCGCACGTGCAGCTTTTCGCTGATGGCCCCGGCGGAGCCCACGCGCAGAATGTTCTCCACGCCGAAGAAGTTGAAGAGCTCATAGCTGTAAATACCGATGGAGGGCATGCCCATGCCGCTGGCCATAACGCTGACCGGCACGCCCTTGTAGGTGCCGGTGTAGCCCTGGACGCCCCGGACGTTGTTGACGAGCCTCCGGTCCACCAGATAGTTTTCCGCGATGAACTGACTGCGCAGGGGGTCCCCCGGCATCAGCACCGTTTTGGCAAAATCCCCTGGTCGGGCATTGATATGGGGAGTGGGCGTGAGTTCAGGCATGACAGGATTCTCCTTTGAATAATTTTTGTGACGCGCTTATTCCAGGGGCAGGGTCTGCTGGCCCCGCTCGCTTCTCTCCTGCAGGATGCGCCGCCGCCAGCAGGCGTGGCACATGGCAAGATAG
>Ga0079305_1003002_pt1 | contig 12468 bp, 10 predicted proteins | sample LMS_cellobiose_e_FD_79183 | JGI IMG/M metagenome (GOLD analysis project Ga0079305, IMG submission 79183) | Rumen-fistulated moose microbial communities from Alaska, USA - LMS_cellobiose_enrichment | ecosystem: Host-associated > Mammals > Digestive system > Stomach > Rumen fluid ... | reverse complement strand
TTCGGAGTGGAAGGCGCGCTTCCCGCGATCTTCATGGACGCTTTGGTCGGCATCGTCTGCCTTATCCTCGCGAAGAAGGCCGGCCGCCTCGGCGAGCTCAGGCTTAGCAGAAGAAAAACTCAGGAACTCGCCAACGCCTGATCAAAGCTTAATACAGCATGAAGAAGGGGCTGCCCCGGGATGCGGTCTTATCCGCCGGGCAGCCCACTTTTTATTTTTTGTTGACTGGTCGAACGCGATCCGGAAGACCGCAGCTTACTCCACAGAGGGGAGAGAGACGTCCGCTCTGAACAGATCTCCGTCGATCGCGAGACTGACGCTTCCTCCCTGAAGCTCCGCGAGCGACTTGGCGATATTGAGGCCGAGCCCGCTCCCTTCACCTGTCCTTGCGGAATCTCCCCGGACGAACCGCTCCATCAGCTCGTCTGCCGAGATGTTTAGCTTCTCACGGGATACGTTCTTAAAGCTCATCACTACGCTCTCGCCTGATGGTTTCACGTCTATATAGAAGCGCGTCCCGGGGAGGGCGTATTTGCAGGCGTTGGAAAATATATTGTCCAGGATCCTCCACACGAGCGTGCCGTCCGCCCAGACAAAGGCTTCGCGCTCCGGCAGGGTCAGGACGGCCTCGAGACCGGCCTTTTCGAACTTTTCGCTGTACTCGCCTACCGCCTGGGAGAGAAGCTCGTTGACGCTTCTCCTGGACGCGTTGACGGGGATATTGCCGGTGGAAGCCTTGGACATCTCCACCAGATCCTCGGTGAGCTTCTTCAGCCTGCGGGACTGGCGGTCCAGAACGTCCAGATATTCCTCGGCACTGCCGCCCGGTTCATGGTCCTTCTTCAGAAGATCCACATAGTTTATTATGCTGGTGAGCGGCGTTTTGATGTCGTGTGAAACGTTGGTTATAAGCTCGGTCTTGAGCCTCTCCGATCTGAGCTGCTGGTCGATCGCCCTCTGCATGCCCAGAGAGATATCGTTAAGATTCTCGCCGTGACGTTTGAAGTCCCAGAGCAGATGGGAGGTGTCGACCTTCGCGTCGAGATCGCCTGCCGCCAGCGCCGCCCCGCCTGCCTGAAGCTTTCTGAGCTGAAGCGCCGCGGCTATGACCAAAGGTACCAGCACCAGTTTCTCGATGAACCACATGGTGACCGAGACTCCGTCACGCACACCTATGGCGAGCAGGATGATCTCCCATACTGTGACTGCGGCGATGAGGATGAGCGTCTTCCATATCAGGGGAATGCCGCGCACTGCCCTGAGAATGCCGCGGCCGATCGCTGCGAGGCCGCGGAAGAGCCATTTGATCAGGAAAAAGCAGAGCCTGAGCACGTGAAAGATCAGGGTGTTCTTCCACCATCCGCCGAGCTTGACTCTCGTGCAGAAGGTCATCCAGAGCGCGAAGATAAGTATCGCAGCGCCTGTGATGCAGCCGGCGTCTGCTGCCAGATAGAACGGAAGGTCCCCCCAAACGACATAGCGGTTGACCTCTGCTGCAAGTGCTCCGAGCCCGAAGAGCCCGAGCCCGATGATTGCCAGATAGATATCGAAGGGTATCTTCTCCTGCCAGCCTGCTGCCGGGCCTTCCGCTCCGGGCCTCCACCCTGCGGCTCTTGCGAGATAGATGATCAGGAATATCAGGAGAGCGCCGGACACCGCCAGCACAGGCACCGCGTGACGGAAGACAGCGTAAAGCTTTTCCATCATCGCATATGTCCAGTAGATCCCATCCTGAGCTGAGAATTCCTTCGCTATCCCGCTCTCGATGCGTCCGCGCCCGACGGGCATGTCAGCCGCTATACCCAGCGGCTCCCCATCGGTCGAGATATTGTCGAAGATCTTCGTGCCGGTCTCGTCGTAGATCGCGAAGCGGTAATTTGTCTTTTGCGGATCGGCGTACCAGCCCTTTATCTGCTCGAGACTCGCTCCTCCGGCGTATTCTTCTCTGACAGCCGCCATCCGCTCGTAGACAGCAGACTCTACAAGTGAGCTCTGCCTCGCGTCGGGCTCTGAAGACCACCATCCGTCTTCAAGCGCGAAGATGAGCGACGCGGCGTTCACGCAGATCACAGGGACCAATATGACCGCCAGCGCGAACGCCGCGGCCTTTGCCCAAAAGCTCTTTGTCCATTCCCTTTTATTCATGACGACCGTCCTCCAGTTTGTAGCCCAGACCCCAGACGACCTTGAGCCAGCGGGGTTCCGAAGGGTTTATCTCTATCTTCTGTCTGAGGTGCCTTATGTGCACCGAGACCGAATTCTCGGCTCCGATCGCGTCCTCCTTCCAGACGTTCTCGTAGATCTGTGCCGAGGAGTAGATGCGGCCCGGATGCCTGATGAGAAGCTTGAGTATATTGTATTCGATGGGGGTGAGCGTGACGTTCTCGCCGTCGACTGTCACGGATTTCGCTTCGTCGTCCATCGAGATCGGCCCGACCGTCCAGACCTCTTTGCTCTCCGACGCGGGCGCCGAGCCGAGCTTTGTGTACCGCCTCAGCTGGGATCTTACCCTCGCCACGACCTCCGCCGGATCAAAGGGTTTGGTGATGTAGTCGTCAGCTCCGACGTTGAGCCCGAGCACCTTGTCGCCGCTCTCGCTCTTCGCCGTGAGCAAAATGATCGGCACGTTGCTCGTTTCGCGTATCCTCGCGGTAGCGGCTATCCCGTCCAGATTCGGCATCATGATGTCCAGAAGGATAAGGTGTATATCGTTGTTTTTAAGGACCTCGAGCGCCTCTTTGCCGTCGTAGGCCTCGAAAAGCCCGTAGCCTTCTCCGGAGAGATAGATCTTGAGCGCGGAAACTATGTCCCGCTCATCGTCGCATATCAGAATGTTTTGCGTCATGTCTTTCACCTCAGCTACAAGTATATCAGCGCATTACTAAGAAGAATAGCGTGAAAAGCTTAAGATATTCATAAGACGGTGACGGCGGCTCCCTTCAGCTTCGTGGTGTTTTAGGTAGACAGGCAATAAAAAAGTCCTTTTCTACCACGAAAAGGTTTTTTTATCGCCTCCCGCACAAATACAGCTGCGGCAGGATCACTTTTATGTGCGGGAGGGAACATTTTTTTGCGTTTCGTGGTAGAATGAGCAGTTTTTTTCGCTTCCCGCACAAAATCGCAGCCAGCCTGAAAAGAAAAGCCGCAGCCAGCGTGAAAAGAAAAACCGCGGCTTTCGGAGCGAAAAGCGGGTTTGACCGGGCGATGAGGGCTTTGATATAATTTAAAAGAGCTTAAGGAGGGTGATGGGATGATCACAAGCCGCAAACTGAAAAAACTGGACGACAGGATCGTGCGAGTCGTCACGGTCTACGGTGAGACGCTCGAAGGGATCTGCACACACCATGCGGAGGACTACCTCGAGTGCGAGTTCGGGTTTGACGAGGAAGGACTGCAGATCGCGGATTACATAGTGATGAAAAGCCAGATAGTCTCCGCTGAGGAGTGGGATATGGAAGCAGAGCTCGGGATTCTCCGCGCTAAAGAATATGAGCGGGAGATGATCTTCTCGCTCAGGAAGTCGTTCTCGGAGCATCTGAAGCGCTGGGAGGACAACGAGGTCCAGGATAAATACGATCACAACGCCTTTGAATATTCCGGCCAGCCGACCCGGGATGAATTTCTCGCGGCTCTCGCCTATCAAAAGGAGCGCGAAGACTCCTTCATAAAGCTCGAGGGGCGCAGGCCTCTTGACGACTCGTTCGGCCTCGCGGAGAACGAAGTCCTCACGATGGTGATCGAGGAGATGCCCGCAGCCGAAATGCCCTGCGTCGTGGATATAGAGATACGTGAGCCCAGATATAAAGAGCTTAAGGCTCTGGAGATCAAACACTACGGAAGCGTGTACGGCGAGGATTTCTGCATGAGGAATATTGACGAACTGTACGAGTATCTGGACTTCCGCGGAGCCTATGCGGACGGAAAACTGGTCGGCGCTTACCACAGTTTCAGTTCCGGCGGCGTGACTTTGATCGACGGACTCCTGGTAGACAGCGGGTTCAGGAACAAAGGGATCGGCACGGCTCTGATCCGCGACGCGGCGGAGCTTGCCGCGAGGCGTGCAGAAGAAACTGCGGATAAAGACGGGAAAACAAACGTGGAGGATGCCCGCTGGGTCCTCGCTCTTCACGCGGATATGGACGACAAGCCGCGCGAGCTATACGAGCGGCTGGGCTTTACTGCCGTCGACACGCTTTACGAATACCTCTGCACCGATATCTCAGCTCTCGATATTTGACCCGCCGGGTATTAACAAATAAGTATCCCTCAGCCGGACAGCCGGTCGAGGACCTCGCTGAGCCCGCGCGCGAAAGCCGCGTGGCCTTCAGGCGAGAAGTGCACGCCGTCAAACAGCAGGTCGACATCCCACGTTCCGGCGTCGGCAAATAATGATCCTTTTTCTTTAGCGAGCTCGCGGTAAAGGCCGGCGAGCTTTTTTGATCCGTCGATCAGATCCTGATCCGGGACCCAGCTTCCCTCCTGCAGCGGAGGAGGTGCGATCAGAAGGATCGGCCTTCCGGCCGCCGCAAGAGGATCTAGGAATTCAGCCATCCTGACGGCGGTCCGTTCCGCGCTCGCGCCGTTGAGCAGGTCGTTTCCGCCCAGCATAACGATGACCAGATCGGGATCGCGGCTTCTTATCAGTTCGGGGAAAAGGGAGCGCGCGTCCGGCACGCACATCCCGTTCATGCCGTAATTGATCACATTGTGCCCGAGGAGCCTGTCAGGCCAGGGAACGCCGGCAGGGTATCTCGACCCGAGATAGGATCTCGGGTCGTAACCATATGTGTTTGAATCTCCGATGCAGAGTATCTTCATAATGGGTATCACTGGACGCGCACGATGCGGGCCTTAGGCGTTCTCTTTGATCACGGCCTTGTAGAAGTCGACCGCGCCGGGGAGGCTGAAACAGTCGATGTTCTCGTTCAGCCCGTGCATGCCGCTCATCTGCTCCTTGCCGTAGACCACGGGGGAGAAGCGTATGCAGGCGTCGCAGATCTCCTGATAGAAGCGCGCGTCTGTTCCGCCGGTCATCACGTATGGGCAGACCGGGAGCTCGGGGAAGACCTCATTGACCACGCGCTCCACAAGATGGTAGGCGTCGCTCTCTATGCTGACGGGCTCGCAGTAATCCCAGTCGTTCGCGACGGTCATATCGAGATCGTATTTGTCCGCGAGCCTTTTGATCACGGCGTTGCTCGCCTCGCGGCCCTGATGGGGGATATATCGGAGGTTCATCGTAAGCGTTGCCTCCTGCGGCAGGACGTTGGAAGCGTCCGAGCCCGACTGCATCGTAAAGGCTATGGTCGTCTTGAGGAGCGCCGCCGCCTGGTTGGAGATCTTCGGGAGCAGCTTCTTGAGAAGCGGTCTGAACAGCCACATATTGCCGAAAAGATATCTGAAATAGAACGGTCCGTAGGGCGAGAGTGTCCTGAACATCGCTTCGACCTCAGGCTCGAACTCGACGTCCATCGGGTCGTGCTTCTCTATCTCGGAAGCGAGAAGGGCGAGCCTGGCGATCGGGGAGTTCTTGGGCGGATAGCTTGAGTGGCCGCCGTTTGACCTGGCGGAGAGCCTGATGTCGCCGTGGCCTTTTTCAAGAATGCCGAGCATGGCGTAGTAGCCTTTGATGCCGCCGATCGGTTCGTCTACTATCGCGCCGCCCTCGTCTATGACCAGGAAGGGCGTGACGCCGCGGCGCTTCATCTCCGCGACGAGCTTGGGACAGCCGTCACCGCCCGTCTCCTCGGTGCAGGATGAGCTGAGGTAGACGTCCTGATCGGGCGTGATCCCTTCAGCCAGGAGTTCCTCCACAGCCTGGAAAAACGCCATCACGGAGCATTTTGTATCCGCGGTCCCGCGGCCCCAGACCTTGCCGTCCTCAATATCGCCGGAGAAGGGATCGTGCAGCCATTCGCCCTCTGCGGGCACGACGTCCTGATGGCTCATGAGCACGACCGGACGGTCGGAGTGAAGGCCCTTCCACTTGAAGAGCAGATTGCCGTCGATCTCGGTCTTCTCGAGGTTCTGATGGACCAGCGGGAAGAGCTCCTCCAGGACCTTGTGGAAGCCGAGAAATTTCTCCCGCTGGTCGACTCCCTCGCGGGACACGGTCTCATAGCGGACCATGTCGGAGAGTTTTTTGGCGTAGAGCGCCTCGCGTTCGGGCTCGATCCTGGCCTTCCATTTGGAGACCTTCGCGGGCGTCAGAAGCGTCCTGATCAGAGCGATCAAAAGCAGCGCGCATATCACCGCGAGGATGATCAGTATCGCGTAAAGTATGTATCTCATTTTGCCCTCCTGTGATAGAGATAAGCGAGGCCGATCGCGATGGCTCCGCTCGGGATTATCATGAAGCTCGTGGATCCTGTGAGACCGGGGACCAGGATGAAGAGCACCGCCATAACGAGGAGCGGGACAGCGGCGATCTTCAGATTGCCACGATAGTATTTATATGCCATAGCGCCGAAGAGCGCGGGGACGACGTTGTCGAAGGCCGGCTGCAGCGAAGGGCTCTGAAGCACAGGCTGAAGCGGTATCAGCATGACGACGCCCAGCGCCAGGACCACTATGGTCACAAGTGAGGAGGCCGCGATCGAGAGGGTAGATATTATCTCGTTCTCTGCCGTGCCGGACTTGGCTCCGACTATGTCCTTTGCCGTCATGGCGCAGGGGATCTTCATATTGATCAGGTTTCCGGTCATGAAGGCGAGATAGCTTCCGCCGGCCCCGAGCATCGGCACGTAGATCAGGTATTCGGCGATGCAGCTTACGAGGTAGACCAGGCCGATGCTGAGGAAGCCCTTCAGAAAGGCTCCGATATTGGGCATCGCGCCCAGATATGCGCCAATGACGAAAGGCGCCGCGAGCAGCATCACCAGAACGATCACGCTCATGATCCTGCCGAGCCTGTGGATGGACGCTATGTATCTTTCGTAGTATTCGCGTTTTGCTTCTTCGTTCATCTTGAGTTCACCTCCCGCCTAAATGAGCCTTCCGAGGAAGATCGCGCAGGTCATCGCGATCAGCATGCTTCCTGCGATCGAGAAGCTGTCGACCCACTCGGCTTTCGCTTTCTCTTTGATCAAAGTGAACACGGCCATCGCGGCAGCGCCGCAGGCCGCGACGGCGAGCGGGAGCCATGAGCCTCCGAAGGCGAAGATGCCTTTGCCGCCTCCGGATATCCAGCCCCCGAGGTAGCTGCCGATATACGCCGAGACGAGCCCGATGAACATCGCCGTCATAGCCTTGTCACCGAAGCCGGCGAACGCGCCTTTCTTCTTGGTTGTGGCGCCTGACGCTTCTGCCTGTGCGCCTGCCTTGCCTGCCGCTCCGTCGGGGCTGCCTGACGCGTTCCCCTTTGATCCCGCGGTAAGTCTGGCGGTATAGCCCTTGCAGGTGAAGATGCAGAAGACCATGCCCCACATGATGCAGACGCTCATCAGAAGCGCGATGGTCGAGAACGCTTCCGCTGTCATCTGAGAAGCCGAGAGCCCGTCGAGACCGACAGCTTCAGCCGCGGCTTCCGCCACCTGCGTCTCGTAGTGAAGCGCGCCGATGACCGAGAGCCTGAGCCATGGCCAGGGGATCCCCAGACTTCCTGAGAGAGCGATGACTCCGAGCAGGATCCCTACGCTCGGCAGTATCGCGAAGGTAACGCTGGCGACAACGGTCTGTTTCAGCTTGCTCTCGTCTATCCCAATCGCTTTTCCGGCGCGGTAGGCGCGTATGGCGAAGAAAACGCAGACGAGCGCCACGAACAGCACGATCGCCCCACAGATCAGATATAGCACCGGGCTGTTAAGCTGCTGGATCATCCGGAACACACTCCTTTCAATATCGAGCAGCCCTTTGCTGCTCTGCCTGAATAAAGTATATACCATTTTGCGGCATGAATGGAGATTTGATGGTATTATTAGTTCAGGAAAAGCACCATACCAAGGCTTACTGCCGGAGCTGAATGATGAACGAGAATAAAGAAGAGAATAAAAAAGAAATATTCATAACCTTCGCTGTCGCGGTCGACGACGAAGCGGCCGACGCCTCTATGGACGAGCTGGCGGAGCTTGCCGATACGGCAGGAGGCGAGGTCATCGCGCGCATGATCCAGCACCTTCCGCACCCGGACCCAGTGACCTATCTGGGCAAGGGGAAGGCGGAGGAGCTCCGCGAGATGATGGACGCCCTCGAAGCGGACGCGGTGCTTTGCGACGACGAGCTCAGCCCTTCGCAGCACAGGAATCTCGCCGACCTCCTAGACGCGAAAGTGGTCGACAGGACCATGCTCATCCTCGACATATTCGCGGGAAGGGCCACGACCCGCGAAGGCAAGATCCAGGTCGAGATGGCTCAGCTGAAATACCGGGCAACGCGCCTTACCGGAAAGGGCACGGCGCTTTCGAGGCTCGGCGGCGGCATCGGTACCAGAGGCCCCGGAGAGACCAAGCTCGAGACCGACAGGCGCGTGATCCAGAAACGCATCTCTCGTCTTTCGGCTGAGATCAAAGACATGAAGACCGTCCGCGAGACCACCAGAAAGAAGCGCAGCCTTAGCCCTGTCCCCGTCGCGGCGATAGTCGGGTATACCAATGCCGGCAAGTCCACGCTGCTCAACAGGCTCACAGGGGCAGGCATTCTCGCGGAGGATAAGCTCTTCGCCACCCTCGATCCGACGACGAGGGCTTTCGTCCTGCCGAGCGGGACGGAGGTTTTGCTCACGGACACGGTAGGCTTCATCAACAAACTGCCGCATCATCTCGTCGACGCATTCCGAAGCACGCTCGAAGAGGCGAAGTACGCCGATCTGATACTTCATGTGGTCGACATCTCGTCGCCGGAAGCGGAAATGCACAGGGACGTCGTGTACGAGACGCTGGACGCGCTCGGCATCAAAGACAAACCGATCATCACTGTGCTGAACAAGCAGGATCTTCTGACCGAAGAAGAGCTCGCTGAAAAGAAGCTCGTCTTCCGTGACGGCAGGGCCGAATACGTTACGGCGATCAGCGCTGCTGACGGGGAGGGTCTGGACGAGCTCTTCGACGCGATCGGAAGCGTTATCCAGCAGGGCAGCGTTTACATCGATGAGATCATTCCTTTCAGCGACGCTGCGCGCCTCGCCCGCATCAGGAAATACGGAAGGGTCGTAAGCGAGGAGTACACTGAGGAGGGCGCCCTGATCAAAGCCTTCGTCCCCCGCCGCCTGCTGCGCTGAGACCCGCCGGTTTCGCCGTCTTTTTCCGCATTCCAATTGGAATCGCTCTTTTTTCGCCAATTCCGCACGAAAAATGAAAGCCATGGGACATTGGCATAGAAAAATCAAGCGAGCGAAAGCTCGCTTTAAGTTTGTTTAAGGTTCGTGGAATATAACATAAGCGTAAACAGAAAAAGCGTCCCGGGCAGGAGGTAAGGCGAAGCCCGGAAAACAATAAGCGAGGCGGAAACAGCCTGCGAAAGAGAAAGGACATGGAGATGAAAAAGGACAGTGTAAATAAAGGCAAAAACTTCGGAAAGCGGACGGCGATAACAATAGCCGCCTGCGTGATGGCGATATCGCTGGCTGCCTGCGGATCGGCCGATCAGGGCAGCGGAGCGGATGCGGCGGACACAGCGGAAAAGGAAGCCATAGTCATCGGTGAGGCCGAAACTGCAGATGTCGAAAATGTCATAGAACAGACTGATACGGTCGTAACAACTGCGAACGTGACCTCGGGCGGAGCGATAGACGCGTCGGATCTCTTTACTGAGAGGGATCTTACCCAGACGGCGGATCTTTCCGAGGCAGAATACATAACGGTGACGGACGGCAAGGACGTCGAGATAACCGGGGCCGGCGTATATGTGATCAGCGGCAGCGCGGAAAACGTGACCATAAGCGTAGAAGCAGCCGACGACGACAAGGTGCAGCTTGTCCTGAACGGCGCAGAGATCACAAATGACGATTTTCCATGCATCTATGTGAAGAACGCGGACAAGGTCTTCGTGACAACAGTCGAAGGAACGACAAACACGCTTTCCGTGACCGGCACATTTACCGCTGACGGGACCACCAATACCGACGCGGTGATCTTCTCGAGAGACGATCTGGTCCTTAACGGTCTGGGAACTCTCAGGATAGACTCCAGCGACAACGGCATCGCGGGCAAGGACGATGTCAAGATTACAGGAGGAACGATCATCGTAAGCGCTCAGGATACCGCGATCGAGGCGAATGATTCGATAGTTGTCGCTGACGGCGATCTTACGCTTACCGCGGTAAACGACGGGCTGCACGCAGAGAACGACGATGACGATTCGGAAGGATATATCTATATCTGCGGAGGAAGCTTTGATATAGACGCTGACGACGACGGGATACACGCGACGACCATAGTCCAGATCGACGGCGGAAGCTTCAGCATCAGCGCATCTGAGGGCATCGAGGGAACCTATGTACAGATAAATGACGGAGAGATCGACATCTACGCATGGGACGACGGCATCAACGCGGCCGCCAAGTCCACGGCGTGCAGCGTGATCTGCGAGTTCAACGGCGGATACACGACGATCTCTATGGGACAGGGGGACACCGACGCGGTGGATGTCAACGGAAACCTCTATATAAACGGCGGGACTCTGGATATAACCGCGCAGTCGCCCTTTGATTACGACGGGACTGCTGAGTTTAACGGCGGGACTCTGATAGTGAACGGATCGGAGATGAGCTATATCACCAACCAGATGATGGGAGGCGGCATGATGGGCGGCCAGGGGGGCATGATGACTGATCCCGGCATGGGCGGCCAGGGCGGTTCGTACGGCGGCCAGGGGGGCATGCCCGGCGGCGGATTCCCCGGAGGCGGCATGGGAGGAGGCCCCGGCGGACACTGACAGAGGCTGCGAAATATTCTGTAAATTTTTCTCAGCAGGGTAGAAAACGCGATCTCAAACTGGTATAATTTCTCTGATGGAAGATACCAGGCTTAGAACAGAGATGCTTATAGGAAAAGATGCTATAGAGCGGCTGTCCGGTTGCCGGATAGCCGTTTTTGGCGTTGGAGGGGTCGGAGGTTACGCTGTCGAAGCGCTCGCGAGGACCGGCGTCGGCACGCTCGATATCGTTGACGCGGACGACGTCGCGCCGAGCAATCTGAACAGGCAGATCATCGCGACTCTGGAGACTGTCGGACGCACGAAGGTGGACGTTTTCGCGGAACGCATCCGGAGCATCGATCCGGCGATCAAAGTCAACAGGCACCGCCTCTTCTACCTCCCGCAGGATCCCCCGATGCTGGACTTTTCGGCCTATGACTACGTGATCGATGCTGTGGATACGGTGAAGGCGAAGATAGATATAATCGCCCGCTGTGTCGGATCGGGAGTGCCTGTGATATCGGCCATGGGCTGCGGGAACCGGCTCGACCCGTCAAAGCTTTCGGTGATGGATCTGGCAAAGACCAGCATGGATCCGCTCGCCAAGGTCATGCGCCGGGAGCTAAAGAAACTGGGGATCGCTCACGTCAAGACCGTTTGCTCTTCCGAGGAGCCTATAAAGCCTGTGGCGCAGGATGAACCGGCTGAGACGATGAAAAGGAGCACACCCGGCAGCGCGATGTTCGTGCCCGCGGCCGCGGGGCTTTTGATCGCGTCAGAGGTCGTCAGAGACCTCATCAAAACCAATGGTTGAATCGCCTTTCGGCGATCCGATACAAAGTATTTCGATACTGATCAGAAGTTAATGTGGAAGCGCCGTCAAGGCGTGAAAGTTAGGAGGAAATGGTGAAAAAGCTATCCAAGATCTTAGCGCTGCTGATGATCTTCTGCCTGTGCTTCTCCACCGCGGCATTCGCTGCCGGTGAGAGCGGGTCTGAGGAAACGGCACCGGCTGAAAGACCGCAGGACAGATGGAGCAGGGAATGCCGCGATCTGCCCTTTGCCGAGGGACATGAGTTCCGGCTCGTCACGCTGGACGACGTGGCCTGGTCCAGCGGAGAGTACTCCGGTACTCCTTCCGATGCCCCGATCCCCGAGGCGATGCCTCATTTCGACAATCCGTCGGAGCTTCCGCTCCTGATCCTTGTCGTTGGATTCAACAACATCGATTATAAGACGGACTATAACTGGAGCGAGACGATATTCGAAGGGGAAGAGTCTCTTGCGCAGTACTACAAGGACATGTCGTTCAACCAGTTCGCTTTCGTCCCGGCAAAGGAGACGAGCGCCTACGGAACAGGCGGCAACACCAATACCGCCGACAAGGCCAATGACGGCGTAGTGCACGTCAAGATAAATAAGGCCCATGGCGACTGGTACAGCGATGCGGACGAAGACATGGCCTACTATGTCGAGTGCCTGCTCGAAGCCATCAAAGAGGCGGACAAATACGTCGATTTCGCCTCCTTCGATAAGAATGGCGACGGAGAACTCACTACCGACGAGATCGCGCTCGGAGTCGTCTGCGCCGGATATGAGGGAGCGTACGGGACTTAT
>Ga0079305_1003001_pt1 | contig 12474 bp, 11 predicted proteins | sample LMS_cellobiose_e_FD_79183 | JGI IMG/M metagenome (GOLD analysis project Ga0079305, IMG submission 79183) | Rumen-fistulated moose microbial communities from Alaska, USA - LMS_cellobiose_enrichment | ecosystem: Host-associated > Mammals > Digestive system > Stomach > Rumen fluid ... | reverse complement strand
GGAAAGATTCAGAATTCTCAATTGGGCCGGGTCGATTTCATAACGGTTGACAAAGCCGTCGGTATTTTCTCTGCAAGCCCATTCCCTGGCAAGGTCAAGGTTCTCAGTGCAGTAGAAACCTCTGCCGTAATCATTATACGGTTTACCCTTGCCGTATTCGGGCTTGCGCACGATTTCCGGCGATCCGTGATAAAGAATCAGGTTGCTCATGGCTGTTTATACCTCCATAGAGTTACATCTTGATAAAATATACTTCCATAGAAGCAGTTTTTCAAGCGTGGATTCAAATGATTTTTCAAAATTTCATGTGCCCGGGCAAGAAATGAGGGATGTTTGCAAACCTCGTCGCGATCCACTGTTACCGGAGAATCCGAAAAGCGGCGTGAGCCCCCTGCTGCCTCCGGCGACTCTTGCCGCGGATGCATCATTGTTGACGCAAAATCGCAAAAATCTCAAAAGTTTGTGTTATCAATCACACAAACCTTGTTAAATTTGATGGTTTGTGTGCTATATTAGGACCGTGTCAGTAAAGTTATAAGCAGGAGACGGCAATGAGAATAGAACGCAGGGAATACATGGAACGACTGCGCTGCTGGCGCGACAAGCAGATCATCAAAGTTATCACCGGCGTCCGCCGTTGCGGCAAATCATTTCTCCTGGAAATGTATCAGGAGTGGCTGCGGACACAGGGAGTCCGCGAGAAATGCATCGTGTCCGTGAATCTTGAAGACATGGACAACAAGCCGCTTCGGAAACCCGATGCTCTCTATTCCTACATCAAGAAGAGATTGAAGCCGGGCGAGATGACGTATGTATTCGTGGACGAAGTGCAGTTGTGCGAGAATTTCCCTGAAGTCATCGACAGCATCTATATTCGCCCGAATGTCGACATCTATATCACAGGATCGAATGCCAATCTCCTATCTCACGAAATCGCAACCATGCTTTCCGGACGCTATGTGGAAATCAAGATGCTGCCACTGTCATTCCGCGAATTCACGGAGATGCGGGGCGGAAATGAAATCTCCCGTCTGTATGCTGAATATGTTGGTGGCAGTTCATTCCCTTATGCCGGAACATTGCTGGATTCGCCTCGGAAACTGGGAGACTATCTTGATGGGATCTACAGCACCATCCTGCTGAAGGACATCGTCCACCGGCGGAAGATCCCCGATCCACTGATGCTGGACAGCGTGGCTAAATTCGTATTCGACAGCATCGGGAGCGAACTCTCGACGAGGAAAATCGCCGATACGCTGACGTCCGATGGTCGTAAGTCAGATTCGAGAACCATCAAGAGGTATTTGGACGCACTTCTGGAAAGCTTCCTCATATACAAGGTGGAAAGATACGATGTCAAGGGGAAGCAATTGCTGAAGACGCTGGAGAAGTACTATGTGGTCGATCCCGGCCTCCGCCGTCATTTGCTTTCGGGGCGTTCGCAGGATGTGGGGCATGTTCTGGAAAATGTGGTCTTTCTGGAATTGCTTCGTCGCGGCGGCAAGGTGCGCATCGGAAAAGTCGGGAGTCTGGAAGTCGATTTCGTAGTGGAGAACGCCGACGGAACGGAATACTATCAGGTCGCCGCGACAGTGCGCGATACCGGAACGCTTCAGCGTGAACTTGCGCCGCTTCAGAAAATTCACGACCACTATCCGAAATTCCTGCTGACATTGGACGAAGACCCGTCGGATGATTTCAACGGCATACGTAAACTAAATGCATTGGACTGGCTGCTCCAATAAACGCTGAACAAATGCGCGAAAGCAGCTTGCAAAACGGAGGGCAGTTTGCAAAAATCGTCACTACTCCACCATTTTATTCATGTCCCGGCATGGGCTCATCCCTGACGGAACAGATAATCGTTTCATTGCCGTTGTTTTTCTGCAGCGGCATAAATTCAGTCCCGCAGCCGCGGAGAATAACCGGAGGAATCAAAACTATGGCATCTGAAGAAGCAAAACAAAAGAAAATTATCGCGGCTATCCTTGCAATCCTGTTCGGCTGGCTGGGCATACATAAGTTTTATCTGGGATATGTTGTCGCAGGCATCATCCAGCTCGCTCTCACGTTCTTCCTGGGGATCGGCGGGATTATCGCTCTGATCGAGGGCATCATTTATCTTGTCAAGTCCGATGACGAATTCGAGTCCGTTTACGTCAACGGCGACAAAAGCAAAATCAAATTCTTCTGATCTCCGCACCGGCCGAAACGGTAAAAGGAGCTGCTGCTTCCTCTCATTGAGGTTTTGCAGCAGCTTTTTTCGTCTCAAAATCTGCCTCAAATCCGCTCTTTATCGTGCAGTTTGAGAGATGCGGAAAACCCATCGGTCCCTGAAATCGGGAAATCCCCTGACTTTTTCAGATTTCGAGGGGGACTTGACCCCCTCCGATTTTGAGTTCAACATCCAACCCCGGTTTGCCAAAACCTATGCTACCCGTTTTTCAATAAGTGCGAAAGGACGCTCTTTTTCACTCGCAGTGCGAGGCATTGGCCTGGCAGCGCATGGTTTCGTCCTCGTCATGCAGATAACGCCTGTACCAGCCGGCAAGCGAGTTCCAATCGCCTTTGGAGACGGCGAACTTTTCGGCCGCCTGCAGGATCGCGCGGAGAGTCGCCAGATCGTCCGGCATGGTCCGTTTCCAGTCCGGGATCAGGGTCGATTCGAAAAGCGCGGTGGTTCCCATGTGTTTCGCCCGGAGCAGGAATGCAGCCCGCAGTTCTTTCCGGTAGAGCCGGATCCGATGGCGTGCCGAAATGATCTTTTTTTCGATGGCGGGAATCTGCCGATGGACCAGAAAGACCAGTTCCCCGCCGACCATGGCGATCTTCATGACCCGGACGGCCCGTTTCCGGTATCGCCGGTTGAATTTTTCGATTTCGAGCGACAGTTCGTTCAGGAACGGGAACAGATCGTCCGAAGCACCGATTTTCCATGCCGGACTTTTCAAGGCCATTGCATAAAGGATCGGCGCCGCCTGAAAAAGTTGATTTTGCAGTTCGGTGTTCATTTGACACTGTCAGGGGGTATTTCCCCTTTGTCCCGTAAATATTCTGAGGCGCGGAGATAGATCCGGTTTGCAGTTTTTGCAATTTTATAGTGTCGGGTCCCATGAAGGGCATACCAATGCCAGGCATCACGGAGTCTTTCCGCTTTTTCTCGCGTAACGCCGTTATGCTCTTCAATGAGCCGCAAAAGCTGTTCGCGGTAGGGTCGATTAATGAGACCACCATTGTTCGTTGCCTGCAGAAGGACCACCTCTTCCGGAGAACATCCGGTCAACAATTGTAAGGCTTCTCTCAGTTGTTCCTCGTAAAGCAGGACCCCTCGGGTTCGCTTGGCGATTCCCGATGCCATTTCCAGCCGGCAGGGACGGTTATCACGGTATTCATCCCAATACGACGATGGACCTGGACGCGCGATAGTAATCAGATTTTCCAGATCATATCTATTGTGCATTGGAAGATTATGTGCCATTTCGTCTTCCCAATACGACAGAATGCCTTTTGTATCACCCGATGAAAGGAATCGGTAAACCATCTCCTGTTCGTGCCGGAACGGCTCAAGAATTCGATTGATTTCTTCCCTGTCAAGGGCTTCCGTTTTCGAATGGCCGGTTTTCGTCTCAACCCCCCGGATCTGATATGACTTCTCATCTCCATTGCATAAATTTTCAGCGGTCGACAAATCGATCAGAAGGTTTTTATGTTTGAAGAAATAATTTTTCAGAAAAAAGACTGGACGCAACTCGTCACGTAAAGTCCAGTTTTCCCGATGCGAGAGAAAGTAAGGATTCCAACCGCAAAGATCTCTCCAGTCTTCCTCGGTAAACTTGTCGAAGCAGACATCCCAGCTTTCCAGTTTCGGGTGCCTTGCAAGCACTCGGACCCATTGCTGCGGCATGAATTTGTTGAAGGGACAGCGATCGGCAAGTTGCGGATGGTTTCTAAGTAATCCCGCCCAATCGTCCGGTGTAAAATCATCCCAGGGAACGGGGAGTTGTTCCGCAGCTTGCGGGTGAAATCTGAAAATATCGATCCATTCGGATACCGTAAATACAATTCCTGAGTCCATTTGTTTTCGCAAATAAATCTGGGCCTGTTCCCATGACCACCTGCGGATCAAACGGTAAAGTAATTGGTCACGAATTGTCAAATTGAACGAAATCAGGAAGTCCCACTGCAATAATGGGTTTTCATCAGGGAAACATGTTGAAGGATAATACTTTTCGAGGATCTTTTTCCCTTTTTCCGGATTGCGGGTCAGATAATCCTTCCAAAACTGAAGATCCTTGTTGCGTTCGGGATCGCATACCCCTTCCGGGCTGCCTTGAGAGTCTTTTTTCATCGTTCTTCCTCCATTCATTACCGTATCATTCTTCATCGAACGGATCAAAGGCCTGTACTGAGGAATCATGTTCGATCAGAAACTTGTAACGGATCCCCTCATACTCGATCTCATCGGACCAGCCGCGCTGACAGCCATCCTCGTCCACCAGCATCAGCGGACACGGACGGGGCTCCAGTAAATTTTCGGGAATCCCGCATTGCGCCGCGGCTTCCTTCACCGCATCGCGGCCATCGGAGCACGCCTCCGCTTCGATGGTAAAAATCTTACCTCCCAGCACACCTTTCCCGGACTCAATCCGGACCATTACAACATTCATTTTCATAATCAATATCTCCATTTATGTTTTTTACGCTGCAGTCGGATAATTTACGGGCGGGATCCAATAAGGATGTCCCAGGGAGTTTTTATGATTTTTTTAAAATCTTGTTCGTCCATCTTTTTAAAAGGACATTTGTTCACGAACTGAGGCTGTACCCGCAAAAGATCCAGCCAATTTGAGACTTTTAATTTCTTCCAGTTGCATTTATCCGCGAATTGCGGCTGGCTCTGCAAAAGATAACTCCAGTGTTTCCCATTCAGCTTGTCCCACGGACAATAGTCCGCAAACTCCGGGGATGTCAACAGTGTCTTAACCAGGTAATCACCTGTAAATTTTTCCCAGGGGCATTTGGCAGCCAGTTCAGGATGGTCCGCCAAAATTGCCCCCCAGTGGCACTCTGTCAATTGATCCCATGGGAATGTATCTGCCAACTTGGGTTGATTATCTAAAAGCCGGGACCAGCTGGAACCGGACAGGAAATTCAATTTCCTCTTCGGACATCGATCGGCGAACTGGGGCTGTTTCAGCAAAAGGTCATACCAATCCCCGGAATCCAATTTGCCCCAATCGCATTTATCCGCAAACTGGGGGTGCTTTTCCAGAAGTTTACGCCAGTCCTCCCCGTTCAGCTTTTGCCATTGACATTTATCCGCAAACTGGGGGTGCTCTTCCAGAAGTTTACGCCAGTCCTCCCCGTTCAGCTTTTGCCATTGACATTTATCCGCAAACTGGGGAGCTCTCTGCAGGAGACTGGACCAATAACATCCGGTCAACAGTTCCCATTGGCATTTGTCGGCGAATCGGGGCTGCCACGACACAAGAACGAACCAGTCATCGCCATCCAGCTTCTGCCAATCGCATTTATCCCCAAACTGCGGCTGTGCCACCAAAAGCGAACGCCAATGATATCCATCAAATTTCTCCCACGGGCATGTATCCGCAAACTGCGGATGTTGCCACAAAAGCGAACTCCAATCATCGCCATTCAGCTTTTTCCAATCGCATTTATCCGCAAACTGGGGGTGTTCCTGCAAAAGATAGCGCCAGTGCTTTCCATCCAATTTTTCCCATGGGCATTTTTCCGCTAAATCCGGATTGTGCTTCAGAGCCTCATACCAGAATTCTTGGCCCAATTTTTCCACCGGACATTGTTCCACGATCTGCGGTCTTGCGCGCAAAAGATAATACCAGTCCTCATTATTCAGTTTCTCCCATGGACATTCATCCGCATGTTCGGGATGAACAGCCAAAAGAAATGCCCAGAAAGAGCCTGGACGTTTTCTGGCCGGAACCAGTTCAATCAGTTTTGCTGCCGACTCCACGCGCTGAGTTTCTTCTTCATTCAGTTTTTTCATAGTCGCAATACCTTTCCTTTTTTTAAGCATACACACGCTTGACTCCTGTTTTAGTTTATCAGTTTAGACTGATTATCATTGCAATTTCCCAGGATTTTTTTCAGATTATGCTTCGGGGATCTGATCGGCAGATGGTAAACTTTGTTGTTGATCGACAAATATTTCAAATTCGGCGGAAGCGTCATTTCACTGGGAGAAAGCCGGGTTCTAACATGTAGGGTCAGAACTTCCAATTTCTCAAGCTCTGTCAGAAATGACAACGCTTTTGTGCGAGCCGGGGAGCTGATTTCTGCATCAAAATTGGTCCAGAGATCAAGATGCAGAGCCTTCAATGTTTTTAACTTGCCAAGCTCCGGCAATGCATCTGGAGATATCGGGAATTCGGACCGAATGGAAAGTGTTTCCAAATTTTTCAATTTTTGCAGTTCTTCAACCGCTTCCCTGCTCAATTTGAAATCTCCCTGAACGCCGTGAAGACAAAGCCCTTTTAGTTGATCTAGATGTCCAATTTCCAGAAAGATCGGAAATTCGCAATCTGAGTGACAGTTGAACAGATACAAGTGCTGTATTTCAGTCACTTGACTTATCAAATGGATCACTCTTCCCGGATTCGAACAAAAACGAAGTTGGATTTCATCATATTTTCTTTTCGTGACTTCCATTATGCAGTTCGAAAAATTTTCTCCCAAATCTGCTGAAGCATCAAAACGTATTGATTGAAAATCGTTCTCAAGTGTGATCTCGTAATTGATATCCGAATGATCGGAATTGCGAAAACAAAAATATTCCGTCGGCAAAACACACGTATCGACAAAAAGCGAAGTTGAATGTTTCACGCAGCGGACGGAAAAAAAAACACCTGCGGCTTTCAGGATGTTCTGTTTTGCAGCTGGCCCGACCGCATTGCGCGCCGGAATTTCGAATTGATGATATACCGTGCCGTGTTCGCCGTCTTTCGTGATCACCAAGCGTCCGCTCAAATTTTCCGTTTTCCATTCCATTATTCTGCCCTTTCGTTAGTTGATGAATCCATAAAAGCAAATTCCATGCCAATTGCTTTCTACTTGAAATCCGGGCAAAGAAAAACCTGCCGCATCCATTTATTGAACACAGCAGGTCAGTTTTTGAACAGTTTTCCTGTCAGAGGAGGATATGATCCCTCACCGGTGTTTTACCAGGCATCTCCGAAAGGGGCGATGGCATTGTAAACAACATCCCAGACGGGCTTGATCAGGCGTTTTGCCTGGGCAAGATTCCTGACTTCGCCCAGCGGCCGGATCCACAATCCCGGCTTCTGTTCGGTAAATCCTTCGAGCCCATCGACGATAGCCTTAAGTTCTGCAGGCGGCGTTATTGCAAAATCGGCAAAGTTCAAACCACTGGTTTGCTTGTGTTCTGTATGGGCGATTTGCATAACGACCTTTTTCAGGCTGGAGCAGTCAATGGCAATGGATATTTTTTCAACCTGGTTCGCGACCTTACTGTTGCACCAGCTGTAGTAGAATTCGTGACCATGACTGACATGCAGCCCGGTCCTGTCCTGCGGGATCGCAAAAGCGAGCAGTACACTTGCTTCTCTTTGATCGAGCGAAAGATCCTTTTTCACCAGACTGACGGCTGCCTTGTGCAGGAACGACCCATACTGCAAGCGGTCTAAAATCCGATGTGCCTCGCGGTCATCGGCTGTCCGCAGTTTCTCCACGATTTCCGCCAACTTCTTCACATACTTCTTTTCCATGTTGCCTCCTGGTTCTGTTTGGTTAAAGTTTCCCCAAATCATTCAATAGATGTTCCCAACAAGCGTAAATTTTCAACGGCATCCGCGCAACCGCCTTCTGCTGCCTTTTGAAACCAAAATATTGCTTCGTCATCGTTTTGCTCTGTGCCTCTTCCCGTCGCATATGAGAGGCCGACATTATTTTGCGCCTCAGCATTCCCTTTTTTGGCCAAAAACAAATACCATTTAAAGGAATCCTCCTCCGTTTGATCAAAACCTTTCCCCATTCCAAAAAGGAGAGACAGGGTCGAGACTGCATCCGGATCGCCTTGTTTATCGGCTTCAAAAAGATACTCGACGGCCTTTTTGTAGTCCTGGTCGACACCGAGTCCCTTGGCATATAAGATTCCAAGATTATAAAGTGCTGTTGGATGTCCTTTCGCCGCCGCTTTTGAGAACCATTTCAACGATTCGGCATAATCCTGCGCTACACCTTGCCCAAGAGAATACATGTCACCCAGATCAAATTGCGCCTGCACATCTCCGGACAAAGCCGCTTTCTTGCATTCTTCAAAATCTCTCATCCTTGACCTCCTTGATTGTTCTGATTTGATGTATTGTGAAACTGTTCAAGGAGCTTGTACATAGCAACCTCGTGTTGCTGTACTTTTTCCGTTGTCCAGCCATCTTCCTGTCTATTGGCGAGAGCAAACATCAGAAGCAGTTTGATACTTTCCAATGACTTTTGCGGGATTTGTGCATCTTTCAGTCTGGCAAATTTCACGCCGACAGAATCGTTTTGCTGAAGAGAGTTAAAGGATGAAGAAATCATCGCCAAATTGCCGAATTGATGTTTTGCGTCCTTCCATTCATCAATGTCACCGTCGGTTTGCGGATGGAGATGCTCGATAGAACGGTTTCTGCGGAATTTATAATTCCTGATGGCGATTATCTCCTCATCTTCCAATTCATATCCATTGATGGATTTTTTAGCGTCGAATTGTTCCCAAAGCAAATAATCCAGCTTCCAGAACCAGTAGCGGTTGATTGTGGAATAGGTCATGTTATCCGGATTGAGTTGATGTTCCGCATTGTCTTGTTTTTTCAGCCAATCCAAAGAAAAATCTTTCTGGTTCAGATAAGCATTCAGCACCCAATGCTGATAATTTGAATCGGAAACATAAAGCATGGATTGAAACTGCTTCATCTTTCTGTCTTTTTCTTCGTAATCTTCCTCTTCAGCATCATCTTCCCGCCTGAAAGCGTATTCCCAACTGCCGTCTGAAGACGCTTTCAGATAGATTATGTTGTCATCAAGCCATTTTCTGTAATCCCCCATGGTTTTCAGCAGATCTTTCGGTGAAAGTTTTCCATTTTCGTTTCCAACGGACTGATTAAAGGTTTCCAAAATTTTTCTTTCATCCTGAAGGACTGCTTTCCCTGAAATCTCAAGACAATGCAGCAAAAATACTTCCGCGCTCAAGACAGAACGAGAAGTAACATCTGAGCGGTTGCTTTGACTTTCCGGCTTAACCTGTCTTGAATTATCGGTCAGAATATCAGCAAGGGAAAGCTCCGATCCTTCCAGCTTCTGTTCTCCATATGATTTCCATGCCTGGTCAAAATTCAAACAAGCATCAAAGGCTGATGCCTGATCGGGAAAATATTTACCTTTAATCTGTTCGACAGGAGTCAATTGTCGCCCTGTTGCATTCATCTTCTCAAAAAAGAGGTTTAAATCTTCCGGAGCGTAATTTACTGGTAGCTCGGAAATTAGAAAAGACGCATGCCGATAGATATATTCGGAAAAACAGCCCATTTCAGCGAAATGTTTCTTCTTGATACATTCCACAAACAATCTGAAATTGGCATTTTTAATTTGAACAAAATCACCTGCAGCAATTTGCTTCAGATCGTTGCTGTCATCCGGTCTTCCCATATATTCAATTCGCAAATTTGGCTCAGCGCGAAAGAGGAAATCCTTCCAAATAGATTCCCGATCTTGCGAACATAAATATGCGCCGAGCAGGGATAAAAAGGTCAACCGTTGCTGACCATCCACCACATCCCATTTATCAGTATTCTTGACGAGTGTGATTATGCCGATATAATATGGGGATTTTCCGGACGTTTTTTTGAATGAGTTGAATAGATCATCCAGTAATAGATTGATTTGCTCCTCTTCCCAAACAAAAAGCCTCTGATATATCGGGATATTTAAGCATAGATTTTCATTTGCAATCCGTTCAGGAGTTACGGCTGGTTTATATTGGTAAATGGTGCTGCTCATCTGTCCGAACCTCCATTAATGCATTTTATCGGCTTAAAAGCCAAGTCGTATTCAAACGTCTTCATCAGTGTATGCAGAGAATTCCAATATTTTTCCGCGGTAGGACCATGATTGATTTCTGGATATCGCTTTTTGACATCACTCAAAATGGCAAAAAATTGCGATTCACTGGTGACTTGATCCAAGAACCGGGCTGTTTCCTTAAAAATCGGATCATCACTGAGATATTGAGTCCTGACACTGTATCTATTGCGTAATTCTGACAGGTGATATGCCAAAAGATAAATCGCTTCTTTCAAATACATATCACCAAATTTGCAGAAAAAAAGATAGGCAATTGCTTTGATTCCGGAAAAAATCACTCCATTACTATGCCATGAGAGATATCGCTCTGTAATCCTCAGTGTCTCATGTCGGGCAAAATCTTCGAATTTTTTTCGATAATATTCTGTATAAGTGAAGAAATCTTTCCCGCCTTCCAGCAAGGAATTGAAGCGGAATTCCGTTTGCGTGATTGATGGAAAATTTCGTAGAGGATCTACGCTTCTGTAGTGATTGAAAATATCTCGTTCATCCCGATTGCATGCCTCAACGGGAAAGTTTTCGTTGTTGACCCATTTGCGCAAACGGAAAAGCATTTTCTGTAAAACATCATCCTGATGACCGGATTTTTCCAGATCATGCCAGCGAATGGAGAACTTTTCTGCCGCAGGACCGCTGGTGATGTAACGAAGGTGGTGTGTTTTCAGAAGATCGTAATCGGAAAGACGCTTTCCTGTGGAATTGCTGTTGCTGAAGAAAGTGTATGCCAAATCTTCAGGTTGCGTTTTTGACAGAATGACAACAGACATTTCAATTCGCGAAAAATCAATTCCTGTATTTGAACTTGCGATATAGTTCTTTGCATAGTTCTTTGCCCGGAGAATGTTTTGAATTTCTTCCTCGCTGAACCACTTTTTTCTGCTGGTATTCAACAGTGGGATACCAGATGTGAATTCAGTAGCATCGCCTTGTATCTGGGCAAGAATTGCCATAGTGGTAAGACGCTGTTGCCCATCTATGATATCAAAAGTGTTCGGTTCTCGTTCCCTGAGAATGATTGTTCCAAGATGATATGGAATCCCCTCCTTCGCTTCCGACTTTTGCCAAGTTTCAATATCGACGAAAAAATCGCGGACATTCTTTTCCTGCCAGCAATACGCACGCTGATAAGCTGGAATTGTAATTTGCCAGCATAATAAATCCTTGGCTGTGACACAGCTGCATATCTTTACCGGCCAAGTATTACCTGGTTGATTTAATATTGGGTTCTTTATTCCCATTTCGACTATTTCCCGCAGTCGGGTTAAATCGTTCTTCAATTCATCGACTATCAATGTTTTTTGCCGCTGTCTCCAAATGGAATCGGTGTAATGAGTCCGATAATCATATTCGCGTAGGGGAAATCTGCTTGCGACAGAATCAATCAGGCTCTGGTGATGATTTCCGTATTCAATTCGAAATTCCAGCTGACAGTATTCCCTTTCGTTCAGTAGAACATAAAAAACATGTCTATTGTCGCCAATATATGCCCGTATTTCATTTTCCGACGGTTCTTGAACAATTAAACCGGAAAAGGATTTTTGAAATTCCTTCTTCAACTCATCCCATGAATCATTCATACTTCATTTCCTCTTTTTGGGAGATAAACCAACATTCACGAAGTCTTCACTCCAAATACTTCCGGACCGTGTTCCGGGCGGCTTTCAGGGCTTCGGCGGTTTTGCTCAGATTGCTGTTGTATTTCTCGTAAACCCGCTTTACATGCAGACGGATCGCCGCATCCAGTTCGTCGGGGACTTCGACCTCGGCCTTCGGCGCGAGACTGGCCGTCATCTGCTTGTGTTCGGCAAGAAGACGGGTGAAATCCTGTTCGTCCAGAACACTGGCTCGCTCCAGCAGGTTGAACAGCTCCCGGACGTTACCGGGATAATCGTAGGTTTTCAGCGCTTCGATCTGCTCCGGGGCCAGACGGTGCTTGTGCTGCTTCAGCCAGTAGCCGTTGGCGATCTGGTCGATGTCGCATTTATGTTCCCGAAGCGGCGGGACGCGGATCTGCACCACGTTCAAGCGATGGAACAGGTCTTCGCGGAATTTACCGTCGCGCACCATCCCGGCGAGGTCGCGGTTGGTCGCGGTCAGCAGCCGGACGTTGACCTCGATCTCCGCACTGCCGCCCATCCGGCTGAAGCGTCCGCCTTCCAGAACGCGCAGGAGGATGCCCTGCGCTTCCAGCGGGAGTTCCCCGATCTCATCCAGAAACAATGTCCCGCCGTTGGCCTGTTCGAACAGACCCCGCTTCATTTCCCCTGCGCCGGTAAAAGCGCCCTTTTCGTGTCCGAAGAAACGACTCTCCAGCAGGTTCGGGGTGACGCTGGCGCAGTTGAAGGCGATATAAGGCTC
>Ga0079305_1003000_pt1 | contig 12482 bp, 3 predicted proteins | sample LMS_cellobiose_e_FD_79183 | JGI IMG/M metagenome (GOLD analysis project Ga0079305, IMG submission 79183) | Rumen-fistulated moose microbial communities from Alaska, USA - LMS_cellobiose_enrichment | ecosystem: Host-associated > Mammals > Digestive system > Stomach > Rumen fluid ... | reverse complement strand
TGGTGTGACAGATACCGTGGATCTGGACAAGCTGAAATGGTCTGCTGGCGGTTATGACAGGAATGAACTGTCCAACATTTACACGATGAGCGGCTTCGTCGCGGAGCGGCAGGCCGATCTGATCGTGTCCTCTCTGCTGAAATATGTAACGGACATCGACGAAGTCAAGGGCTTGGGATTCTGTGTCACAGTGCAGCACGCGGAGTTTATGTGTCGGTATTTCAACGATCATGGGATCCCATCCATGTTTCTGACCGGGCATTCGCCAGATGAGGAGCGCCGTAGCGCCAAGGACAGCCTCGTTTCTGGCAAGGTGCGGTTCATTTTCGTTGTGGACATCTATAACGAGGGTGTGGACATCCCGGAGGTCAACACGGTGCTGTTCCTCCGCCCCACGGAATCGCTGACGATCTTCCTGCAGCAGCTGGGCCGTGGCCTTCGTCTGGCGGAAGATAAAGAGTGCCTGACCGTTCTTGACTTTATCGGCCAGGCAAACAGAAAGTACAACTTTGAGGACAAGTTTGCTGCGCTTCTCTCCAATACTACGCGAAGCGTGACCCGTGAGATCAAGGACGGCTTTGTGTCAGCACCTAAGGGCTGCTATATCCAGCTGGAGAAAAAGGCAGCGGAATACATACTCGACAATATTCGCGCCTCCTATGGCAATACCGCCGGATTGGTGACTCGCGTGGCTTCTTTTGAGGAAGATACAGGCCTTAATTTGACCCTTGCCAACTTCCTGGATTATTACCATCTTGATCCGCGCAGCATTTACAAGTTTGCCACGTTCTCCCGGTTGTGTGCCCGTGCCGATGTGATCGACGATTTCAACGAACCGCTGGAAGAGACAATGACCAAGGCGATGGCAAGACTGGCTGTCGTCGATTCCCGCCGCTGGATCTCCTTCCTGCTGGATTTGCTGCCGAGGCTTGATGATGTGGATTTCGACAAGCTCTCCGATATGGAAAAGCGGATGCTGCAGATGTTTTATATCACGGTCTGGGGCAAGGCTGCGGAGGATTGGAACAGCGACGAAGTTCTGGATAATCTGTACGGTCTGGCCGATAGCCCTGTGCTGCTGGGTGAGCTCATGGAACTGCTGAAGTATCAATTTGATCGGATCGACTTCATCGATGCTCCTGTGGACGTGGGCTTTGATTGTCCACTGGACTTGCATTGCACCTATACCCGCGATCAGTTGCTGGTGGCGTTGGATTTTCTGAAGCCCGCAACTGTGCGCGAGGGCGTGAAGTGGCTACCGGATCAGAAGCTGGACGTGTTCTTCGTGACGCTGAACAAGTCGGATAAGGACTATTCGCCCACGACCATGTATAACGACTATTCGATCAACGAAAGGCTGTTCCACTGGCAGAGTCAGAGTATCACGGCGGAGCGATCCTCTACCGGCCAGCGGTACATTCATCACAAGGAGCAGAGCAGCAAGGTACTTTTGTTCGTCCGAGAGTTCAAGGCCGACCGGATCACCAACGGTGCTGAGGCATACACCTGTCTTGGCACAGCCAACTATGTGAAGCACGAGGGTGAAAAACCCATGAATATCACTTGGCTGCTGGATGCACCTATCCCGGCGAAGTACTTGAAGAAAACAAACAAGTTGGTAGTAGGATAAATCAGATACTGTCCATATTATGGGACACTGCAAGTGATAATGTGATTAAAATACACCATCATTTGCGGTGTCCCTGTTCTGCTTAATACATAATCGCAGCCGAAAACCTACAATCAATCATATTTGTAATACGCATTTGACAAATGTAGTCTTTATCGGTTATGATGTAATCATAATCAAGAAGGAGATGTCCAAGTATGGCAAAACAAGTTAAGAGCATTCGAATTGATGATTCGATCATGGAGGTCTTTACAAAATATGCCGAATTGACAGCGGAATTGTTTGGCAACGGCAAACCGTCATTTGGTTCATTTGTCAATGAAGCACTTGCAAAAGAACTAATGAATATTACCTCAATGTGGGTTAACACGATGGAGAATCAAGCTGTCGTTGAGCGGCTACCAAATGGGAAACTAAAACGATACTCGTTCAGTAGTGAACAAATTAAGAAAATGCATGCTCTTGAAGAGAACGCAACTGCAGTATACGGTGCATACTTAGCGGATCACGAAGAGTAAACCTCAACTTAAGATATGAGATTATCAATAACAGGAGAGATGGACAATGCAGCAAACCATCGACAATAATCTGTCTCTGTTCGATGTAATTGACAGTAAACAAGAAGCAGCATCACGTAAGTTGGACGTGCTGAAGCTGTCATACGAAAGTGCTGAGTCAGTAACTTGGCAAGAGCTTTTTTCCGGGTTCGATCATCTTTATGCCATCACGTATTCTTCTGGCATAGCCTTTATGTATCGATTGCTGGATATGTTCGACCGCGCCCAAATCATTTTCGGATGTGAAGATATCATGTCGTTTACCTTACAGGAGGTCATGGCTTTTCAAAACAAGGTAATCGATAAGATGCGGGAGAAATCCTCCAAAATGCAAGAGAAGCTGATTTCCCGTATTGAAGATAACAGCGTTCATTTCTATGTTGCCAGGACGCAATTATCACACGAGAAAATCTACTTGCTTAGCAACAGTTCGACTGGGAGACGTCGTGTTATTATGGGCTCTGCGAACATGTCTTATAACGCGTTTGGCGGAGTTCAGAGGGAGAATATCTGCTATCTTGATGATGGGAAAGCGTTCGACTGGTATTACGATGTGTTCGAAAATTTGAAGAGCAGCTGCTCCGATGAAATCACAAAACAGGCGTTTACTCTCTCGGATCTTGATGAACACATTGATGAATTGCCTGTGGCGGGGACAATTAAAGTGAACAAGGCGGTGATTGTTGAGCCGGTCCAAGATAACAAAGAAAGCGTACAGTTTATCCTTGACGTCAGAAAGCTTGCGGATAAGCTCTCTCCTATGATGCCAAAGGCAGAAAAGAGAAGCGGAAAAACCATCATTTCTCCTGAGCATCTGATCAAACTGCGTAGGCATATTGTTGATGAAAACCGCCAGGCCAAGGAGCTTCGTAGCGAGTATCCGCATCTGTCCATTGACGCCTTTGGTCATAATGCCTTTCTCAATGACGAGATGCTTGATCTCTCACCGTCTCCGGAAGAAATAAAAAGCGATATCGAATTGTTCCTGAAATATATGCAGGGATATGATAAGTTCCATGGTGACGTTTCCGGTCTCAAGGATCGATATTTTGAATTTGCAAACTGGTTCTTCTGCTCCCCCTTTATGGGGGTTATGCGCGACATGGCAGCTCGGTATGATCAGAACCGCTTGCCCTATCCCGTGTTTGGCTTGGTATACGGTCAGAGCAAAGCAGGCAAGACTAGCTTCCTTGAGACGTTGCTGAAGATGATGATTGGGCAAAAGCCGAAAATCTCCGCACCGGATTTTACCAGATCGAATATTGAAGCATTGAAACGGAGCGTAGAAGGTGCTCCTATCATAGTCGATGATCTTACCAACACACGTTTCAATCAGCATGCAATCGAGACCATAAAGAATGACGATTTCGGCGTTAGCGACCACCTCATAACATATCCAGCAGTTGTAATTAGCGCTAACGAAGACGTGAAAGCAGTTTCTCCGGAGGTTATCCGAAGAACTGTTATTTGCAGAGTTTCCGCCGGCCTTACAAATACTGAGGTTATGAAAAGCAATGTGGTTCGTTCTGTTCAACAGAAAATCGGGACTGCTTTTTACCGCGCATATCTAAACGAGATGCTTGATCGCATTCCGGGCTTAATCGAACAACTAAAAGAAGAAGATTCTGAAGCGCCGGATATCCTGGAAGTTTCTTCTGAAGTAATCGTTTCGCTCATCGCGCAAAATGTTGATACCTACCCTGAGTACATACGGCCTTTATCTCTGGAGAGTTACTTTAGTGAACAGGTAACTGGAAAATATGCAATCAAGACAATTCAAGAGGCATGGAAAACGAGCTATTCCTCGTTTGATATCTCAACCAGAACCAATGAACTCAGGTACAATGCAGGCGCTACTTATGAAGCGGATCGATTACTGAAGGAACTTCCGGAGAATCTGGAGGCTCACAAGTCCAGAGAGTGGGTTGTAATGAACCTTGATGAAGCCAAATCTTTCTTTAAGATTAACTTCAAGAAGAAATGGTTTACATTCTTGTAAAGAGGAAACTGGGGAAAGAAACAATCCTACCGTAAAGTGTCGGAGCTAAACTATTTGCGTGGGGTGTGATTATGCTGTCAATAGACAGAGAATCTGATATTATCGTATTAGGGATGTCTGTTCGAGCATCAAACTGCCTTCATCGGGCAGGTATTCATACCGCTGGCGCTTTCCTTGACTATCCCATAGATCAGTTCATCCAGATAAAGAATCTGGGCATTAAAACGCTTGAGGAGATTCTGCAGTTAAGGGAAAAGCTGGAATGCGATGGTTCTGAACCTTCTCAGCCAAAAGAGAGCGCTAATGAGTGCCCTCAGGAAGAACCGCCGGTTGAGACAAACAATGAAACCGGCGTTTTCCTGCCTGCGGATGTTTCCATAGCCGAACTAAACTTGTCTGTGAGAGCAAGTAACTGTTTGAATAGAGCGGGATGGACCATGGTTTCGCAGCTGCTGGGCAAAACAATGGGCGATTTACTGCAGATTCGGAATATGGGAAAGAAAAGTGCTGAAGAGATTCTCAATGCCGTTGAGCTTTTTAAGATTCCCAAGGTTGAGGAATCGAATGAGCATGTTTCGGAAGGCATAATTGATGAGAGCCTTTTAAGAAGTATGGCAGAGAGAATCGAGAGCGTTTTTGGGGGCAAGCAAGAAGATTGGCGCTCTATACTCATCCAGACGGGAGCTAAGGAGAAGCTTGACGATCCGGACGTTCTCCTCCAGAAAATGCAAGAACTTCCTGCAATCAGAAGACTGCAGAAGAAGGCAATCTTGGAATATGTTGAAGCAAACGGTGATGAGTGTAATCTGACATCCCTGATTGAATACTTGGAACAACGTCTGGCGACAAAGGAAACGGCGATGTCGCTACTGGAAGAACTGTCCGAAAAAAAGTCTGTTGAAGTAAAGGAAATGACTGTATACAGGTATTTCCCTAGCATTTTCGACTATTTGGAAGCACTTACTGATGCCCGCATGAAAAGAATCATTGTTTCCAGACTGCGAGGAAAAACACTTGGAGATGCCGGAGAAAGCTGCGGCATTTCACGCGAGCGCGTTCGCCAAATTCAAGAGAAAGCCCTCAGAAATCGTCCCAGATTAAGAGAAGACAAATACTTGAATATATTCAACAAGTATTACCTTCCCGTTACTGACTTTTGTGCCGCGTTTCAAGAGCCGAAGGAGGTTTATTACTATTTAGAGCTGGTTTCAGATCGCCGAATCTATCAACTGCAGCCGATTCAAAACGCTCTTAATGATATGGAATTACCTGCAGCAATACGGGAAACTATTACACAGTATTTGAACGGTGATGTGAGAACTAACAATGGCGCGCCTGAGATTGGGAGCATTGTTAGTTCAGGCCAACCAAATGAAAGTATCGGCAAGAATAACGAACTGAAACATACGTCTGCAAAAAGATACGTTCCAAGCAAACAAAGCAAGGTCACCTTCAGGAACATAAAGAAGAGAATAAACGCGCAGTTTGATAAAAAGTTCTTCATTGGGGATATTAGGGTTTCACAGGAAGAATATGAAGAACTGCTAAACTATACGCGCTTTACCATTGTCAACAATTCATTAGCGCTGCCGCCCGACGATGATCCGATTCTTGCAGTTGCGTTAGTGCAGCTGGGTATTCGCTGCTACGACGGTAACTATTGGGGCAATGTCATAGAAAGGGAGCTTGGCTTATCAAATACGCAAACTCTTCAATGGTTTTTGGGTGAAACCTTTATTCGTACCCTGTCCAAGCACAGCAAGTATATCCAGAGCAAATCAGAGCGAGTGAAGTCTATTCTGGTACATACATTTGTAACGGACTACTATTCAAAGGGCATGTTTGAACTTCTGTTTCAGTATTATGCAAAAGACCTGGAGCGCGATATTAACCGCAATGATAAAGATCAAATGCTCGCATTGATGGACACGCTCAAACTTCGTGCTGAAATGACAGAGGAAGAAAGCGATGCCTTTACCGGCCAGTTTACAGGCAAAGGATCCAGAGCATATAAACTGCGTCAACACACATTGCAGGCAATTAGTGCGAACAGAACACATAGCATCATGCGACTCAGGCACATTTTGCACATGATGGACAACGCCTTTTGGAAGGACTATACACCTCAGAAACCCGTAAGCCGTCTATCAATTCTTTTCAAAGAGTGGAGAAATGAGTCTCCCTCGTTTAATGCAGATTACAGGCTCTATAAAAGCGGAGAAATCCGAAACAGGGGGAAAAAGCATTTTTCCGCACCCTATCTTTACGCAGATATCAGAGAGACGCATTTCTCTTTGATTCTTCCTCCGCAAATCGTCAGGCAAGAAAACAGTGAGGATTTGCAGTGGCGTATTACAACTGAACGCGGTAGGCAGACGATAGATGTCGCTACTTACCCGGTCCTGACTGGCTTCAAATCAGAAACTGCAAAAACCGAAATTGAAGAAGGTGAACTGTTTTATAGTATAACGTGTGCTTTATACTGTGGGGAGACTGTTGTAAGAACATTTCCACCAATACCAAAATCAGATTATCGTCTTTTCGATATGGAAGGAGACTATGCTGCGCGCGTTTTTAAGATCCCGATGTGCGCGTATGCGCCGAACGATTTCAGCATAAAGTCTCCCGCATTGCTGGATACCGTGAAATGCGGAAAGCTGACGCGGTGGGATTTTGAGTTTGTCAGCGGAGATATCATGATCCTTCCAAACGGGAAAAGCATGGTAGCCGGCGAAAAATACATCGACGGACTCGCTACGCGAGGAATTGTCAATTCAGCGCACTTCCATACCGCGGACGGAAACGATGTGCCGGTATACAAGTCTTTGCCCGATTTGCTTCTGACAATTCCCAAATCAAAAATGCAGGGAACCGTAATCGATATCAATGGTACTCGGTATCGGCTGGGTGATTGCGAATACGATGATTTCGAAGCGGCCGACTCGCGCGGAACGAGAGCGTTCTATCTGCAACTGAGCCAGTTCGATTCGTGCCAGAACAACGCAGAAAACAGGATCATCCTTGACATTCCGGGAAACACCTATGCGAAAGACTATTCTTTTGCTTATGTTCCTGGTCTGGAATTCACTTTTGACGGTGCACCATATGCATTTGAAGAACGTGGAACCCTCATTTTCCCGAAGACTGTTTCAGCGCTTTGTGTCAGCCACAATGCCGAGAACCTGGCCGGCGAAAACGGTTTCAAATTCGATATAACCGGCGATTTGGTGTCGATCACAGTAAAGATAAACCAGGCTCTTGATCTCGTAATTGATGTTCCTGTGTTTATGTGGAGCGTTGACGGTCGGTTATGGAATACATGTGCAGCAGGCGATGTCTGGCATAGTGATTTCTTCAAATTCAGACAGATTTATGTTCGTTCTCCTGAGGCAAGACTTGAATTCGGGACGGACGATGATTACGACGATGGAGATGATGATGCAGAGCAGCATATTGTTTCTTGCTCAAAAAACCAGGACGGCTTATTTACGCTTGATCTGACAAGATTTCGCTCTTGGATAACACGTGAAAAAATCGCCCACTCTATAATTATGCGCCTTGGGAAAAGCAACTACGAGTTCGCTTGCGTATATGCGAGGAGCTATGTTGCTTCCTGCGATTTGTCAGCAGACTATGAAAACAGTATGCTGACATGTTACGGTGACATTATCGGGAAGTCAGATTACTATGTTGACATCACTCATTTGCAGAGCGGGGCGAGGGTTGCGGAGAAGTGCGCGCTCAAAAACGGAGAATACACAGCAAAGGATCGGCTCCGTAATGGTGAATATCTTGTCGAGTTTTTTGAAGCGGAAGCAGACGACGAGTTTTTTGATGAGGTCGAATATCTGCCGATCCACTCCTTCAAGAAAACGCTGATCAATCGTGACGACCTGTCAGGGAATTCAATCAGGCTTATGAGCTTTCGACCAAAAGAGCATTCCGTGCTACATACCGGGTTTGCAAAACCGATTTGGATCCGACGTCTGGACAGAACGGCTCCGTTCAGTTATGAAGGGCATCTCGAGGATCCGGAGAAAGGAGATTTGCTCGTTCAGGTCCTTTTTGAAGGTCGAAACGATCTGCGGTATTTCAGTCTTCGCTTTTGGGATGAATATGAGGAAGCATTCCTTGACTTCATCTATGACAGCAAACGAAAAACGATCGTGCGGGAGGAGGAACCGGATCTGGAGTCCTATGTTCGATATCGAAGATATAAAGTGCTGTATGATACGGACTATGTATTCTATGGATCCGTTGAGAACCCCAATCAGGAAGCGGACACGAACAGCTGAGAAATGAGGGATTAAAGTGGCGTTTTCACCCGTTAAGGCTTCAAAAGAAATCGCAAGAGAGTACTCCCGGTATCTCTCCAGCATCTTTTCATTGAATGATGCTGAGTACGAAAAACAGTTCTTGTCCAGGCTGAAAGAAATGCCCTTTTCCAGAGGGCCTTATCTGGAAGTAACAGACGCTTTCGTTACCGGAGCAACGATCCGGGAAATGATAGCGCAAGGCATTTTGCCTGAACACTATGATCGGTTGGGCTTCCATTTGGATCGTCCCCTATATCAGCATCAGACCGATGCATTAAGCAGTATCGCTGCGGGTCACAATGCGGTCGTATCTACCGGTACAGGTTCCGGTAAAACTGAAAGCTTTTTGCTTCCGGTATTTAAGACTCTCGTGGAGGAGTTCAACAATGGTACACTGACGGATGGTGTACGCGCGATGCTCATTTATCCGATGAATGCGCTTGCCAACGATCAGGTCGAGCGATTGAGAGAACTCCTCTCCGATTTCCCGAGGATCACCTTCGGCTGTTATACGGGACAGACTCCCGAAACCTACAAAGAAGCGCTTGCAAGCTACAAACAACTGAACAACGATCAGACACCGCTGAAAAATGAACTAATCAGCCGTGAGCAGATGAAACGGACACCGCCCAATATCCTTATTACGAACTATGCAATGCTTGAATACTTGATGGTTCGGCCCGACGACAGTGTGTTCTTCGAAGCAAGATATTCCCGGAACTGGAAATACATTGTGCTTGACGAGGCGCATGTGTATCGGGGCTCCACCGGGATTGAGGTGGCCATGCTTCTCAGGAGACTGCGTGCACGGCTAAAGAAAGCAGATATCCAATTCATTCTTACAAGCGCAACTCTGGGCGGAGAGGAGGATAACGATGCAGTAGCTGCGTTTGCAAAAAATCTCTGTGACAGTGAGTTTTCTGCGGAGAACGTGATTCGCGCAAAGAGGATCAAACTGAGCCCGCCGGATCAGCGCATATCACCTCCTGCGGGCTTTTACAGAGAGATTTCCGCAATGATAGAGAATGATAAGGATTCCGCAGATATTGTCGCGCGAATACATGATTTTTTCCCGGGGACCGATGACAACGAGCTTGAAGCCTTGTATCAAATCGTTTACAGTGATCCGTTCTATTGGGAATTGAGAGCGATGCTCCGAGTACCCAAAACAGTCACCGAGTTGATCAATGAAATTGGATGTACTGAAAACGAACTAACTGAATTTGTCATGGTCGCAACAAGGGCAGTTCACGACGGAGGCAAACTGTTTGATGCGCGCTACCATATGTTTTTGAGAGCGGCCGATAGTGTCTATATCACTTTGCCGCCGTGCAAAAGGCTGTTTTTGGAAGGCAGAAAGACATATTTTGAAAACGGCCGGGAATACAAAGTGTTCGAAGCCGCGACATGCAACAACTGCCATGCAGTGTTTCTCTTGGGCAAAGAGTCCGCCGACGGCTTTCTTGAGCAGGCTTCATATGTTCCGGATGAGGAACCACGCTGCGTTTATCTTCTGTCCAATGAAGTCAGCGACAGCGATGACGAGCATACGCTTGAGGACGCTGGGGAGAGAGTTGAAGCATTTGAATTGTGCCCGATCTGTGGAAAACTGAGCCGCAAAGGGGCAAAAAAAGGCTGCGATCATAATGTCCCCACTGTAGTTGTGCATCGAATTCAGCTGGGCGAAGGAAAAAACGCATTAACGAAATGCCCAAAATGTGAATATACAACTACGAGCATTCTTCGGTCTTTCTTCGTCGGACAGGAGGCCGTGACCAGCGTTGTCGGGACTTCTCTGTTCGAGGAACTGCCATCCTATGTTGTCGAGCATAAAGAGAAGCAAGAAGCGGAGGACGATGAGTTTGATTTTGACGATGCGGTTGGTGACGCAGAAGAGATCGTAACGAAAGATGTCGGCGCAAAACAGTTCATTGCGTTTTCTGACAGCAGGCAGGCGGCTGCCTTCTATTCGACATATCTTGATCAGACTTATACAGGCATAGTATATAAGCGTTTGGTTGTTGAAACGCTGAAAAAGCAGGAATATGCCAGAGCGGGAAAGCGTCTGGAAGACTTTGTGGAGGATTTGATCGCCCAATTTGAAAACCATTCGATGGACAAGGGGAAATCCGTCCGTAAGGAAGCCTGGAAAGCGGCGCTGCATGAATTGGTTGACAGCAACGGTCAGACCTCGCTATATCGATATGGCTTGATTTCTTTCGACATTCCGGATGACAGTGTCGTGGGACTCAGTAAGCTTGGCATTTCAAAAGAAGAAATGCATGAACTTCTGGCGCTCTTTCAAGAGTGGATCATGTCCGAAGGCGCAATTCTATATCCGGAAGTTATGAATTCGGAAGAGAGAGCATTCTTCGCGCCCAATGGGGTCGAACACGAATACACGCTTTCCAGCGCCAATCCCCAAGAGCATACGCTGTCGTTCATGCCCTCGAAGATCGGCTTCAGCAATAAGCGCATGGATTTTCTGAACCGCCTGCTGAAAAAGAAAGGCACAGAACTGTCTGAAGATAAGCTGGCAAAGCTCCTGGAAACACTCTGGAAGAAGTTTTTCGCAAGTACGGAAGGCTTGATGACAGCACAAAAAGGCAAATACAGGGTTCGCCCTGACCGAATAATAATACAGAGGACGCATGAGCTGTATCGCTGCAAAAAGTGCCGTCGGATCACCCAGCACAGCATTGACAGCGTATGCCCCAGCTACAAATGTGACGGAGAGCTTGAAAGAATCGATACGGATGAAGTCTTCCGGGATAATCATTACTTCAACCTATACCGGGAATTAGAGATCCGTCCGCTCAGAGTGGTAGAGCATACTGCCCAGCTTTCGAAAGAAACGGCGTATGCCTATCAAAACATGTTCAAACGTAAGGAAATTGATATCCTAAGCTGCTCAACAACTTTTGAAATGGGCGTGGATGTCGGCAGCCTAGAGACGGTATTTATGAGAAACGTTCCACCGTCTCCGGCTAACTATGCCCAGCGAGCTGGACGTGCCGGACGTTCCCTGTATTCAGCGGCATTCGCTCTTACTTTCTGCAATAAGAGTAGTCATGACTTTACGTTTTTCCGCGATCCTGTCAGAATGATACATGGGAGAATTGATCCTCCGATATTTGATATCAAAAACGAAAAAATAGCTATTAGGCATTTGTTTGCATCGGCATTCGGAGCTTTTTGGAAAAAGTATCCCTCACTCTTCTCAGACGTAACAAGTTTCATGGGGGAAACTGGACAAGAAAACGGCGTAACTGCATTTTCGGAGTATCTTTCTTCTCAGCCAAAAGACTTGATGGATTTCTTGAATGAGTTTTTACCAAATGAACTGGCATCTTCTTTTGGGGTTGACTCATTTGCCTGGAAAGAAAAACTGATCGGTGAAGATGGCTTGCTGACACTTGCGGAAGAGGTCTATCACAGGGACATAGATGAACTCAGGGAAGCTGCCGAAAGAGCATACCAAGAAAGCAAATGGGGCGTTGATGCACTTAACCAGAGAATCCGCGTTTATAAGCGGGAGAGAATACTAACATACTTAGCGCGAAGCAACATATTTCCAAAATACGGATTTCCTGTTGATACGGTTGAAATGAATGTTGTTGATCGAAAAGGCGCTCTAAAAAGTGGCCTTCAGCTACAGCGGGACCTTTCGATGGCAATTTCGGAGTACGCCCCTGGCTCACAAATAGTCGCAAATGGAAAGCTCATCACCAGCAGATATATCCGGAAGCGACCGGATAGAAGCTGGAAAATGTATCGATACTGCGTGTGCGATGTATGTCAGGATCTCAACAACCGATTGTACATTCCGGACGACAACACCGTACAAAGTACATGTGCGAACTGCGGTAATCAACTGAACCAAAGCAAAAGCGGCGTGTATCTCATCCCCGAGTTCGGCTTCGGAGCTGAAGACATCATCCGGCGTCCGGGTTTGAAAAAGCCAACCCGCAGCTATCACG
>Ga0079305_1002999_pt1 | contig 12488 bp, 10 predicted proteins | sample LMS_cellobiose_e_FD_79183 | JGI IMG/M metagenome (GOLD analysis project Ga0079305, IMG submission 79183) | Rumen-fistulated moose microbial communities from Alaska, USA - LMS_cellobiose_enrichment | ecosystem: Host-associated > Mammals > Digestive system > Stomach > Rumen fluid ... | reverse complement strand
GTTCCCGGCGGGAGCGTTCCCTCGATCTCCTCAAACGTAAAGAGGCGCGCGTCCATAATGTCGAGATAGTGGAGCACCTCCGCCTCCGCGAACGCCGGCTTCTTCGGCGAGCCGTACTCGGGCTCGTAGTGATGGGAGACGATCATATGTTCCAGGAGGAGGACCTTTTCGCGCGGGATTCCGAGCGCCTCACCTGCTTTATCCAGCTCACGGACGCCCATTACGATGTGGCCGAGAAGCTGGCCTTCCTTGGAGTAATCCGACGCGATCCCCTCTCCGTTCGAATCGATTTCGTTGATCTTTTCCATATCATGGAGAAGGACGCCCGCGATCAGAAGGTCACGATTCAGGAAGGAATACACGCGGGAAAGCGCCTCGCCGCCCATCGCCATCCGCTTCATATGCCAGAGGAGTCCGCCGAGTTCCGCGTGATGGTTTCGCGTCGCGGCGGGCCAGTAGAGCAGTTTCTCTTTATGGGCTTCCATCACGCCGACCGTAAGGCGTTTCAGATCCTCGTCGGTCATCCGCTCCGCAAGGCCGATCAGATAATCGTACATCTCCGCCGGTTTCTCGGGCGCCGCCTTCACGAACTCCGTCATATCGATCCCGTCCTCGGGGATCGCGCGGCGGATGCGCTGGATTCGGAGCTGTTTCTGGCCGTTGAATTCGACGACCGTTCCGCGGATCTTCACGACGTCGCCGTTCCGGAGAGAGCGGACCTCAGCGTCATCCGGCGCGACATCCCATTTCTTCGCGTTGAGATCGCCCGACGAATCGCCGACGGTGATGTCAAGGTATTCCTTATCGGTTTTGCCAACCTTGATCTGGGCGCCCTTGACGATGAAAAAGTCCTGAATTTCGTCGCCGGGGCGGACGTTCGCTGCGTAAATGGTTTTCATGAGGTCTCCTTTTTCTGTAAGTTATTGTATTTTATAATAGAATATTACCACACTTCGCCTTCCATTGCAAGACGAAAACACGCCCGTGCACCCGCCGGGCGTGTCTGAGGATCGGTCTGGAAAATCCGCGGCTACTTTGCGCCGATCTTATGGAGAAGATTGCTTGTGCGCTTGTAGAGCAGGAAGGTGATGAGGCCGTTCACACCGGCCTTGAGAACGTTGAAGGCCATAATGTACGGCATCAGATTCAGCACGATGCCGACGGTATCGCCGTTCACCGCGCCGAGCATAAAGTACGGCGTGACGACAAGGTTCGCGCCGAACATAACGAGCGCCGACGCAAGAACGCCGCATCCGATCGAGAGCGCCGCGCCCTTCTTCGTCTTGTGGTTTGCGTAGAGAAGGCTCGAGACGAGAACGTACGTCCCGGTCGAGAAGATGTGCATCAGGATCCCGTAGACGCCGCTGTGGGCGCTGACGGTCAGTCCCTGGACAATCGCCGCGACGGCCGTCACGATCAGACCGCTCACCGGTCCGAATGCGAATCCCGCAATCAGGATCGGAATGTCTGCCGGGTCATACTCGAGGAAACTGACCACGGGAAAGACCGGGAAGTGGATCAGCGCGACGAGAACGATGGAAAGTGCCGCCATAACGGCCATCGTCGTCAGGCGGCGCGTTGCGTTGGCTGTTTCAGTATTCATTTTTCTACCTTCTTTCATCCGGACTGTCACCGTCGGTGCCGGAGTTCCACCGGCTCAGCTTACGCGTGCGGACTGTCACCGCCGATCGGGAATTTCACCCTGCCTGCGAAGTGATATGAGATGAGATTACTTGGTGTAGTTATCGAAATAACCCTGTACCCAGATAATCGGGGTGCCTTTATCGCCGGAGCCGGACGTCAGATCGCAGAGGGAACCGATCAGGTCGGTCAGACGGCGCGGCGTCGTTCCTTCGGAGACCATCTGGCCTTTCAGAGCGGACTTCGTCGTGTCCTTTTTCTGCGCTTCGATCGCGGCGTCCTTTTTCCGGATTTCCGCGGAGATCGCGGCCTTGAGTTCCTCGCCGGAGAGATTCTTGAAGTCGTTGTCGGCGAGGTATTTCATCTTGAGCTCGGAGGGCTGGCCCTCGAGGCCGGCGGTATAGGCGGGGCTGACGACCGGGTCCGCAAGCTCCCAGATCTTCCCGACCGGATCCTTAAAGGCTCCGTCGCCGTAAATCATCGCCTCAACATGGGCGCCGGTCTTTTCGAGGATCCCTTTCTGGATCGCATCGACGACGGGCTGGCAGTCGCGCGGGAAGAGCTTGATCGTATCTTCCGTCGCTTTGTTCGAGCCGAGGAGACCGTACGTTTCGTTATAGCCGCTGCCGTTCACGGGAGATGTGAGGATATCGTCCATACCGAGGACGATCTTCGCGCCTTCCGCTTTCAGGAGCCGCTTCGAGCGCTCGCGGGTATGGATATCGCACGTCAGGACGGATTTCGTATAGGAGAGGATGTTCCAGGCGTTGTTGGCGAGGACGATCTCGCATTCGCAGCCGCACGACTCGACGAGTTCCTTGTAATACGCCACATAATCCACACCGGTAAAGGGATGGCGGCGTTCGCCGAACAGGCCGCGGTACTTTTCCTCGGAGAGGACGTCGGAATAGGGATCGAGTCCCTTCTCGTCGACATCATCCCAGGAGATGAGGTGGTTTCCGACCTCGTCGGCCGGATAGGAGAGCATCAGAACGATCTTCTTCGAACCCATCGCGGCGCCCTTCGCGATGCCGCGGAGGCAGATCGCAAAGCGGTTTCTCGAAAGGATCGGGAAGATCACGCCGATCACGTCGTTACCGAATTTCGCGTGGATGTCGGTCGCGATGTCGTCGACGGAGGCGTAGTTGCCCTGGGCGCGGCCGACGACCGATTCGGTCACGGCGATGACGTCTTTGTCCTTTACGGTCAGATTGGCGGATTTCGCGGCGGCGACGACGCTCTCGACGACGATCGAGGCGATGTCGTCACCCTCGCGGATGATCGGGGCGCGGACGCCCATGGAGACGGTTCCGATGAGTCTTTCCATTTTGTGTTTCTCCTTCGAAAGTATATCGTAAATGGTATTCGTAACGTTTGTTCGGTCTCCGGACCGCATCTCTTCCGTGAGAACTGCGGGTCCGAAAAGGAAGAGCCCCGGACTATTTCCAGGGCTTTTTCTTGAAGTAGGCGGCGGCTCCTTCGTTCATCGTAACCGGAAGGTCGGTATTTCCTTCCGCCATCGTGATTTCGGAACCGTCGGAAGCGGCTTCGAGCGTTTCGAGCGAGGAGGCGATCAGCGTCAGCATATCCCACGCCATTCCGGGCATCGTGTCATCCGAGCAGAGAATCACATTCCGCGATCCGTCCGCCGATGCACCGAGCGCCATCAGCATATAGAGACCGTCGGCGTTTTCCTTCGCGGTATCCGATGAGACGATCGCGAGGTCCGCTTTATACGTCCGCACGCGGTCAAGGTTGTCCTTCGCGCCTTCGGTCGCAAGCACATTCGCGCCGTATCCGCCGTCTTTCAGAACGGACGCAAGCGCTTCGGCGAGAGACGCCTCTTCGCTTCCGGCGGGGCCGCCGGCGATCCGGAGTCCGTATGAGCCTCTTGTAATGTTTTTCGCTTCCTTCGCGTAGTTTCTTCCGCATCCCGTGAAGAGTGCGAGCGCCGCCAGGGCGCAGAGCACAAGCACAAGGATCCGGGTCGTTTGACGATTCATATCAGAAATATCCTTTCTGCTCATTCGTACGTTTCATTTTAGCATACGAGAGGAATCGTTTCAACGATAATTTCGCTGTCTTACCGTTTTTCGACAATCAGACCTCTGTCCTTATAAATGGAATCCGGCGGGATCACACCGCGTACGGAGGACGTCGGATAGACGTTCGTACGGGGGCCGATGACCGTCCCGGGGTTCAGAACGGAATTGCAGCCGACCTCGACGTAGTCGCCGAGCATCGCGCCGACCTTCTTCCGCTCAGTCCGGTATTCCTCGTCGCCGTCCTTGATCACAACGAGCTTCCGGTCGCTTTTGACGTTCGAAGTGATCGAGCCTGCGCCCATATGGGCGTGGAAGCCGAGAACCGAATCGCCGACATAGTTGTAGTGAGGCGTCTCGACCTTGTCGAACAGCACGACGTTCTTCAGCTCGCAGGAGTTGCCGACGACGGTGCCCTTTCCGACGATCGCGTTACCGCGGATGAAGGCGGCCTGGCGGAGCTCGGCGCCGTGGTCGATGATCGCGGGCCCTTTGATGTAGACGGTCGGATAGATCGTCGCGTCCTTCGCGACCCAGACGTTTTCGACCTTTACGCCGTTGATCTCGGCCGGGCAGTCGTATTCGTCCGCGGGAAGCGTCGGGCCGAGTTTCAGGATGAAGTCTCCGATCTCCGGAAGGACTTCCCACGGGTACGTCTTTCCTTCAAAGAGTTCCGCTGCGATCGTGTTTTCGAGCGTGAAGAGCTTCGAGATTTTCACTGTTGTTTTCATAGTGTATTCCTTTCGAGGTTCGTACGCTATTTGCGAACCTTCGTAACGTATCCCTTGGAAGACATAACGGCGATGACCTCATCGACCTTCTGCTCGCAGAGGCGGAGCGTCGGCGCTTCGACCATCACGCGGAGGACCGGCTCGGTTCCGCTCGCGCGAACGAGGATGCGGCCTTCGTCGCCGAGGCTTTCGGTAACGGCAGTCTGGGCTTTCTGGACGTCTTCGTCCGCGAGCGTCGCTTCCTTATCGGTGACCTCGACGTTCTTGAGGACCTGGGGATACATCGTCCATTCGGAGTTGAGGTCGGAGAGCGTACTGCCGCTGTCCTTCATCGCCTTGAGGAGACGGACTGCGGTCAGCATGCCGTCGCCGGTCGTCGCGTAATCGGTGAAGATCGTATGGCCGGACTGTTCGCCGCCGATCTCGTGGCCGAACGACTTCATATTCTCATAGACGTACTTGTCGCCGACCTTCGTCTTTTCGTAGCCGATGCCGATCTTGTCAAGCGCCTTGTAAAGGCCGAAGTTCGACATGACGGTCGTAACGACGCGGTTGGATTTGAGCTTGCCGTGGGCCTTCATCCATTTCGCGCAGATGTAGAGGACCATATCGCCGTTGACGACGTTGCCCTTCTCGTCGACCGCGAGGCAGCGGTCCGCGTCGCCGTCGAACGCAAAGCCGACGTCGAGGTTGCGCTCCTTCACGAGGGCCTGGAGGCTCTCGATGTGGGTCGAACCGCAGCCAACGTTGATGTTCGTGCCGTTCGGGGCGTTGTGGATCACGGTGACGTCGCAGCCGATGCCCTTGAAGACGCGCTCCGCAAGCTTCCAGGTTGCGCCGTTCGCACAGTCGAGGGCGACCTTAAAGCCGCGGTACGGGCCGTCGGAGCTCGAGATGATGTGGCCGCAGTAGAGGTCCTGAGCCTCGGTGTAATCGAAGACGCGGCCGAGGTCGTTTCCGCGCGCAAGGGGAATCGAATCCGGATCGCCGTCGATGTACTCCTCGATCTTGTCGATCACGTCCTCCTCCATCTTTTCGCCGTCGGAGTTGACGACTTTGATGCCGTTGTCCTGATAGGGGTTGTGGCTTGCGGAGATCATGATGCCGCAGTCGAAATCGCCCGTGCGGGTGATGTACGAGACGCCGGGGGTCGTGATGACGTGGAGGATGTAGACGTCCGCGCCGCTCGCCGTAAGCCCCGCGACGAGACCGTATTCGAGAGTGTAGCAGGAAAGGCGCGTGTCCTTTCCGATCGCGACGCGGCATTTCCCGTCGCCCTGTTTGAAGTAGTAACCGAGGAAACGGCCGATTTTATACGCGTGTTCCGCCGTGAGATCGACGCCCGCTTCGCCGCGGAAGCCGTCGGTTCCGAAGTATTTTCCCATAATGGACGTTCCTTTCTTTCGGAGATTCGGGAGGATTGCTTATTTCGAGAGGCAGGCCGCCGCTTCAAAGTCCATATAGATTGTGACGAACGGATGGAGCTGGAGAACGGAAGCCGGAACATGCTCGGTGACGGGTCCCTCGAGAACCTCCTTCATGATCGGCGCCTTCTTCGGGCCGGTCGCCATCAGGATGATCGATTTCGCGTTCATGACGGTCTTGATGCCCATCGTGACGGCGTGGGTCGGGACCTCGTCGATGCCGCCCGCGAAGAGGCGGGAGTTCGCCTTGCGCGTCGATTCGGTCAGCTCGACGGTGTGGGTCAGCGAGCCGAACGGGGTGTCGGGTTCATTGAAGCCGATGTGGCCGTTTTCGCCGATGCCGAGGAGCTGGAGGTCGACGCCGCCGGCCGCTTCGATCGCTTTATCGTACGCCGCAACGGCTTCCGCGGAGGTGTCGATCCCGGACGGAACGAACGTCTTCGATTTGTCGATGTCGATGTGGTTGAACAGGTTCTCGTTCATGAAGTAGCGGTAGGACTGGTCATGGGAGCCGTCGAGGCCGACGTACTCGTCGAGGTTGAAGGACGTCACGCCCTTGTAGGAAATCCAGCCCGCCTGGCAGAGCTTCACGAGTTCCGCGTAGAGGTCGAGCGGCGTCGAGCCGGTGGCGTAGCCGAGGACGGCGTTCGGCTTCTTCGCGAGGAGCTCCACGTACTGCTGGGCGGCAAGCTTGGCGATGTTTTCTCTCGAATCGATGATGACTTTCATGGTTTCGGTTCCTTTCTTTGTACGTTTTCTGTATTTCAGGGGTTTTGCTAACAGAGATTTGTGATTTTTTGACAATCGTTTTGCTTTTTTTGTCAAATCACTATATACAGTAGCACACCTTTCCGAAAAGTACAAGCCCTTTCGTGCATTTTATCGGTCAACGTTTTCTGTTTTATTCCAGTTTACGATTTGGTATACAACGATGTAATCTGTCAACAGAAAAAAAGAAGACGCCCGCACAACAACACGCGGACGTCTCCCTTTTCAAATGGATCAATTGAACAAATCTAATCAGGGAACTCCCGATCTTCCAAATCGTCTTCCGTTTTGTTTTTCCTCATTTTTTTTAACTCTTTCAGGCCGCTTTCAGCACATATGGTCGCCGCAATCAAAGGGATTCCTGTTCTTTCCTTTATCGAACTGAGAACCAGCAATCCACTGGTTGTAAATGACAGCAACACGCTTATTATCGGCCATAGTTGTTTGTGTGATTCTTTCTTTTTCATCACGGTTGTTCTCATATCCCATAATTTCGAACCAGTTTATCCGTCACATTATAGGCATATTCACTTCCATTGGCAGTGACATATTATAAGTATAACACAAACAACACAAATCCAAAACCTCTTACTTTTCATCATTCGTTCTCCTTTCGTTATCCTTCTACTTTGCCATTGTATTTACAGACTTCGTTTTTTCTCATCCCCCTTTCATAATGAGTAACGAAACAAACGAAAAAAGCGGACAAGCGATTATCGCAAAAAGATACTATTCGGTACATTTCTTCGCACGGTTTACGATACGGTTTACAAGAAGCCGTTGACACGGTTTACGATACGGTTTACAATAGCCGTAGAGGTGACACAAATGAACTTCAGGGAACTCCTGCAAACCGATACCTATTACACGCTGACCGACCTCCGCTACAACGCGACCGTCGGCGCGAATCTGTCCTCCGCCGGGATCGACGCCCTTCTCGATGAAAAGGATCGACTGGCCGCCGAAAACACGGAAGGCTTCGTCACGACCTCTCTCCGACCGTTCAATTCCGACCACATCTTCTTCGTGAAGCATCCGGAATTGCTCCGGCTCTGGCGCGAATACCTCGATCTCGTCAGCAGCGACGCCGTCTTCGAAACGAACTTCGAGGAAATGCGCCGCGCACGGATCTATTCCGAGGTGGAGGGAAGTCTGAACATTGAAGGCTACAACAGCACCCGCGCCCTTTTCGACCGCCTTCTCGCCGGAAAGAAACCCGAAAACAAGAACGAGATCATCATCCGCAACATGGCCGACGGGATCGCGTTTACCGAAGACGCGCCCGCGTTCAGCGAAGAGAACTTCTTCCGCCTCTATTCCCTTCTCTCAAAGGATTGCCTCGACGAAACACAGAAGCTGCGCGACGGTGACCTTTACCGCTACGACGAGGTGTTCATCTCCCACTACAACGGCGCTCCGGTCGATGCGCTCATGCCTTGCATGGACAGCCTTTTCGCGTTCGTCAACGCCAATCTGAAGTGCTCCGATCCGCTCGTCCGCTTTCTCCTGCCCCACATCGTCCACTATTACATCGTCTACGTCCATCCTTACTTCGACTGCAACGGCCGCACCGCGCGCATGGCGTCTCTCTGGGTCGCCAACCTCGTCGGCGGCGAAAACGCGCCGTATTTCATCAGCGAGGCGATCAACGACCGCAAGAACGACTACTACAAAGCTCTTAGCCGTACGCGCGACGCCCGCAACGACCTGACGTATTTCCTCATCTACATTCTCCGGTCCTCCGTCCGTTACGCGCTCTGTTACCGCCGCCTGAACGAGATCCGCGACACGCTTGCCGCGAACGGCGACGCTCTGACCGATACGGAACTGAGCTATATAAAACGAATTCTGCTCTGTTCGGAAGGCCGCTATTTCAACTGGAAGGAGTACACCTCGTTCATCCGCGTCGACATGACGAAGCAGGCGGCCCTGAAAACGCTGAACAGATTCGAGCGGTACGGTCTCCTGACATCCAAAGAAAACAAGAAACGCGAGAAGGTGTTCTGCGTTGCGCAGTAACGCAACTGTTCCTTTAATTTGTCTCTTGTATGGAATAACGAAAAAGCCTGCCGGAAACGGACAGGCTTTTCAAATCTTTTTTATGACCGCTATTCCGCGCGGAGCGAGTTCAGCGCGGACGCCTTCATCGCCTTGTTCGCCGGTGAGAAGCCCGCGACAACGCCGACGAGGAACGAGAAGCCGAGCGCCGCGAAAACGAGCCAGAGCGGGATCACCGACACGACGGCACCTTCGCCGCCGACGCCGATGAAATCGCCCATAAACCCCTTGAGGAAATGGTTCATCGCGAAGCTGAGGCCGAACGAGATCACGATGCCGATCACGCCGCCGGAGAGGCCGATCATACCGGCTTCGATGAGGAACATGTTGCGGATGTCGCGGAGATTCGCGCCGATGACCTTCATCACGCCGATCTCCTTCGTCCGCTCGTAGACGGACATGACCATCGTGTTCGCGATGCCGATCGCCGCGACGAGGAGCGAGACGCCGCCGATGCCGCCGAGGACCATCTCGATGATCGAGAGCGTCTTCTTGGCTTCGTTCAGCCAGTCGCTCGAGCTGTAGGTCTGATAGCCCTGGTCCTTCAGCGTCTGGCTGATCGCGTCGGTGTTCTTGATGTCGGTGACATAGACGTAGGCCTGTTCGTAGGTCTTGCCCGAGCCCTCGCCCGAAACGCCGCCTCCGCCGCCGTAATAGTTATCGCCGTACGCCGCCTCTTCCGCTTCCTGGGCCTCGCGGATGATGAGCTCGACCGTCTCGATGTCCATAAAGACGCTGTAGGACGATTCGTCGCTCGGATTCGAGAGGACGCCCGTCGCGCGGACCTCGTAAACGGGGTAGTCGGGCTGTTTGTAGTTCGGATCGACGATTTCCTGGACGTCGAGTTTATAGTTTGAGTTGCGGGTAAAGTAGAGGTCGCCCTTCATGACGTCCGTCCGCTCGCTGCCCCAGTTATTCGCTTCCGGATCGTAGAACCAGTCCGGGATGTTGTAGCCGAAGAGCACGCCGTACGGGTCGCTCTTCTTCAGAAGCGAGCCCTCGGACGTCGAGTAGTCGAACTTCTCGAGGACGTTCGCATCCATGCCGACGACCGACGTATCGACGCGCTTTCCGCTGTTTTCATCGTAGATGATGCCGTACGTCCGGACGATCGGGCTGACCGCACCGACGCCGTCGATCTTCGCGATCTCCGCGAGTGTCTTTGCCGAGATCACGCCCTGGTCGTCGCGCGAGCCGCCGTAGTGGGACAGCGTGATGAGGTGGAGGTTGCCGTAACTCGAGATCATGTTCTGGTAGCTTTCGCGGAGGCCGAAGCCGATCGAAAGCATCACGATGATCGCACAGACGCCGACGACGACGCCGACGACCGCGAGCACGGTCCTGGTCCGCCTCCGGAGCAGATTCCTGGCGCAGAGGGATATCAAATCGCGTGTATTCATCGCGTCAGGCCTCTATTTCGTTCCGTTGGGTTCGTCATCCGCGTCGTCGAGTTCGAGCGCCTTCGCTGCCTTTCTCTTCTTCGCGCCGCGGATGATGAGGATCAGCGCGACGAGCAGAACGGCGCCGCCGACCGCGATCCACTTCCAGGGAAGGTTCGCAAACGGGCCCGCGGGCTGAGGCTGGATCCCCGGATCGACGATCGGCTCATCGACGCCGGGATCGTACGGCTCATAGGACTGGACCGTATACTTGAACGGGATTTCCTGAAGCTGCTGGTTTCCGGCCGCGTCGTCGTAGGACACGGTGATCGTTCCGGTCGCTTCACCGCCGCCATAGGGAACCATGTTGAATTTGTACGTATAGCTCGTTCCCGCGTTCATATTGCCGACGAACACGGAAGCGTTCTTCGTGACGTCGAAGTCACCCTCGACCTTGACCTTCACGTTGCTGATGACGTTCTTGCCCATATTATAGATCGGGAGTTCGGCGCTCGTCGTTTCACCCGCAAACGCGTACGTGATCGGCGAGAGATTCTCGATGACGAGGCGCGTTTCCTGGACGACCGGGATCGCGATCGTATCGGACGCGGTGAAGGATTTCGCCTTCTCGTCCTCGTACGCCATCGTGATCGAAACAGGCGTCGTCATCTGGGCCGCGTCCTTGTTGACGGAGAGGCGCATCGTATGGGTGTCGGACGAGCCAGCCGGAATGGAGCTGATGTAGTAGGAGTTGGAATTCCCGCTCGGAACGAAGACGCCGCCGCCGTCACCGACGGTGACCTTGATGTTCTTCAGTTCCTTATCGGAGGTGTTCTGGAGCGTGAGGTTCAGGGAGAACGTCTTCCCCGCGAGCGCAGTCCCGCCCTGGGAGAAATTCGAGACCATCAGGATCGGCGTGAATTCGATCTTCTCGTCGTCCTTCTTATCGTCCTCCTTCTTGTCGTCGTCCTTCGGATCGACGCCGGAGACCTGGATATAGAGCGTTTCGGTCGACGTCCAGCGGGAGCCGTTCGGATCGTAACCGCTCATCGTAACGGGGAACGCGTAGACGCCCGTTTCGAGTTTTGCCTTCGTTGTGATGTGGAACGTCGCCGCCGCGGACGTATTCGGGTTGTTCGTGCTGTTCTGCCAGACGCGGTTCAGCTTTCCGAGCTGTTTGCGGTCAGAGGTGTTGAAGATGTAGATACCGTCGGGAAGCTGACCGATCTGGAGTTCAGCCGATTCGAGGCTGCAGTCACCGGTGTTCGACATTGTGAGCGTGAGGATGTTGTCCTCACCCGCGACGATCTTCCCGCTCGGGTCGGAAACGGAGTAGCCGAGGGACGCGGAGGGCTGATAGACGACGGGGTCGGGCGTCACGGGCGTCACGGGCGTCGGCGGATCGGCCACGATGACGCGGACGATGCCGTCAACCGCCGGCTGAACGTGCGTCGGCGCCGTGCCGTCATACGTTTCGCCGCTGACGGTCGCAACGAACGGGATCGTGTACATCTGAGTCGCCGCGTTTACGATGTCGAACGTAAAGCGGAACGTCGCAACGTTCGTTGCCGGATCCGAGCCGTCGTCCGCAGTCAGGTTCGCGGACGCCGTATCGACGGCGTTCACGGATACGGAGCGGAGCGCGACCGAAGTGGCATACGCCGCAGGAATGACCGGTTTGACCGTAACGGTATGCGCCGTTGTCGTCGAGAGGTTCGTCGCCCTGATCGAGATGATGAGCGAACCGGATCCGTCGGATGCAATATTTGCAACCTCAACGCTGTTCGCACGCTCCAGTATCACGTCGGAAGGCGCCGCCGCGTAAACGGGCGCCGCCGCAAGAACTGCGCCGAAGAGCAGCAGCGCGGTCATCAGGAGTGCAGTAAGGGATTTGACAGACGTTCTGGAGGTCATTTTGCGGTTCCTTCTTTCTCGTTCGGTTCGGTTGGTTCGGGGGATTCGGCCGGTTCGTCTTCGCGACGTTCCGGGGGAGAGGCAACGGTTTCGGGGACGGAGCCGGTCTCCGGCGGATCCTTCCGATCGATGTTGATGATATTGCCGTCTTTGATTGTGACGATGATGTCTGCGTAGGACGCGATCGAGCGGTCGTGGGTGACGAGGATCAGGGTCTGGTTGTGGGCGCGGACCTGGCCGACGATGAGTTCCATGACCTCCTTCGTCGTGACGGAATCAAGGTTTCCGGTCGGCTCATCCGCAAAGATGATCTTCGGCGTTCCGACGATCGCGCGGGCAATGCCGACGCGCTGCTGCTGCCCGCCGGACATCTGATTCGGGCGGCGTTTTTCCAGTCCCTTCAGACCGACCGTCGCCATTGCCCTGCGCGCAAGCTTCGTTCGCTGTTCCTTCGGCATCCCGCGGAACAGGAGCGGAAGGCTGACGTTCTCCTCCGCCGTCATCTGACCCATTAAGTGATAGGCCTGGAAG
>Ga0079305_1002995_pt1 | contig 12507 bp, 6 predicted proteins | sample LMS_cellobiose_e_FD_79183 | JGI IMG/M metagenome (GOLD analysis project Ga0079305, IMG submission 79183) | Rumen-fistulated moose microbial communities from Alaska, USA - LMS_cellobiose_enrichment | ecosystem: Host-associated > Mammals > Digestive system > Stomach > Rumen fluid ... | reverse complement strand
TGTTGATTAGTATACATCCTAATCAGAAAATGTCAAGTGACAATTCAAAAAGAATTAATTTTTTTTTCGAAAAAAATCCCCGCCTCAGATTTTGTGCGAACTAATATGATTCTTCAATGCTGCCCAATATTGGATTAATCAGTGTACTACATGTTTGCGGACATGGCGCAACGGAATAAGCAAACCATTCTTTTGCCCAATTGCATAAACAATGATAATGGTACCGGAGTTCTAATTCTGAACCACCGAAAAATCCTTTACGGAGACTACGTTTTTATAACGTCGATGGGGCGCCCCCCATGCCGAACTTATCCCCACATATGATTCAATATTATGGAAATTGCCCCGTCCATTATATCGAAGCTTTCCATCGACATAAATAGAAATCGACGTGGGATAAACCTTGACTTCAATGTCTGCCCAAGTATTGATTCCAACATAACCATTACCCTTGGAAACGGGAGGGAAACATCCATGGGGTAATCTTAATTCATGTGGCCCGCACTCCCAATTAAAAATGGTTTCTCCTTGCAACAAATGAATTCGAACATTATATCTGTTCGTTTTACATTTTACGCGAACCGTATATGGCGGGATGTATCTGCCAGGAAATTTCAGTATAGGAGAATCAGGATTCAAAGTAAATTCCATGTGTCCCGAATAGTCGGTAAATACTTTTATTTGTCGCGTGTCTCGAACCAATGCTAGCCGAAAACCAATAGTATTGTAGTATTGAACTGGATTTATATAAATCCTCCTTGATGGGCGTGAATGCCATGCTTGATTGTCCCAACTGCCACCTCTACAAATGCGACCTCCTCCATCATCCACATCAGACATTGAAACTGGATTTTGAATCCTACCCGAAGAATAGGCGTTTTTTCTGTCCAAGCACCATTCCCAGACATTACCGCTCATATCGAACAAACCGAGTTCATTGGGCTGTTTTTGGCCGACAGGATGAGTTCTCCTTCCAGAATTTCCGGAATACCAGGACACGCTTTCGATATTGTTGTCGCCGGAATATCTGGATTCGGACGCCTGCCGTCCTCCGCGGGCGGCATATTCCCATTGAGCTTCCGTCGGCAAAGAAAATTTATATCCTCGCGGGAGATTGTCTTTGGTCAGATCATTCAGTTTTTCACAAAAATCCACAGCCGCAAACCAGGTCAGGTTTTCCACTGGCAGATCGCTTCCCTGAAAAGATGCAGGCATAAACCCCATGACCGCTCGGTACTGCTGCTGAGTGACTTCATATTTCCCGATCCAATAATCATCAGTCAAAGTGACCTGATGCAATGGTTTCTCATCGTTCTGCGAATCGCGATCCCGTCCGCCCATCGTGAACGTTCCACTCTGGACTTTCACCATTTCGATTTTTGTTCCATCCGGCAAAGATATCATTTCCGGGAAATTCTTATTTTCGACTTGCAGAGTTTTCTGCTCATCATCAAAGACGAGCGCGAGACGGAAGCCGAGGTAATAGGCCCGCCAGCTGGGGATGTAGTTGTCCCGGCTTGCGGATCGGCAACAGCTGGCGCGGTCGCGCCAACTGCCGCCCCGGAATATTCGCATCGAGCCGGTCACGGGACCGATGGGGTCGGTTGCGTTACCACCATAAGTGCCAAACCAATCTCGGCACCACTCCTCCACATTGCCATACATATCATAAAGTCCCCATGAGTTCGGGGCTTTGCCGCCGACTTCGTGAGTGGAATGGCCGCTATTCTTCCCATACCATCCGAGGCTATTCAAATTGGAACAGTAACCATCTTTCGACGTCAGATTGCTGCCGTTGTACAGCGCCGTGGTCGTTCCGGCCCGGCATGCGTATTCCCACTGTGCTTCAGTTGGCAGATCAAAGCGATAACCGTGCGGTAGTTTCCCTGCGTAGTGTTCGTTCAGCTTGTCGCAGAATTTTTTTGCATCCACCCACGACACTTTTTCCACAGGATAGTTGTCGCCTTTTTTGAAAGTTGACGGATTGTTCCCCATCACCGCCCGATACTGCCCCTGGTCACCTCGTATTTACCCAGCCAATAATCGTGAGTCAGCTTCACCCTATGCGGGGTTTCGAGACTGGATCCCCCCAACTCTCCCTCGGGACTTCCCATCATGAACGATCCGGCATTGATCTTTACCATTTCGATTTTTATCCCGTTTGGCAGTCGAATCGTTGCAGGGAAATTTTGATTGCTAACTTGTACAGTTTTCTGCCCGTCATCAAAGACGAGCGCAAGGCGGAAGCCAAGACCATCGCTCTTGCGGCCGGTATCGACCGCATACCGACCCGAGGAGCGGCAGTACCGGGCTTCACGTTTCCAGCTACTACCCCGGTGCACCTTATCCGAGCCGCCTCGTTCATTACCACGCACAAACTCTGGCCTCGCCTTTCTGCTGTCTTCATTCCAGTCGTCAAGGCACCACTCCCAAACGTTTCCGCTCATGTCGTATAACCCGAGTTCGTTCGCCGTTTTCGTCCCCACCGTATGCGTTCGTCCGCCGGCGTTCCTGTTATACCATGCGACATTTCCAACATTGTTGCTGCCGCTGTATTTATAACCCTTGCTTTTGTTGCCCCCACGTTCCGCAAACTCCCATTGCGCCTCCGTCGGTAATGTGAACTTCCAGCCTTCCGGCGCTTTGCCCATTTCATTAAGCCTGTCACAGAACGTCATTGCGTCATTCCAACTCACCCGCTCCACCGGCAAGTCTTTGCCTTTGAAGCGTGACGGATTGTAATCCATTACTGCAATCCATTGTGTCTGCGTAACCTCTGTCTTGCCAATATAAAAATCTTTTTTCAACGTCACGAAATGGGGCACTTCACTTCGTTCGTTCTCTCCGTCCCTGGCACTCATTTCAAAAGTTCCCGCCTCGACTTTTACCATTTCAAGTTTTGTTCCGCCCGGCAAAGATATCACTTTTGTTGCACTAGAAGTTTTCGATCCAGATGTGCTGGCATCCGGTGTGGAATCATGATTTGTGCCAGGAGTCAATTCCGCTGCCAGTTGGGAAATTTCCTGCGGAGAAAGGCATTTATTATAAATCCTGGCATGAGACAAATAGCCCTTCCAAGGTTCGTTCACATCACATAAAGCACCAATTTTGATATGATCTTCCTGGGTATCCAAGCGCAGATATGCCTCTCCAGCAAATCGGCCATTTATAAATATCCGACAATTGCGGCCATCGTAAATACATGCAATAAAATTCCATTGATTACTCAATATGGACCGGGAATAAGCACTTCCATTAAATGCTTCAAATTTCAGTACTCCTCCATGTCGAATTAAAGCTCTTTTTGAATTTGGGGCCTGTCTTCCTATTGCAAATGCGGTTTCTCTCCCTGTATCATTACTGGTAGAATAAACCCAGATACACATAGTGCAGGGACTGTTTCCGAGGATATTATTTTTTCCGAAAGAGAGCATTGATTTCCCATCAAAATAAGCGCATTTGATGCCATCGACTTCGGTATAGGAAATATTACCGTGTGTCGTGATTCTCTGTCCGGTCGGCAGTCGGGAAGCTTTATTTTCCAGCGGAGCATAGAATATCATGGAATTGAAGTTATACAGATCTGTTGTCGAGCTAATTTCGACATCAGATGAAGACCTCTGTTCCCTTTCTCTCCGGGCATCCTGTTCGGCTTCTCTTTGGTGTTTTTCTTCGGCAAGACGTTTCTGCTTGGCAGTGTTTTTCTCTTCAGCAATGTGCTTTGCTTCGGCATACCGGTAGTGACCGTAATAGAACCCAGCCAACTCCGCCAGCACGATAACTGCCACAACAACCACCCACATGTAATTGCCGCTTTTTGTTTTACTGCCGGAAAACTTTTTTCCTTCCATTGCAGCAACGAAATCGACACAGCTGGCAAAACGTTCGGCCGGCTCCTTGCTCATCGCCCGAGTGACAGCTGTCCGAACGCAGCCAGGCATATTCTTCAATTCTTCCGGGGTATCATTCAACACGGCTTCCCGCAAGATGGTGGGGTCACTCCCTTCAAATGGAAGGTGTCCGGCAAGCATTTCGTAGGTCATTGCCGCCAGTGCATATTGGTCGGCAGCAGCTCCCTGAGCCCGGCCTCGCCACTGTTCCGGAGCCATGTAGGGTCCCGTGCCACTGGTCCCGTGGTATGCCATGCTTACCCGCGTCATGCTGGAATGGATCTGCGCCGCCAGGCCGAAGTCCAGAACTTTTACTTGTCCTTCGGAATCGATCATGATGTTCCCCGGCTTGATGTCGCGATGGATGATCTTCTGTTCGTGTGCATAATCCAATGCTTCCGCAACCTGTCGGATCACAGGCAGGACAGACTCAAGGTTCAGGGTGTCATCTCTGCGTTTGTGCCTGATCCAGCTCCGCAAGTCTTCTCCCGCGACATACTCCATGATCAGGTAATAATTCCCATTGGAATTGTCGTATTCGAGATTCTTGCTGATCGCGATATTCTGATGCACCAGCCTCGCGACCAGCTGAAAATTAGCCTTGATGTCCTCCATTTCCAGCGTATCGTGCGAAAGTTCCGGAGGGAGTGCCTTCAGAGCGATTACGACTCCTGCAGTTTCATCGAAACATTTATAGACCACGCCCATACCGCCTTGTCCAAGCTCGGAAAGGATCTTGTAACGCCCCATGATCACATCGCCGACACAAAACCGTCCGGCGGATTGGCGGTCACGCCTGCCAGGCATCGTCCTATCACCCGCAGGATCAAAGTCGACATGACGTTTGGGAGCAATCGTTTTATTGAGATCATCGTCTGCGGGGGCATCCGTTTCCGCCTCCCCATCGGGACCTTTCACAAAGAACTTCGCTCCGCATTCGCACTTATACTTTCCCGGTTCGAGATCATATTCGGCCTGACAGACTGGGCATTTGACATTCATTTTTATATTCTCGCATTTTCATATTGAAGTAATCCGATCATTGAACAGGGACCAGTGCAAGGCGGAAACCGAGGAAACTTTCCCTAAGGCCAGGGGCCCAGAAGAACCGAAGCGCGGAGCGGGCGCATCCTGCGTTGTCAACCCAGGCGCCACCACGGCGCACCCGCCGTGAGCCTCTTTTCGGACCAGTCGGATCGGTTGAATCTCCACTGTATGGGCCAAACCAATCCCGGCACCACTCATATACATTACCGTGCATGTCGTACAAGCCCCATGCATTTGGCTGTTTCCTTCCCACTTCATGAGAGGTGCGACTACTGTTTTCGCGGTACCAAGCAACTATATCAGCATTGGAGCAGTAGCTATCATTCGAGGTCAAATTTCTGCCGTTGTTCAAAGCTGTGGTAGTTCCAGCACGACAGGCATATTCCCATTGTGCTTCAGTTGGCAAATCAAAGCGGTATCCTTGCGGAAGTTGACTGGAGTACGATGCATTGAGCTTATCGCAGAATTTTTTCGCATCATACCAGGAAACATTTTCCACCGGGTAGTTATCCCCTTTTGGGAAACGCGAAGGATTATTCCCCATAACAGTTTCCCATTGTCCCTGTGTAACCTCAAATTTTCCCAGCCAGAAATCTTTGGTCAAAGTCACCCGATGCTGCTTTTCAATAGCATCGTGTCCTAATTCCCCCATGTGACTTCCCATTATAAACGATCCTGCTTTGATTTTCACCATTTCAATATTGATTCCATTCGGCAAGGTTATTATAGTGCCAGGAGTCAATTCGGTTGCCAGAAGAGATATTTCCTGCTGCGAAAGGCATCGATTGTAAATCCTGGCGTGAGACAAATAACCTTTCCATGCTTCAATGGTATTACCGTTAACTTCATGAATCGCGCCGATTGAGATATGATCCTGCAATGTTTGCAAGGTGATCAAAGAAGATCCAACAAGCTGACCATTTATATACAAATTTACTTTACTTCCACTATTGGCAGCAACAATAAAATTCCATTGACTCCTAAGAGGTCTCCTTGAATAAATGGGCCCATTAAAAGCATCAAATTTAAACATGCCGTCTTGACGGATTAACGCTCGTTTGGAATATCGAGACTGACGACCGATTGCAAATGCCGTTTCATATTCCTTAACAGAAACTTTACTGGTTGAATATACCCAGATACTCATCGTACATGGATCGTTTCCCAAGATTTTATTTTCCCCGAATGACAGCATTGATTTACCATCAAAATGTGCGCATTTGATGCCATCGACTTCGGTATAGGAAATATTACCGTGTGTCGTGATTCTCTGTCCGGTCGGCAGTTTAGATTCTTCCTGTTCCAATGGTGCATAAAAGATCAGAGCATTGAAGTTATATTGATCCGCAACAGGAGCTTGCCCAGCTGAATCAGAATTGGCAGCAGCTTCTGCTGGAGCATCTGCCGGTTTTTCTGATTCAGCAGTATTGACACTTTCATAATCACTGTTGCCGCTGTTGCCCGACGATTGAAACCCGGCATCGGCAAAAATGAAACTGATCGTTTTTTTGTAGTTGACAGGTTCTATGTGCCATTGTTTCGAACGGTTTGCCTCATCCCGGTTGGATTTGAGCAAATTCAATGATTCAAATTTTTTGCTATCAAGCAAAGAAACAGCATTTTTCGCATTTTCGATTTTTCGCTCAATATTCGCTATATCCGTTTGGTGTTTTTGCCGAATCTTTTCAATCTGATTTTCCTGTGATCGAATCTGCCGTTGATATTTTGCTGTTGTTTGTGAAATATATTTATTTCGCACCCTTGAATTGACATGTAAAAAGAAACGTTCCTGAGGGATACCATCCATATCAATTTCTCTGCCGCCGACAAAGATAGAGCGTCCTTTTATAGAATACAAGGTTCCAGAGACTGTTCCCTGGCGATTGGAATGAACGGTTACATAATCTCCGGGCTTGTATAGCGGGAATAGCTTGTCCAATTGTTGTATACTGACCGCTTCCCGTTTTTGACTGTTTAAATTTGAAATGTTTTTTTCAAATTTGGCAATCATCGCGTTTTTATCTTTTTCCAAAGATTCAATTTCAGAAGATCTTGCATCCAGCAATTTTTTGTAATTTGCCTGAGCCTGAATTTTAGCATCATCAAACGCTGCAGTGATTTCTTTCTCCATCCGCTCATAAATCTGATCAATTTTTGCTTTGCGATCAGCTTCTTTGATCTCGTCTTGCCGTTTCTTTTCAGCCAAGATTCGATCCTGCTCCTGTTTTTTCAGTTCAGCTTCCGCTTTTTCCTTTGCCCGTCGGGCGGCAAGCAGCCGGGCTTTTTCTTTCAGTTTTTCAGCCCGTCTTTGTTCTGCGATCCGTTCCAGTCTTTCCCTTTCCGCTCTTCGGGCATCAGCCTTGCGTTTTTCTTCAGCCCTGCGTGCTTCTTCTTCCGCTTTTTTCTTTTGTGCCAGACGCTTTTCCCAGACAAATCTAATTTCCTGATATCCGAGATAGCCCAGATATCCAACTCCGCCAAGACAGACAGGGATCGATATGCATAGCAGAATAAGGATCAAGGTTTTTTTGGGAATCGACTTCTTAACCTTTTTGGAAGAATTTAATGCTTCGATAAATCCCATACAGTTGGCAAAGCGATCTTCCGGTTTCTTGCTCAATGCCTTCAAGAGTGCATTCTGGACATATTTCGGAAGATTTTCGATCGGCTGCGGCTGTTCATTGAGGACGGCTTCGCGGAGCAGTGTTGTGTCATTCCCCTCAAATGGCAATCGCCCTGCGAGCATTTCATAGGTCATGGCGGCCAAAGCATATTGATCCGCCGCAGCCCGCTGGGCTTGTCCCCGCCATTGTTCGGGTGCCATATAGGTCGCGGTGCCGCTGGTTCCGTGATATGCCATCGAGACTCGCGACATGCTGCTGTGGATTTGCGCGGCCAGACCGAAATCAAGGATTTTGATCCTGCCATTCTGATCGATCATCACGTTCCCAGGTTTAATATCGCGATGAATGATGCCTTCTCCATGAGCATAATCCAAGGCTTCAGCTATTTGCCTGATCACGGGAAGGACTTCATCAAGCGTCAGCGTCCCCTCGTTCCGCTTCCGGCGGATCCAGCGCCGCAAGTCTTCGCCTTCCACACACTCCATGATCAGGTAATAATTGCCGTTCGAAGAATCTTTTTCGAGATTTTTGGAAATGCAGATATTTTGATGCACCAATTTGGATACGATCTGGAAATTGGCCTTGATATCCTCCATTTCCTCTTCATCATGCGAGAGTTCCGGAGGAAGGGCTTTCAATGCGATCTCGATGCCGCCGACTTCATCGAAGCATTTATAGACCACGCCCATGCCGCCGCGACCAAGCGAACCCAACACCTTATAACGGTTCAGGATCAATTCGCCGGGTTCGAAATATCCGTCCGGTTTCCGGTCGCGTTTCCCCGGCATAGTTTGATCACCTGCAGGATCGAAGTCGGCGTGATGTCTGGGCGCTATCGTTTTATTCGGATCATCATCAGAAGGCTCGAATACTTCTGCCGTTGCATCGGGGCCTTCCACAACGAACTTTGCTCCGCATTCGCACTTATACTTCCCCGGTTCGAGATCGTATTCGGTCTGACAAACTGGACATTTGACTAACATAGGACGCTCCGAATGAAGAGAATATCACTGTTTCAGGAAAGTCTGGATTTCCACAGGTTCTCCCATCCCTTTCAGCAAATCAACGCGGACAGCGAAGTTGATCTGTGCGGCAGAAGGTGCACGCTCAATCATTCCGTTCTTCGTAACTTGCCCGATGACATTTCCGGCAAAGAGCAGAGCAATCACCTCACCGTTTTTATTAAAGATCGGACTGCCGCTGGCCCCGCCTGTGGATGGAAGATTGTGGCGAATCAGATGATTGCCTTCCTTTCCGGCATCTTTCATTTCAAAGTCGCTGACGGCGACAATGATGCCGCTCTGCATGGATGCAACCGGATTGTCAACATTGACATTGTCTCTTGACAGTTTCTCCATCGGGAATCCCAGGAAAGCCACTGGTTCACCAGCCTTCAGGGAATGGAGAGTCGGAGTCTTAGCCAGCGGGAAGAAACAATCATGCTCACCCTGGATCGTCAGAACTGCGACATCTGGGTCGTATTTCGTGTTTGCCAGACCGAAATCGCGATGGATCTGGACATAAGTCACTGGATACCCGAGCCGATGAGCTCCGTTGATCTGGATGGAAACTTCAAATCCCCGGATCATTTTTTCAACGTTTTCCATGCATTCTCTGGCAAGAGCTTCCGCTTTCTCTTTGCCGATTTTTTTCAGCAGTTCTTCGGGTGTTTTGCAACCGTTTTTAGCAGCGACTTCCTTCAACATCTCGGATGCCAGATATTTTTTGATGTCCGCAATGGTGGAGATCAATCCTTTGGCAACATGCGCATTCGTGGCGAACTTGTCTTTTTCAAACGCCCATGCCGTTCCAATCGGGACAGGCATTTTGTTCCCATTCTGATGAGCGAAGGTCAGAACAACCAGCCCGACAGCTTTTTTGTTTTTCTCAGCAGCCTGTGAAAGCATAGCCGGAGTATCCTGGCTCTGACGAGGTCCGACAGCCTTGACCGCAACAACAATTCCGATCACAATCACGGCGATCAGCAGTCCGGCAATCAGCCATGCGACCGGAATTCCTTTGCTTTTCTGCGGAATTACCGCAGGCTGAGTAGCTTGAGCAGCCGGTTCTTCCGGAGGCGTTTTCCGGAAACCCGGACGATATTTTTCCCGTTCTTTTTTCCAATTGTATTCAACCATTTCAACCACCTCCTGTTATCGGATAGTTCTGCTGGACAAAAAAACTTTCAGCAGGAAGAATGCTCCTGCCAGGAGAATAATGCCGCCGATGACAATGGCGGCGATCAGCAGATAACGCGAAAAATTGTCGGTGATGTCATCTTTGACATCGTCGGAAATCGAATCAATCCTGGCTTTCCGAGCTGCCTCGCGCTCTGCGGCGGTCATAATCCGATCCTCAGTGACCGTTTCGGAGAGGGTAATGGTCTTGCTCCACAAGATCACGCCGGTTTTGATATCTTCGAGAAACAGCTGAATATCGGCATTGACTTGATAAGTGTCGCGCATTTTCCCACGGCTGACGACTTTCGATACGGGTTTGGTCTTATGCAGATCACGGACCGTCCCGTAGAATAAGGCATCGCTGGCAATTTTGTGTTCTCTGGCAAAGATCCGGGTTTGCGAAAGAGAAGGGATTTCCGGCATTTTCGGCAGATGCCGGGTCTGGCTCAGCATTTCGACGGCAAGTCCGGTCATATACCGGTCAATGTCCCCAGCAAGCGGGATCACCGACACAGTTTTGATTTGGTTGAGTTTGGCAGCCGTCTCGGGCAGGACAATGGATTTCTGCGCTTCGGCAAAGTTCTTCTTCAACAGCATCCGGAGCTCGTTGTCCAGAGAAATGATGCCCACGAAATCTTTGTTCTTATAAAGACGGAATGCAAAATTGCCGCCCCAAATATGCTGTTTGGTGGCAATATCCGTGGCATGGAGTTCAATTTCCGCATAAGTCCGGTCGTTATTCCGGTCGATCTGTCTGATCCGGCCGTAAAGCAGGATCTGGGCACTTTTCAGTTTGCCGAATTTGACCAGGGTTTTGGGGTCCAGAATATCATCTTTTCGCTCATTCCAAGCAATTTCTTTGATGATCTCATTCCACATGGGGTCTTCTTTTCCCTCGACGCAGGTAAACCCCTGCCGGGTGAGGATATTTTTCAGACGACCGGCAATCAAGCCGGAGTCATCGCCGGGAATCGGCAGGATCGCCACGGTCTTTTTGCCGAACGGTGCGGATTTCAAGGAGGATGCCGACTGGTCAATGGCCCCGTAAAGCGTCTGGCGGACATCCTCCGGCATTCCCTGTGCGAAAATGCCAATCACAGCGGACAATAACAGAAGAGAGAGGATTTTTTTCATGTTTTTACCTCGTTTCTAAAAATTCAGTGTTGGGCAATCGTTCCAACCAAAGCGCTGACCGCATTGGCAATGCCGCCAGGATAAGCGGAAATGAAATAAACGATCCGATACTGACAAGTTCCTTTTTCATTGTCCTGCCCGACCAGTTCGTAGGTGACCAGATTGGGCAGTTTGCCCAGCTGCTCGCTGATTTCCCGGATCTCGGCGGCATCCCGCTTCAGGTCGCGCTTCTTATTTTTCACGGTGCGGAGCTGCATGGTCAGGACCGTAGAACCAATTTCAGAATTAGCCAGCCGCTGCAGTTCCTTTCTGCACCAATCGGAAACCGCTTTGGCTGCCGGTTCTTCGAATTTCGATACCGCCGCTTCTTTCCCGAGGACCCGTCTGGGGGAGACGATCTTTATGGTCTTGCTTCCGAAAATCCGATTGGACGCGGCCGATTTCATTTCGACTACCACACTGCAGTTCAACCGGTAATAATCACCGTCCCGGTCAACCTGGGTCAATTTCGGACGGATGACCAGACGGATATCGCAAATGCCTTCGGTCACGATTTTTGCATCGTCACCGCTCAAGGCTCCTGCCGTCTGTTGCGCGATGTTTTGGGCAAGTCCCTTTTCATCCGGAGCTGTCCCTTCCGGTTTCACCATCAGACGGAGCATGTCCTTGCGGTCATTCAGCAGAATGATTTTCTGGGTTTCTGCGACCGGCTTCGGCTTTTCCGCGGCGACTTTCTGCCCAGTCGGGCCGGAACCGAAATTATTGACATTGGTGGTTCCGATTTCCACTCCGGTGTTCACTCCTGCGCCGACGCATCCGTTCAGCAGGAAAAACCCAGTTACGATTCCCATTCCAAACACTTTGCAGTTGAATGCCTTCTTCATGATACAACTCCTCCTTTTTATTTCAGTTTTGTTGGAAATAATTAACTTTGACTGTCTGATCGTTGACCCGGAATATGTTGCCGGGCCGCAGATAATGAAAATTCTGCTCCGGTGTCCGGATAAAGAATTTATTGTTGCGGAAAAACACCGTCCAGTCCAGCAGTTCCGGAATAACTCTGCCCAGTTCGCAGCATTGCCAGACCAGCAGATATTGTTCCGGTTCCTTGTCTTTCCGGGTGAAAACCAGTGACCTGATCTTCTGGGCCTGGCAGGATTGGCAGATCGCATGCGAATGACGACTTTCACAGCGCTGGATTTCCATTTTCCAGTGAATATCTCCGAACTCAACAGTGGCCGAATCCGGAATCTGCATCCCGGCCGAATCCGGTTTTCGCTCGTTGATGTAAGTTCCATAGGAACTCCGGTCAAACAGCTGAATGAAATCCCCGTTGTAGAGAATTTCGGCATGAAGCCGACTGACCGTGGTATTCGGATAATCCTGAGGAGACAGCCTGCCGCAGCCGCTTGTCCTGACCAGCAAATCGCATTTTTCGGCAGAACGTCCCAGCTTGATATGATTTTTCCCAATCAGCAGAATCTTGCGGTCATTCCATTCCAGCATCAGTTTGTCGGTCGGATAAGCTGAACCGCTGATAATCTCGCTGTCCGGCGTCCAAGTCGTTTCCGTTAGATTTATGACCACATAGCGCGGCGGCAGATTGTTCTGCTTGTCAAGCATTTCGTTGAC
>Ga0079305_1002994_pt1 | contig 12515 bp, 8 predicted proteins | sample LMS_cellobiose_e_FD_79183 | JGI IMG/M metagenome (GOLD analysis project Ga0079305, IMG submission 79183) | Rumen-fistulated moose microbial communities from Alaska, USA - LMS_cellobiose_enrichment | ecosystem: Host-associated > Mammals > Digestive system > Stomach > Rumen fluid ... | reverse complement strand
GTGAAGAAACAGGCGAAGCCCCGCAGCAGAGTACAACACAGCCAGCGGCGACCGCCACCCCTGCAGAGACGGCGACACAGCCGTCCGCCCCCGCGAAACTGGCCTACCGTGAAGAAACAGGCGAAGCGCCGCAGCAGAGCACAATACAACCCGCGGCAACTGCCATCCCCGCAGAGACGGCGACAGAGCCACCTGCCCCCGCGGAAATGACCGACCGGATCGGGGAGAGGATCGTACAAGCCGCATTTCCCCCGCACCGCGTTTTTCGCGACGGCGCGGCGCGCCTTCCCATTCGGCAGCCGATCAGAACGGCCCGGCCGTCCGCGCGCGATATCCGTATCACGTCCGAGCGCGGCGTGCCGCCGATCCGATCCGCTGCGGCCGCTTCTCAGCCGGAGGAGGGGCCGGCGGAGCTGTTTTTCGCGCAGCCGGCAGCCGGTACGGAATCTGCCGGGGTCTCTGAAAAGCCCGTTCGGGAAAAGGAGCAACGAGCCGATCCGGAGCGGCTGCCTGCCTGGGCGCAGGAGCTGCTGGAGAAGGCGGGCGTTTCGGATACTGCGCGGCAGACCGCCGTGTTTCACGGAAAAAGCGGAAATAGCGCACAGCAGATCCGCTGGAGCAGGCCGGGGACGGAGGCGTTCCCGAAAAGCGCGGCGCCGTCCGGCCCTGCGGAGCTCTCGTTCAAGGAGCGCGGGGAGGAGAAGGAGCGCGTCGGCCAGCGGCCGATCAGCGACGCCGAGCTGCAGCGCACGGCGGACAAGGTCTATCGGATCATCTCGGAGCGTCTGCGGCGCGAGCTGCGCCGAAGCGGGCGATAAGAAGGAGGGAACAGCGTGTTTGTCGGAATCCCGAATCCCAATATTCTGATTCCCGTGGAAAAAATGCGGATCACCGATCTGGATAATCACGAGAGCTTTGAAGTGCTGTACAACCCCCAGAGCTACACCCGCCGCAAATCCGTCAATTACCGCCCGATCCCCATGCTGGGCTCGGACGCCCCCATCTTGCAGTACAAGGGCGGCGGAATGGAGGAGCTTTCGTTTGAGCTGTTTTTTGACAGCGTCTCCTCGGGCTCCGAGGTGGGCGGAACCACCCTCGACCGCCTGAAATTCGCAGGCAACAGCCTTTTGCCGACGATCGCGGGCCTGATCGACGTGCGCGACTACACCAAGAAGGTCACGGACCTGATGTATCTCGATCCGGATCTGCATCGCCCGCCGGAGCTGAAGGTGGAATGGGCCTCGCTGCAGTTTCGGGGCTTTCTGTCGGAATGCGAGCAGCGCTTCCTGCGCTTTGACGAGCGGGGAAGACCGGTGAGGGCGCAGCTGAACTGCACCTTTATCGAGCACCGCGACGTGGAAAAGCTGTATGTCGCCAATCCGCTCAACTCCCCCGATACGACGAAGTACCACACCGTCCGCCAGGGGGATTCGCTCTGGTCGCTCGCCGCGGAGGAATACGGAGACGCCGGCCAGTGGCGCGTGATCGCGGCGGCCAACGGTCTGAACAACCCGCGCAGGCTCCGGACAGGCGAGATCCTGGTCGTTCCGGCAAAGGGTTGAGGAGCAAAAAGGAGAGCGCGATATGGATCAGGGAACCTATACCTATACTGCGCTGGCAAAAAAATACGATAACTTCACGGCGCCCGGCTTCGAGGTCCTTGTCGACGGCAAGACGCTGGCGCCGGGGAAATACCATATTCCCTCTGTCGAGGTGGAGATCAGCGCCACCGGCACGGCGGGCGGCTGCACCTTCACGATCGAGGGGCAGTACGATTACAAAAACAGTAAATGGGTCAACGACGCCGATCGGCTCATCAAGCCCGGCGCAAAGCTGACGGTGAACGGCGGCTATCAGGAGCGAAAGGAGCTGTTTTACGGCTATGTGGACGAATACGCCCTTGAGTTCAAAAGCGACGACACGCCCTGTATCCGGGTGAACGGCCTCGACGGACTGGGGTATCTGATGAATCACTGCGAGCCGTTTTACGCCGGCGAAAAGAAGGCGAAGCAGATCGTGGAAACGGTGCTGCAGAAAAGCCAGTCCGCGGGCTTTGCGAAATCCATCACGGTGGGGCAGCTCAACGGCTTTGAGACGCCGATCATCAAGGAGCAGCTCGACGACTGGAAGTTTCTCCGCATGATGGCGCAGCGCTACGGCGCCACGATGTTCGCCGTGGACGGAGAGCTGATTTTCGACAACGTGGCGGCGAAAACCGCCCCGATCCTGACGCTGACGCTGGGAAAAAGCGTCCGAAACTTTACGCGGCGCGTCTCGCTCGCGCATCAGGTCGGCAGCGTGGAGGTGCTGGGACGCGATGTCAACCAGAAGGCCGTCAAGGGCACAGCGTCGAACGTGACGGTGGGCGGAGACGGAAAAACGGCGGCGCAGTGGGTCGGCGGGCTCAGGACTTCCGTGCTGCGCGAGCGCAGCGAATATGCGCGCACGCAGAAGGAATGCGAGCTGCTGGCGCAGAACCGCCTCAACGGCATCGCCATGGACTTCGTCTACGGGGAGGGAGACTGCATCGGGATCCCCGAGCTGATCCCGGGCCGCTATCTCAAGATCGACGGAGGCGACGAGCTGACCAACGGCACCTATTTTCTCACAAAGGTTTTTCACCGCTTCAGTACGGAAGGATACACGACCGCGTTTGAGGTGAAAGGAGCGAAAGCATGAGCTTTCCTGGACTGGCCGAACAGCTTGACGCCGTGATGCGCCCCTCCGGCAGCTACGTGACGCCGGGCGGCGTATTCAGCCTGACGCTGGCCACCGTCAAGAACATCAAGGATGAACAGAATCTCAACCGCGTCCGCTGCCTGCCGATCGGCGCGCCGGATGAGGAGCTGACAGACTGGTGCTACGTGATGTCGCCGATGGGCGGCAAGGAAAGCGGGCTCTTTCTGTTTCCGCAGGTGGGCGATCTGGTGGTGCTGGGCTATCTCGAAAACGACCCGCACCGCCCCATCGTGCTCGGCAGCTTCTGGAGCACGGAATCGGCGCCGCCGCTCAAGGTGGAGAACGGAAAATCGGAGGATTACTGCCTCAAAACGCCGAATCAGATCCAAATCCTCCTGCACGACGAAGAGAAAAAGCAGAAGCTGACGGTCACCATGCCTTCGGGCAGCGTGCTGGAGCTCGACGACGAAAGCAAAACGCTCACGGCAAAGGATTCTTCGGGCGACACCGCGCTGCTGATGAAGCTGAAGGACGGGGAGATCGAGCTCAAGGCGAAAAACAAGCTGACGCTGAGCGCGGGCAGAGCCTCCGTCACACTGGAAAAAAACGGAAACGTCACGCTCAAGGGCGGCGAGGAGGTCGCCCTCGACGGAAAGAGCGTCAGCGCCAAGGCGCAGGGCCAGCTGACGCTGCAGGGAATGGATGTCTCCGCAAAGGCAAACAAGGATTTGAATCTGAACGCGACGGCGACGGCCAGTCTGAAGGGAATGTTCCTCAAGCTGAACTGACGCGCCGCGCGCAGGAAGGGAGGCAAAGGCTTGAACGGAAAGGAATTTATGGGGCGGGGGGTCAGATTCCCCCTGCAGATCGATCCGAAAACGGGAAAGATCGCCATGGTGAGCGAGGAAGAGGATATCGCCGAGGCCATCGGCATCATCCTCGGTACGGTGCAGGGCGAGCGCGTGATGCGGCCGGATTTCGGCTCCAATGTGCTCGATTACACCTTCTCCGCCGCTTCCGATTCTCTGCGCCAGAGCCTCGCCTTCGATCTGCGTGAGCAGCTCGGATATCTGGAGCCGCGGATCGACGAGATCGACGTCCGCTGTCGGGACGCCGACGAGCTCGAGGGCGCGATCGTCGTGGAGATCGACTACCGGGTCCGCAGCACCAACAACCGCTACAACCGCGTCTATCCGTTTTACCGGACGGAAGGTTCTGAGGGAGGGGATGCGATATGAATCGTCCGCTGCTCGATCCCAGAACCCCCGAGGCGATCCGGGAACAGCTGCGTGCGCTGGCGCAAAGCTATACGCCCCAGTGGCGCTACGAGGGAACGCAGGACGATCCCGGCGCGGCGCTGGCGGAGCTGTTTGCCGAGATGTACGGCCAGAGTGTGGACCGTCTCAACGCGCTGCCCGAAAAGCTGTATGTGGAATTTCTGAATCTGATCGGCTTTGCCGAGCCGGGGCCGATGCCCGCGGGCGGCACGGTCTGCTTCGAGGCGCAGGAGAATGCGCAGGAGCCCTTTACCGTGGCGGCCGGAACGCAGCTGTTCACGCCGGACGAGACGGGCGCAAACGTCGTGTTTGAGACGGATCGCACGATCCAGGTTTCGCCGGCCGCGCTCTCGGATCTCTATTATGTCGACGCAAAGGCGGATACTGTCCGCCGCCTCGATCTCGCCGTACGCGCGCAGCGGTTTTTCGAGCCCGTCGGCGAGGAGCTGCAGCGCCACCGGTTTCTGGTCGCCGAGGACGATGTCCTGCGGCTCGATTGTCCGGCCCGCATCCGTCTGCGGGTGCGCCCGAGCGTCGGCGAGCCGGCGCAGGCCGCGCGCACGCTGGCGGGAGGAGACCTTCGGTGGACCTTTCAATTCGGGCAGGAGCAGATCCCTTTCGATGAGGTGCGCGAGGAGCACGGCGCGCTGATCCTGGAAAAGCGCAATGCGCTGCTGCTTGAGGAGGATGAAAGCGGGCACCGCTGCATCCTCTGCGCGGGCCATCCCGCGGCGGCGGTGACTGTCGAGGAAATGGAGATTTCCAGCGAGCCGCTGGCACCCTGTCCCGCCCAGAGCATGTATCACGGCGATCTGCCGATCCCGCCGGAGGAGGGCGGCTATTGCTTCGGCCGGCGGCCGGCGGTCTACGATATCTTCTTTCTCCGCTGTGACGCCGCGCTGACCAAAAAGGGCGCGGAGGCGCTGCTGCATCTGGAGCTGGCGTATCTGGTCGATGAGCCGCAGCAGCCGCAGAACCGGTATGACTTTACCCGCTCTGTCATCAGCAAGCAGAGCGTTGCCGAGCTGAAGATGGACGACGTCGCCGTAACAGAGGTGATCTGGGAGTATTTCAACGGCATCGGGTGGAAGTATCTGCCGGTTTCGGGGGACCGGAATCCCTTTTCCGCGGGGCGCGAGGGAGCCAGGGAGCTGCGCTTCACCGTGCCGGAGGATATCGCGCAGGCGGAGGTCAACGCGGATCTCGGCTGGTTTATCAGAGCGCGCGTCGCGGAGGTGAGCAACCCGTATTCCCCCTACCCGCGCAGGATCGTACCGCTGGTGAAAAACGTTTCCTTCCGGTGGAGCTATCCGGAGTCGAAAAGACCGACGTACTGCATTTCCGAAAACAACGGGCAGCAGCATGTCGTCGAGGAAGCGCACCGCTATCAGCAGCTCGCCTTTCCCGCGCTGACGCCGATGACGCAGGAGCGCGCCGCGATGTATTTCCGCTTTCAGTCGTCGCCGCATGCCATGCCGCTCTCCCTGCGCTTTCAGGTGGAGGGACGCGCCCGTCTGACGGGGCAGCTGCTGTGGGAATTCTGGAACGGAAAGAAATTTGAGCCGATCCGGACGGTGGATCAGACCGATCGCCTGCTGCACAGCGGCGAAATCTTCCTCTTCCTGACAGAGCGTCTGCCGACTGCGGTGCTGTTCGGCGCCGAAGGCTGCTGGCTGCGCCTCGTTCGCAGCGCCGACGAGACCGGCGTGATGCCGACGGTGGCCTCGGTGACGGTGAACGCCGTCTCCGCCTGCCAGCGCCAGCGGGAAGCGGATCAGCTTTTCGATACCGAAATCTACGAGGCCGGCAAGCGGATCCGCCTGCTCAATCTGCCCGTGCAGAAATGCCGGGTGTGGGTGGATGAACGCGCTGCGATCTCGGATGCACAGCTCGAGCGCCTCAGACAGGAGGCGCCGGAGCGCCTGCGCCTCGAATGGGAGGATCACAGCCTGCGGCGCTGCTGGGTCGAGTGGGAGCGGGTCGACGACCTTGCTCTGGCCGCCCCGGATGCGCGCGCTTTTCTGCTCGATCCGTTTCTCGGCGAGATCACGTTCGGAGACGGCCGTCAGGGGCGTGTGCCGCCGGCGGGAGATCACAACATCCGCGTCGTGTATTCCAGCGGCGGCGGCGAGCGGGGCAACGTGCCTGCGGGCGCGATCCGTTCGCTGCTGACGGCTCTCCCCGAGGTGAACGGCGTGCGCAATCTGACCGCCATGACCGGCGGAACGGGGAGGCTGCCGATCGGGGAGATCGAGGCGAGGGGCAGCCGCTTTCTGCACAACAGAGGCCGCGCCGCCGGGCGAAGCGATTATGAGGAACTCGTGCGCGAGGCGTTCCCGCAGGTGAACCACGTGCGCTGCTTCTCCGGAAGAAACGAACGGGGCGAGCGCGCGGCAGGCCACGTCGCCGTGGTGATCGCGGGCTTCGGCCGCAACGGCGAGGGCACCGAGGCGCTCTGCGACAAGGTCTATCGCTTTCTGGCGGAGCGCAGCTCCTGCTGTCTGACGGCGGAAAACCGCCTGCACGTCTGCGCCGCCACCGTGCTGACGGTCAATACCTCCGTCACGGTGGAAACCGAGCGCCCCGAGCTCGCCGCGGAAACACAGCGGGCGATCGTGCGGCGGCTGGAGGCGCTGATCCGCGAGACCTGGAAGAAGCGCCCCATCGGCGAACAGATCCGCCTGAGCGAGGTGTGGAGCGTCGTGCGCGATACGCCGAACGTCCGCCGGATCGAGCGCATCCTTGTGGAAGCGTCCTACGATCAGGAGGGGCGGCAGAGGCTGGCGGCGCTGGAACAGGACAGAGAATACCCCTACGGCGTAGCGGAAAGCGGCATGCATCTGGTGCGCCTGAACTGAACGAACGCAGCTATCTCCGGGAGGAAGGAACACGACCATGCTGGTATCGCGAAATCTGGACGATCAGCGATTTGAAGACATCGTGCGGGAGGCGGTCGGCCGCCTGCCCTGGCTTTGCCCTGCCTGGACGGATCACAATTCCCACGATCCGGGCATCACGATCCTGGAGCTGATGGCCTGGTTCAAGGAGACGCAGCAATACGAAATGAACCGCATCGGGCCGGAAACGGCCCGCAGACTGCTGGAGCTGGCGGGCATCCGTCCGCGCGCGGAGCGCGCGGCGCAGTGCGCGCTGCTGATCCCGCCGGAAGCGCCCGCCCGCGCGGTCTGTTCGGCGCTGGAGACGCCCGAGGGCGTCCGGTTTGAACTGGCGGAGGAGATCCCGCAGCGCCGCAGCGAGCTGCGCCGCGCCTTGATCGCCCGCCCGTCGGGGAAGGAAACCGTCGATGTCACGGGGATGCTGTTTGACGCCTCCGTTCTGCGGCCCTTTGAATTCGGCGGGGAGCCCGACTCGGCGCTGCTGCTGGATTTTTCGGCGCGGCCGCAGAAGGAGCTGCGCCTCTGGTTCGAGGTCGAGCGCCCCGATGGCGTGCAGCGCAACGAACCGGATGCGGATACCGAGCTGCCCCGCACGCTCATCTGGGAGCTTTCGGGTCTCGGGGCGGTGGAACCGCTGCGCGACGAGACGCTCGCCCTGAGCCGCAGCGGCTATGTGACGCTTCCGGCGCCGGAGGCGTGGCGGCCCCAGGCGGACGGCCTTTACCGGCTGACGCTGCGCCGGCAGGAGGCCGGCTGTGAGGAGTCCGTCCGGCTCAGCGGCATCAGCGCATGCCGCTACCGCGCCGTGCAGACCGAGAGCCGCGCCAGGGCCTACCGCTTTTCGGTCGGCGCGCGGGAGCAGTGCTCCGTGGAAGTGCGCAGCGCGCAGGCCCGCGGCGCGGAAACGGCCGTGTTTCTGCGCGAAAAGGCCGGCTGGCGGCAGATCGCCGATTACACGCTTTCCCGCGGGACAGACGGCCTGCGCATCGTCTTCGACGCCTCCGCGGCCGCCGAGGACGGCGGGGAAAACCTGCTCGTCGCTTGTCTGGATCCGGTCCGCCTGCGCGATCTGCTCTTCGATGCGGTCGGACGTCCGGGCGAGAGCTTCCGGCTGAATCTGGGCGGTAAAAGCGTCCTGACGGAACATCTGACGCTGATGTGTCAGACGCTCTGTGAGGACGGGGAGATCCGCCCGGCGCTCTGGCGCTGCGTGGACGATCTGGCCGTCTGCGGCCCGCGCGACCGCGTCTTTGTCTGCGACCGGGAACGGGAATTGGTGACGGTGGGCGACGGCGCCCACGGCGCGCTGATTGCCCCGGGCAGCGGCGCGGTCATGGTGGTCGAGGAGCTGCTCTCCCTCTGCGAGGGGGGCAATATTCCCGCCGATGCGGGCCTGCGCTTTACCGAGGACGGCGAGGCGGTCGGCAACGCGGCCGCGCACGGCGGTTTCGCCGCCGAAACGCTCGCCGAGGCCAGGGGCAGGCTGCTGCGCCGGCTGCGGGATACCCGCAAATGCGTCTCCGCGCGGGATTACGAGCTCGCCGCGCTGCGCACGCCCGGGCTGCGCGTGGCGGGTGTCCGCGCGCTGCCGGACTGCGATATCCGAAACCGGCATCAGAAAACGCCGGCCTTCGTATCGGTCGCGGTACTGCCCGCTTCGGACGAGGAAACGCCCGTGCCGGATCAGCGGTTTCTCGATGCGGTTTCGCGGCAGCTCAGGCGATGCCGCCCCGTCTGCATCCGCACGCAGGCGATCCCCGTGCGGTACGCCGGAGTGAATATCAGCATCCGCCTGCGGGGGGAAAAGGGCTTTCGCCCGCAGGCGGCACAGGAAGCCGTCCGGGCGTTTCTTGCGCCGCGCGGGGAGCGCATCGGCGCCGGCGTCAGCCGGGATGAGCTCACGGCCCTTCTGCAGAAGCTCCCGGGCGTGCTGCAGATCGACCGGATCGAGCTTCGCGGAACGGATCAGAACAGCTATCAGACCGCCTCGGGCGATCTCGGCGTCACGCCGGATACGATCCTGCATCTGCAGCAGGCGGCGGTCAGCCTGATAAAGGATAGAGGGTGAGGGAATTGGAAGCCCAGGCCTATTGGAATCTCAGCGGCGCGGAGCGCTGGAAGGGCGGCATCTACCGCTCGGTCGAGCAGCGCGGGGACAGCCTGCAGCTCAGCGAGGGCGCCTTTGAGGGCGTGGCGTTCCTTCCGCCGTTCGACAGCGGGGAGGACGACTTTCGATGGGGGAGAGTCCGGTTGCAGATCAGCCTGCCGAAGGACGCCTCCGTCTGCATCTATGCCAGAGCCTCCGATGAGCGCGAATGGGACGCCTGGCAGAATGCCGCGGGCGCGCCCCGCGGCACAATGGAGGCCCGGGCTCTGTTCGGGGAGCCGAAGGCTCCCTGCGGCGACGCGTGGCTTTCCGAGCGGGGGCGATGGCTCTGGCTGGCGATCGGCTTTTCCAGCACGGGGGCCGAGAGGCCGCGGCTCGATGCGGTCAGCATCCTGGCCGAAAGCGACCATCTGACGGACTACCTGCCCGCGATCTATCAGAAGAGCGAGTTCACTTACCGCTATCTGTCCGTCTTTACGGCGATGCTTCAGGATCTGGAGGAACGCATCGCGCGCTCGCGCAGACAGCTCGATCCCGCCGTCGCGGATCCGGAGATGCTGCGCTACCTGGCGCACTGGCTCTGCGCGGACGGCAGTCTGCCGGAGGAGGAGCTGCGGCGGGCGCTGCCGCGGGCGATCGAGGAATACGAAACGATGTATACCGTCGAGGGGATCCGGCGAAGCGTACAGCGCCTGACCGGAGAAGCGCCGCTGATCATCGAGCATTTCGAGGTGGATCCGAACGATCCCTCCTGCAGCGATCCGGATCTTTACCGCAGGCTGTACGGAGACGATCCATACCGCTTTTTCCTGCTTCTTCCGCAGGGAACCTTCACGGAGCAGCGGCAGATGGAGCACTTTCTGGAGCAGCTGGAGGAGCTGGTCCCGGCGGAAACCACGCCAGAGCTGGTGCTGCTCAAACCCTGTGTCCAGCTCGGCTGGCACACTTACCTTGGCATCAATTCCCGGATCGGAGAGTATGTCACGGCGGTTATCGACGAATTGGTAACCATCCATTACGATACAGCAATAGGAGGACAAGACCATGAGCGGTAATCCGGATTTCTTCCCGCTGGAGCGGAACCGATATTTTTACGGCAAGCTGCTGACCGTCCGGGATTTTGAAATCGAGCAGAAGTACATGAGAAGCTCGGCGCAGCTGATGCGCCGGCTCGCCTTCGGGGCGGGCGTGATCTGCGGCCTGGGCGTGAGCGCGGGCGATGATTCCACGCTTCTGATCGAAAGCGGAATGGCGATCGACTATCTCGGCCGCATGGTCGTGATCGAGGAGCCGCTGCTGCGCAAGCTGAAGATGATCGAGGGGCAGGAGACGATCGGGGAGCAGGAAAGCGCCTACCTCTGCCTCGCCTATCAGGAGACGGACAGCGAACCCGTCAACGCCGTCGGCGCCGCGTCCGGCGAGAGCCGGCAGTATAACGTCACGCGGGAGGGCGCGCGCCTGTTCCTCACGGCAGAGGAGCCGGATTACCGCGCGCTGCTCGAGGCGTCCGGAAAGGAAAACGTCTCCGTGCTCTATACGAGCGACGAGCTTTCCCTTGTGCTCGCCATGCCGGAGGCGGTCTGTGCGGGGCGGGAATTCACGGCGGAGCTGCTGGTAGTGAAAAACGGGAAAACGCCGCCCGTTCATTTCGAGCTCAGCGGCGTCAGCGACTTTGTGGACGGCGACGACGGACAGATCCATCTGAAATTCCACGAGCCTCCCGAGGAGACCCGCCGCGTTTACCGGGTGAGCTTTCGCATGAAGGCGCGGCAGATGAGCGGGACGGAAAGCCCGTTCCTGCCCTCCGGCGGCGAGATCGATCTGGAATTGGGCAGCCATCGCTACAAGAACTACGTTGAGGTCGGGGCGAAATGCTTCCTCTGTCAGGATCCCGCCCAGCTGGCCGAGCGGAGCAGCCTGCTCGAAAGCCTGGAGAGCCGCCTCAAGGGGCGCGATCTTCCGATCTATCTGGCAAAGCTCGAGCTGCTGCATACCGCGGGCAGCCTCTTCGTCGTCTCGGCGACGAATCTGCCCTTCGACCAGAGGATCGTGAAGGAAACCGCCGCCCCCGCCGAGGGCGGGCTGCGTACGGTCACGACCGCGGTGCGCTCGCTCGAATACTGGCAGAGACCGGATGTGAAGGCCGATTTCCAGCCCTCCGCGGGGACGCTGCATTTCGATTTCGGCATTCCGACGCCCGAGCAGTACGATTACACGGTCAGCCACGGCACCGTCGATCTGGCGCTGCCGGCCGGCGTGCGCGTCAACAGCAGGGTGTTTTCCGAGGAGATCCCCCACGGGCTCGGGCCCGGCAACGTCGACGTGCGGCTGTGCATCGAGTTTACCGACCGCAGCGAGGAAAACGAAACGGCGCTCTGCTTCGGCAACAGCGAAATCTTCATCAAGAGCAAAACGAAGACCGGCGTTCCGTGGGTGGAGGCGGGGGCCGTCGTCTATCCCCGCCGCGGCACGATGCGCATCGGTCTGTGGCTGCATGATATGGTCGAGGGCAGCCGTCTGACCGTCCACTACTTTGCGCAGAAGCCGGAGCGCGATACCGACCGCGTCCTGGCGCAGCGGCGCGTGGGGCTTTCCGTCACGCCGGAATTCACGCATGTGAGCCCGCGCGGCACGGTGTATTTCAAAGCCGAGGTGACCGGCAGCGAGGATCAGAGCGTCCGCTGGGCCGTGAAGGAGGAAAACGGCGGCGCGATCGATCAGAACGGCATCTACCAAGCCCCCGAGCTGCCGGGTACCTATGAGATCGAGGCGGTCAGCGGCGCGGATGACGGCGCTGCCGCAAGCGCCTTTGTGATCGTCGAATGATTTGCCGCGCGGCGGCAGGGAAGGAGAGTGGAACGCAATGGAATCGCTGCTGATCCGCGAACGCTACAAGGCCGTGCGCGTCATCACCCTGCGGCGCGGCTACGCGCTGCTGGAGGCGGTGGATATTTCGGAACGCGAGACGCCCTCCCGTCTGCTCAATCTCTATGAGGGAGAGCATCTGCGCCGCTACGCGAAGATTTTTTCCGCGATCCGCCCGGAGGACTGCCCCGCCTTTCACGGCATGTTCCTGGAACGGGGGGCGCTGGTGACGGTCTTCGACCGCAGCGAGGGCGAGAGCATCGACCGGTACTTCTATCGCGGGGACGCCTGGAGCCTGCAGGACAGGCTCTGCTACACGGAGCTGCTGCTGCACGGGGCGCTGCGCCTCTCCGTCCTGCCGCCGGAGGTGAGCTGCGCCGCGCTGCTGTCCGAAAACGTCCTGATCGATCCGAATAACCGGCGCGTTACCTTCCGCTGGGCGGTGCGGCCGATGGCGGATATGAACCCGAGGGAAACGGCTCTGCTGGCGGCGGACCAGGCGAAGAAGATCCTGCCCCGCACGCTGTCTGCGGGCGAGGTGGAGCAGGCGTTTCTCGGTCAGCTCGATTCCGGGCTGTTTCAAAACCCGGTCGCGCTCTACGGCTGCTGGCGGAAGGCAAAGCAGGCGATCGAGGCGGAGCGCGAAGAATTTGAGAAAAAGAGCCTGATCCGGCGCGCAGGGATCCTGCT
>Ga0079305_1002992_pt1 | contig 12520 bp, 9 predicted proteins | sample LMS_cellobiose_e_FD_79183 | JGI IMG/M metagenome (GOLD analysis project Ga0079305, IMG submission 79183) | Rumen-fistulated moose microbial communities from Alaska, USA - LMS_cellobiose_enrichment | ecosystem: Host-associated > Mammals > Digestive system > Stomach > Rumen fluid ... | reverse complement strand
TGTGCATATTGCGCTTCATGAATGTTTGCGCCGATGCTGGTTCCCGCTCTGCCGATCTGGTTGGAAACAATCGTCTCGTGCCGGCTTTTCAGCATTTTGACCGGATTGAGGATCTGGACAGCGAAATCGACCGATAATGTGCGCAAAGGACTTTCCGGCATCTTGAAATCTCCTCTGCTACAGTGACAATATAATACTGACCAGATGAATTGTCAAGAAACTTTTTTAAGCGGCAGTGCCGCGCTGTAAAAAAGGGACACAATCCATACTCGCGGAGCGAGCAAACTTCACCAGTAAGCGGAGCGAACGTCTTCACCAGCGACCGGAGGGAGCTGCTTCACAAGCAAGGCTTCACTTGGACAGGGGATGAAGATGTGAAGAAAAGGCTGCGCCTTTTGAGTGAAGTTGTGCTTTGCACAGTGAAGTGAAGCTTTGCGGCTTCGTTCGCCATTTTTGGACACAAAAATGGCGGAGTAAGCGGGATTTGAGCTACCACCCCTCTCAGACCGCTTTATGCTCAAAAAACACGCCTCAAAAACATGATAGGTTATTAGTTTCGATTATCAACCCCCGAAAATCTCAGAAAAAAGCTCTCGGTGGGGCCGCTGTCGGCGGTCATGGGCCGGACTTGGCAAGAGGTTGCTGGCGCGGATGGATCGCTGGCAGGCGCTGATTGATTCCGGAACATATCGGAACACGGTTGAGCTGGCCGTGGCCATCGGCAAAGATCCCGCGTTTGTCGCCAGAATGATCCGGCTGACATTGCTTGCCCCGGAAATCGTCCATGCGATCCTCGCCGGGACCTTGCGGAAATCCTTTCCAATAAACAAGCTGAGCAGTACGATGCCGGAGCGCTGGGAGGATCAGAAGAAACTGTTCGGCTTTGAATGATGTCAAAGACTGGCGGCCGGATCACTCCGGCCGCCTTGTGCGTTTCAAATGGGCTGTCGCTTGCTGTGGGGGATGAGCCTGATCGGAAGTCAAAAATATCATTCACCCTGAATGGCGGATCTCATGTCCTCTGGAATGATTTCATCGATTTCCACAAAACGGCTCTTTTCCGCAGACGACTTCATTGCGGCAAAACCCAGCGCTTCCGCCGTGAATGCCTGTTCGACCGTCGTAAACGGCATCTTCGTTTTTCCGCACATCAGGTCCAGGAAATGCCGCGCCACATAAGGTCCGCCGTTATAGTGGATCTTGTTGAAATATTCGAAGGTAGTGGTCTCAAGATCCCCTTTCCCGTCGAACGGATAGAATTTGACTTCGCCCAAATATCTTTCCTCCTTGGAAAGCGTGATGTAAAGAGCCCCTTTGTCGCCGATGACCTCATACAGACGGCTGTGTCCGGGCATGCTGCAGAAATAGGTATGCGAGTAGGTTCCGAAAATACCGTTGGAAAGACGGATCAGACACGCTTCATTATCGGGAACATCCACTTCCTTTGCGAATACGCACAATTTGTTCAGAGTCGTGACATCCTTGATTTTTCCGACTTCGGTTTTTCTGCCGAGATTGGCATGCGGACATTCCAACGCATCCGGACAGTCAAGACAGGTCAGATCGTTGGGTTTGTTCCCGCCGACCACATGCTGGGCGGAAACCATGGAAACGGAAAGCGGCTTCGCCCCGGTCAGATACAGCATCACATCCAGATCGTGCGTCGCTTTTTCGATCATGTGCCCCCCGCCTCCGGTCTGCGTCCTCCGAAACGTGTGGAACATGTTGATCCCGATCCTCTGGGTAAACTCGAAAGAACAGATCCGGCCCAGTTTCCCCTGGTCGATCAGTTCCCGCGCCTTGCGGATGATCGGGGCATGCCGCATGACATGGTCGACCAGGACCGGAGCCGGATATCGGCGGGCGAACCGGACGATTTCCGCGATTTTTTCCAGCGAGGTATCCAGCGGTTTTTCAAGCATAATGGGAATTGCCGCATTTTCCAGCTTGATCAGATTATCCAGATGGGTGAAATTCGGAGATGAAATGATGACGCCGTCGGGACAGGCATGTTTGAGCAGATCGGCAACGGTGTCAAAACGCGGAATGTCCGGAAGATCGTTCCATTCGCAGCCACGCTGATACATCATATCATCGGGTTCCACCACGCCGCAGATCTCAATATTGCCTTTAGTCGCTTCACGGAATTCCAAGCCGTGCCGCTTGCCCATTTCCCCAAAGCCGATAATGCCGATTTTTTTCGTCATTGCTTTCTCCTTGAAATATCTATTTTATGGTGATTTCCCCAGTGTCAATGCGCCTTTGTTCGAACATCCATGCGAAATTTTTACGGTCCTGAAAACACGAAATCCAGACATTGTGTCCGACTCCGGGAATTTCCATATATTTGAAAGATGTGCTGCCAGCTTTTTTCAGGGCATCTACCGCATCGCGTGAGCAGGAAACCGGTATTACATCATCTATGCCTCCATGATAAATCGTCAACGGGACATCTTTCAATTTTACGACCTGTTCACAATCAACACCTCCGCATATTGGCATCCCTGCAGCAAAAAAATCGGGACGACGACAAAGCAGATCCCACGTGGCATAGCCTCCCATTGATATCCCGCAAATATAAATCCTTCTTCTGTCAACATGGAATTCAGTTATTTTTGCATCCAACAATTCAGTCGCGTACTGCATCGGCTTATTGGGAGACTTCTGAGCATCTGCATGAAAGGACTTGTCTGTCCACCTTTCATTCGAGGGGCATTGAGGCAGTAAAAACACACACTTGATTTTTTCTTCCTCCAGATATTTTGTGAGAGGCTCTGCAATATAGGTCAGCTGGGATTTATTATCATTTCCCCGTTCTCCGGCTCCGTGAAAGAAAAGGAACAAGCAAAAATCTCCAGGTCGGTCTGCATTATAAACTCCCTGTCGATAGCAGATCGTCTTGTGGTCTGATGCTTCATAAATCATTGGTTTCGTTCCGAAATCCTGTAATTCCATTATAGCTTCTCCTTTTTGAAATTCTTTCGGCTGTCTGTTTATTTCTCCATTCGGATCATAAAGGTGCCAGAGCCGGTTTTTTTTCTTCAGTAAGATTTTTTCGTCTTTCACAGATACGGGAACAGGTTCATTGTTCCGTGTGTCGTCCAAAATGATTGCGGAAATAAAATGATATGCGGACACTCCTTTCACCGAAAATTTAATAGGTCTGGATTTGTCTTTGTAATCAGCAAAGATAAAAATTTTACAATTCTATCTTTTGAATTTTTACGCGATGAGGACGAACTGGCAAAATGCCATCGGCAGGAATTTCGCCGCACCAATACTTAACGGCGCTTTTCTGACAAGCAGGAAGGCAGCCCCACATGCAGGTGCAGTTCTCAAAGTAGGGATGATCATAGAGGACGTAAGGGGAACCGAAACTCGTATAAACGACTTTTTCAGGCGCATGGGTGAAGAAACTGTGCCAGAAAGCCAATGCCGGTTTCCCAGCCAGACGCAGCGGCATTCCTCCGTGATTCTGGACGGTGAGATTGATAAAAATACGATCATATATTTTCAATGCTTCCAGGAGACGTTTATCATCAGGATTATTCCAATGATCCACATCAAATCCTCTTTTCCGTAATTCCTCATCAACTGTTTCCAGTTCCGTAAACGGCATCATGTTATTGTTCCGGACAAGAGAAACCGTCAGAATCTTTTTTTGTTTATCTGGCCGAATGGGAAGTTGATCCCGTCTGCATGGCCGGAGAATCGTGACTGCGGTATCGGAGATGCGTTCTGCAAATTCGGTGCATTCCTCATATTCATTTTGAGAAGGTTCAGGTCCGAAACAATCTTCAAAAAGATTTAAGGATGCTTTTAATTCAATCATGCGTCTGGCCGATGTTTCAACCCGTTCCTCAGAAAGTTTTCCCGATTTCAGAGCATCTGTCAAATGTTGGAAATCGCAGACGGGATCAGCAAACAATACAGAATCAGACCCAGCTGCAATATTTCGCCATGCAAGTTCTTCTTCGGGGAAACGGCAGGTAAAGCCAATCATCGGGAAAGCATCAGACACAATGACTTTTTGAAACCCTAATTTATTGCGTAGCAAATCTGTCATCAGTTTTTTTGATAATGTTGCCGGAAGAGCCTCATCCGGATCATTCACGGCATCCTGCCAGTCAGGGAAAGAAATATGCCCGCACATGATTGCCTTTGTCCCTGATGCGATGGCATGTTCCCAAACCCGTCCGTAAAGTTCAAACCATTGATCTTTGGGAAGGGAATTTACACTGACCAGCATATGCTGATCGCGATTATCAACACCATCCCCTGGGAAATGTTTGCAGGTCGCGGCCATCTGGTCTTCCTCCTGCAAACCGCGAATGATTTCCTCGAAAAGAGGGATGATTTTATCGGGATCATCACCGAGAGCCCTAATATTGGTAATGGGATTTTCCGGATTCAGGTTCAAGTCGATCACAGGTGAAAAAGTCCAGTGGATACCGGCCGCACGACTGAATTTGGCCGTAATTTTCCCCATTTTATAAGCTCTTCCAGGGATGCTGCTTGCGGCCAGTCCCATTTGAAAAGGGAAGTAAATACCTTTGTCCTTTATGAAATTTGTGCCGTTTTCCATATCGGCGGAAAAGAGAACAGGTATCTTGACATGGTCCTGCACCGCCTTGTTTGCCCGTTTCATTTCATCAAAACTTTTTTGGGAACAGAAAATTGCTCCTACCGGTATTTTTTCTACTAGTTCAAGCCAATCTTTGTCCGGAAGTTTGCTGTACGACGGATGAAGCAGTTGGGCGATCTTTTCTTCCATTGACATCGAGGAAAAAACGGAATCAGCCCAGTCCTGCTGCCGCTCATTCAAGTCGAAAAACATAATACCTTCTTTCAGAAATTATCTAAAAATGAATCGAGGCTTTTGAAATTAAAGAAGCGTGTTCAGCTTCGTGCTCCCTACACGTTTCTGCATGGCCCGCAGATTATCCAACGCCTTGGCGCATCCGGCTGCATCAGAAGAGTTCTTTGCATGTTCGAAGGCATCGCGAAGTTCTTTCAACTTTTTCTCTTCCTCAGCTTTCTCCGATCCTTCCATGGCAGAAATCAGTATTTGCACCTGCTTATAGGTGGACTCAAAGGAAGAGACATCGACCGCAGGGTTCCAGTTAATGGCATCCAAAGTTTTTTTCACATTAGGAAGACGTTCCGTCAGGAACCGCTGTGATGCATCCGCAGGGTCTTCCTTCGCGAAATAACCGAGCGCGAAACATAACTCCCGGACGCCGGGTTTAACGTTGAACCGGATATTCATGGCATTGACTCCTGAGCCGGAGATCTTTTCAACTTTGTCCGGTTCGAAAACCAGAAAGTTCCCATATTGTTCATTGTAGTTGCGGTTGTAGAACACCATGCCGCATTCGGTCCCGGAAAAAGGAACTGCCTTCGGAGCATTTCCATTGAGTTCCATATCTTCATTGCCGATTTTCACCCGGCGTTCCCGACCGGCGATCTTCCAATGAGCCCCGCCAGGCCAGACGGTGAACCGGACCTGCCGGATACCGGAAGGCACGGACGCTTTGACAAAAACCCAATCTTTCATGCTGTGCTGCTGGAGAATTTTGATCGAGCCTTTGGGCCAGGCGAGATCAACGCATGAACCACCGTTGAATTTGATGAAAGACACATTTTTGACCGGAGCACTCCGGGTCAGATTTTTTCCTGCGGCATCCAAGACTCCCATAAAATTCCAGCCGCACCAGGAGCCGTTGTTCACGCGGCCATGGTTCAAACCGAGGAAATAGTCCCCCCAGACGCCGATGATCAGTTTGCCTTCTTCACTGACGGTATTTTTCAAAATCATGGAGGAATGATCAAATTGGACATGCCAACTCTTCTGTGTGTATGTCTTTTCTTTTCTGGTAATGTTTTTTTCCGTCACTTTTACCATCGGTGTGGCGGAAAATGCTGTGATTGCCGAAACACAACAGACAGCCATCAGAGTTCCTGTGATTTTCATCTTGTTCTCCTGTCTTTGATTTATTGGACATCAATCTCTTTTGAAACAGAAAGACCTGTCACAAAATCGGTTACGGTGAAATGATATTTTCCTTTGACGGCATTGTAGGGAATTCCGAAAAGATACTCTTTCCGGTCATTCGTATTGAATACAACGCCCCTTTCCGGCAGGTCTTTGCCGTCCGGGGAACTGACCCGGATCACGATTGTCCTTCCAGGCGGCAGGCTGCTGAATGCGATCCGGATATTTTCTCCGGCCATGACGGAAGAAGGGAGCTCCACCTCGGGTGCCTGCTGTTTTTGATTGAATACGGCATACACGCGAAGCGGCTGCGCAGCGGCGAACACTGTATTGATCTCTCGGGACATGGCAACAAAGCCTTTGCCGGATTCATAAATGAATTTTTCTTCTGGCAGGGTCACGGTATTCCGAGCGCCTTCCCGTGAATTATGCAGTCCGATCAGCCGGAAGCCCTTGCCGTCTCGGACGCGGAAAATGGTTTCAAGGTTGGAACCAGCATACGGGATCTTGACGCCACAGCCGGTCAGCAGATCCCTCAAAAACGCGACAAAAGGAGTGGAAGGATCGGCTGAAGTCAGGGGCAGATTGAAATTGAAGTTGGTCAGGATCGCTTTGCCCTTGCCGTATTGGACCGTGTCCATGAATTTCTGCTCAGGATCGACCAGCGCCTTGTCCGCTTTCAGGCCGGGGATCTTTATTTTCCGGATTGCATATTTCCCCATTTCCACCAACGTTTTATTGCCAAAGAGCGGAGCAAGAGGATTGCTTTTGCGGATGGCGAGATTTTCATTGAGCAGAGCAGGAGTCAGGTCGGCGATAACCGTTCCGCCATTTTTCACAAAATCCAAGATCAGTTCCGCATCCCGGTTGCTGAGGGCATTGGTTCCCATCAGCATTAGAACCCGGATCTGTTTCAAACGTTTTTGCGCGGTCCGGGGCGTGACGAATTCGAATCCGGCTCCGGCCGCGTTGCAGAACTGGATCATGGCGGAGACTCCACTTTCCGGAGAAACGCATCGCTCATCCACCTTGCCGGAACGAGAATTGGAATGGCTCCACCACAGCCCCAGACCAGAATCCATGAATTTATTGGTGATGAGCATTTGCGCCATGCCGAAACGGAGGCGCTGAAGTTCATCCATGAAATTTTTGGGGTAAGACGGCGACTGATCAACCGCCAGGATGTCATGGGCATAGTCGCAGCCGGTGGCATACCAGCCGTTCCCGTTGACCGATCCGAGAAGGATATAGCGGTCCATCAGTGGTGCCTGGACAGTGCGTTCGGCATGGTATCCGGACCAGACAAAACGCGGGACTTCAGAATAAAGGCTGCGCAGCAGCTGGTCTTCCAGCGGTTTCGTATAAGGACCCCACCAATCCAGTTTTTCCATCATAAGCTCAATGTCATGGCCGCCGAAAGTTCCCTCCAATCCAACCTTGGCGAAGGGGTCGTTTTCCTTGATGATCCGTGCGGAATAGTGATGGATATCGGCAAACTGCCGTTCCATATATTCGCAGTGGTCGTTCCATTCCGCGAAATTCTTGTCTTTGGCGGATTCCCCGAGGGTGCGGTGAGGGACTTCCCCGAAAGATTTATAGGCGGTCCCCCAGTTTTCATTCAGTTTTGCGATGCTGCCATATTTTTTCTCCACGAAACTGCGGAACGCAGGCAGATCGCTGGCTCCGTATCCACTATCCCGGTCGAGTCCGTTCTCATCGCCCAGACTGTAGAGCACCGGCGCCATTTCCGGCAGACCCTTCATCCTTTCCTGGATCTGGTCCTTCCAGAGTTTCCGGATCGTGGGATTGTAGAAACTCTGATCCTGGATCGCGGCAGCCGCTTTCCTTTCCTTCGCGGTCAAAAAGAGCTGCCGGACATTCCCCTGCGGCCCCTTGGACATGGAGATGCGGACCAGATAAGGAAGCAGCTGTTCATTGCGCAATGCCAGATTGCGTGCTAAACTGGGTCTCGGATGATCCAGCGCAATGCCGAACCCCATATTGTCCGACAGCTGTCTGGCAGCATTTAGGCTCACGGGATTGCCGAAGGCGATCTGGAAGTAAATTGGCAGTCTGCCAGACGGGAAGAAAATTGTCTTATTTGCCTTGGCAACCTCCCTACCGTCCGCATCTTTCAATACGGCATACAACGCACCGGCTTCATTCGGCATGCGGTAGTTTTTGAATTCAAACGCGACTTTCTTTGTCCCTGCCGGAAACGCGATGGACTGTTTCTCCCAGATCCGGCCGTGGGGATGGTCAGTCAGAGTCAATTCCAAGTTCATGGTCCGGCCGGATGCTTTTTCAACCGAAAATTCGCCCGTGAAAGGAACTTTCCCCCGCAGATACTGGGAAGAAACCGTGAGTGTGGCGTTGCCGAGAATCGAATTTTTCCTGAACTCGAAAACACTGCATGCTTTGCCCGGTACAATGAGGTCGCAGTAATAGGTGCCGTTGGCAAATTCCGCAATGGAGACCTTTTCTTCCCCTGCGGTTCCCTGAGCCGCAATGCGATTGAATTCATCCCGGATGCGATACTTGCCGCCTGCCGGGATTTTCAGACTGTCGCCTTCTATGACCACTTTCCCTGTGGAATCATCCTTGCCTGCGGCCCACTGCAGGGCGCGCATCAGGAAAACCAGCTCGTTTTCCTGTCTGGCCCGGGCGCAGATTCCGGATTCGCTGAAGGTTTTGGTCAACGCAGTCTTTGCAGAGGGATCATTGATCTGAAGAATGCGGCCCTTGCCGAATTGATACGCCTCGACCTGTTTTTCCGGAAAAGGAAGGACCGCCTCATCTAGAAAGGCCGGCCGTTCCAGCCGTTTCGCATAGATTTTTTTATAAGGCAGTTTCCTGCCGTGAACGATCAGCCCGGTCCCGTTTTTTACCTTCAGAAGAATCTGGAACTGGGTATCCTCCGGGGCTTTGACAAAGGGCACGTTGCCCAGAACGATCACATCCAGATCTTTCCCGGCTTTTTCGCGGAGTTCCTCGCTTTTCTCGAACTGACTGTTTCCGGTCAATGCCGCGGCATAGACATTGTCAATGTAAAAGCGGGTCCCGTCGGAAAGATACGGCGTGTATTCCAGATTCATCCTCTGGGCCAGTTCCACCACGTCCCGCGCACCGTAATACCGGACGTAGAACAACACCTTCAGCGGAAGATTAGTCTTATCCCAGATCAGATGTTCCGTCCGGTAATTTCCGGACAAAGTGTTGACATACCAGCCATCGTGTTTTGCGTATGCAATGGACCCGACCGCTAGGCATGCGGCTAGAAGCATGATAGTTTTTCTCATATGTAATATCTCCTTCAATTGAAATTCCGTTTGAGCAGTAGATTCCATTTCAGCAGGAAAAGCTGTTCCGTCGCCGAACGGTACATTTTATATGCGGTCATGATATTTTTCTTTTTTGCCCCAGCAAGGAACTTGCGGATATTGTCGGTTTTTCCGGCTATCTCTCCTGAAGGCTGAAGCGCTTCCAGTTCCATGAGGAGATAACGGCATTTTTTCCTTTCCTGCTTCAGCAGGTCGGCGAGGTCATCGGTTTTCAGGCTTGTTCCGTTATAACTGACCAGCAGCTGCCCGCAGGGAACGCACCAAGGGGCGGACGCTTTTCCCGCCAGAATATGGCCGATCTTCATGGGGTCGAGCAAGGTTTTCCCATCAGAAAAGTAGATGTAACCGAAACTGTTGGTGTTATTGTAATTGCCGCCGGGACTGTTCACCATGCCGCGGAATCCTTTGGTCCAGGAGAAGCGGGCATGGCAGAACTGCCAGACCGAACCGGGTTTTCCGACTCCGTTTAGATCCTCCCAGGGAAAGAAGGCTTCGATGTGCCACACATCTTTCCCGATGGAAACGGCGGCCTTCCAGGAGCTTCCGCTCCAGTCATGGAGGTAGACAGCCGCATCCTGACGGCGCATGTCATACTTCGCGCCATTGGCATTGATGATGAATTTCGTATAACCGATCCCGTCCGCAGCCGGGTCGAAATAGAATTCCCCGCAGTCGTCCGCCCACAGGTTCGGGTTGTCATTCTCCGTAATGGTCCGTTTCAACCGGGGAATATTATCGTCGTAATTGGTGACCGCCATATAAAGCCCAATCTGATCATAGGCCAGGCGCAATTCGGTTTTCAACGCTCCCGGTCCAGGATTCCCTATCCAGTATTCGTAATAGGAATCATGCACCAGGACGCCTTTCCATTCGTCTTTATCGATCTTTCCGTCTATGACAATTGGTTTTGTTCTGGGGCGGACTTCATAGAAGGAAAGTTCGCGCATTTGCGCTGGCAGCATCACCGGCAGCAAGACCAATCCGGCCAGAAGCAAGCGGCATTTTTTCATCGTTCATCGTCTCCTTCGCTATTCACAGACCGATTATGGTGTAGGTAGCATTTCCCTGCATGTAAACTTCGCCACGGCTGAATATCGTATTTTGGATCTGTGCGTCGGAACGGGCGGGATAACTTTCCTTACAGGGAACTTTGATCCGCGTCATGGTTTGCGCATGCCCGTCCACAAATGCGGCATTCAGGCATTTGTCATGCCGGAACTTCGGGGCAAAATAATTGCTCGAATCGTAGGTTTCTGCATAGGTGCAGGTCTTCGTAAGCTGAAACATTCCGGCTCCGTCGGTTTCCATCAAGAGACACATTTTCGAGGGTTCCGGCAGACGGGCTGCTTTCCGTTTTTTTACCGCATACCATCCAGCTCCTGCGGATGTCCCTCCGGCAAATGGATTCACTCCGTAACAGCTGTGGATAGAACCGAATTTGGTTGAATCCAGATACCGTGCCATATTTTCCATAGGACAATAAAAGATCGTGGAAGACGGATTCGATCTCTTGTTGACAGCGTCCTGTGCTCTGTATTTCGGCAATTTATACAACTCGGCAACAGCATCCAGATAATACCAGTCTTCAGTGCCGTTCTCCTTGGGCATATCATAGGGACTGGGGAAATACTCGAAGGAATCGGCATACAGGATAAAGGTCGATGCCAGCGATTTGACATTTCCCGTGCAGAGGATCCTTTTTGCACTGTTCCTTGCCCGGTTCAAGGCTGGCAGCAACATTCCCGCCAGGATCGCGATGATCGCAATCACTATAAGAAGCTCAATAAGTGTAAAACAGAACCGGTTCGGCATTTTTTCTGTTGATCTTTTTTCAGCTTTCATTTTTGTCTCCCTTTTGTTGGTTATGTTAGATAAAACGCCTAGCTTGCTCATTTTGTTGATTCCCGGTCCAGAAAATCCATTTTTGTATGGAAATGTTCCGGTTTCCATATCGGCTCCATCAATTTTTTTGCCAGCTGATATCCGGCATAACCGGTATCGATCCGGAACGCGCTCAGCGACGGATTGTGGTATTCGAACAGCGGCTGGTCAAAATGCAGAAGCAGACGGGTGGATTTCGGCAATCCCAGCTCCTGATAATAATCACGGATGCCGCGATGCAGCACAGAAGGACCACCCAGCAGAACAGCATCATATTTCCGGTCACGCAACCTTTCCTTGAGCCTCAGCAGAATATCCGATGCATCCGATTTGATCTCCAAGTCCAGCATCACCGTCGTTAGCCCCAGTTCCTTCATGACCGAAGAATAGACTTTCGACCAGGAGTTGTAATCATCTTTCAAATAGATGCCGGCCAACAGAAATTTTCTGCATCCCCGCGCATAAAGTTTGCGTATGGCATTGCCGAAAGCCTCATTGTAAGGGGTCTTGCAGACGATGTTCCGGCTCAGAAAATCATCCCACGGGAAACGGATGTCTCCATCAACGTCCATGAATATGCCGCAGTGAACTCCGCGCTTGGATAGGATATCGAAGATTTTATGATACCAGATGCCGGGAAATATTACCCTGGAATCCTTCTGGAGAAATTCCAGTGCTTCCCAGTCTGTGTCATCTTGGGAATTGGTCCGCGAATAAGCAATGATCTGGATGCGCCAGCCAACTTCGGATACCGCTCGGACGGCCCCGTAAAACAGATTTGCATAATTCTGAAATACCGGATCGGAAATGTTCTGGTTAAGAAAATCCGGGTAAGGCACCAGCATGGAGATCACTTTTTCCTCCAAGGGGATTTCTCTTTCTTTTATGTAGGTGCCCTGCGCTTTCACGCGGATCAGGTAGCCCTCGTCCTCCAGACGCTTGAACGCTTCACGGAGCGTCCAGCGCCCGACCTTGAGATCCCGTGCCAGATCCGGCTCGGAAGGCAGTTTCGCTCCGGGCAGCAGTTTCCCTTGGAGAATATCGCCTTTCAGTGTTTCATATACAAAACTTTTTTTCACTTTATTCTCTCATTGTTCGGTCTATGTTCGGCTAATATATATGCATTTCCAGAAATGTCAATCGAAAAAATCAAATTTTTTTCATTTTTCTTGATGTCTGGGTAATCGGTCAGCCATTGGTATGGCGATATTGTATGCCATTATGCAACTGGGGAGCAATCCAGCTTTATGGAATCAACCCTTGCTGCGTGACTGTTGTCAAGGATCGAAGCAACCCGTCATCC
>Ga0079305_1002991_pt1 | contig 12521 bp, 9 predicted proteins | sample LMS_cellobiose_e_FD_79183 | JGI IMG/M metagenome (GOLD analysis project Ga0079305, IMG submission 79183) | Rumen-fistulated moose microbial communities from Alaska, USA - LMS_cellobiose_enrichment | ecosystem: Host-associated > Mammals > Digestive system > Stomach > Rumen fluid ... | reverse complement strand
TCGTCGCGGAAAAAAAGCTTTGAAGAGCATAGGTATGTAAATTATCATTGTTGTGCGTGAAGCTCAATATGCCGCCGAACAGCGGCATATTTTTTATATCCAGACGTCGCTGTTTGTCTTGAAAACGCTTGTCAGGGCGACAGTGGTGTGCTAAAATGAGATGGGGTGAGAGTATGATAAGAACAGAACGCGAAATAAAAAGCATCGAGCTTTTTTGCGGGAGGATCGGAGAAATAGTAGCTCCCGTGACCAACGAGATGGCGGAGAAGACGGCGATCGAGGAGATCAAAAAGTTTTTCGGCGAATTTCAGCTTTCAGGGCAGGGGAGGCTAACAATCGGCAGGGTGTGTGATTCAACGGGCATACAAGAACTCTGCAAGAGTGGAGGGCTGAAGATAGGCGGCGTGTCCGCCGAGGACGACGGCTTTGAGATAAAGTCCGACGGAGACGACGTAGTCGTGGCCGGGGCCAACGCGCGCGGAGTGCTCTACGGCGTATACGAGCTCGAGGAGCAGATACTTGCGGGTACGGCAGTAGAGGATAAGTTTATCGTTCCGCATTTCCGCAAGCGTTCCGACGCGCTCGGACATTATCACAACGGAAGGACCTTCAACTTCGGGAACGATGTGATAGACGAGAAAAAGGCGGAATATCTGGCGCGCCTGCGCGTCAACCAGTTCTGCGCCTGCTTCGACGGCTCGCCTTTCGGGAGCCATCTGGCCGAATTCGTGCACAGCGGCGTTTTTCCGTTCCAGCGGGAGCCATCCCGCGAGGCAGTGACGACGCTCAGGCGCTCCGCCGAAACGCTGGCCAAATACGGTATCGATTTCATCATGATGCTGTGGGAACCCGCGCTGCCGGCGCTTTATGCTCCGCTCGACGAATACCCGCAGGAGGCGCTCGGCAGGGTGAGGCGTCCGTGGGGCGGCGACGAGAACAATATGGATACGACGTTCTGCGTCAACAGCCAGATAGTTCAGGAATACTACCGCGACCTGATGCACAGGTTCGTCCGGGAATATCCGATGGTGCGCGGCTTTTTCTTCTATAACCTCGACGGCTCGGCGTGGTTGTGCACGCCGGAGCTCTGTCCGAGATGCGCTGAAAATCTGGTGGATTCGGATCCCGCCTCCCACACGCCGTGGGAGACACAGGCAAAGCTTGCGACGCTGCTGGCCGAGGCTGCCCACGAGGAGGACCCAAGCGTCACCTTCAATTTCTGGGGCGCGGTGCACTTCCACGGCGACGCGGTGCGCAAAATGCTTGATACCGCCGATGGCTGCGACAGTTATACGACCGGCGCCTCGGGCCGGGATCACGATATGTATATCGCAGACAAGGAACATCCCTTCGATGAGGTGCGTTATACTTTTGAGGCGGCAAAGAGAAAAAAGATCCCGACTTATATATACTATGCGTATAATAAGTTGGAAGCGATACAAACAGGATTTCCGAATCCGTTCGTCGTGGCCGAGTCCATCAAGACCTTCAAAAAATGGGGCGCTGATAATCTGCTCGAGGTGACGGGGCCGACCCCGGCGCTCAACCAGATAAACGCGCTCGCGATGCGCAAATTCGAATCGGAGCCTGATGCCGACGCGGACGAGTGGATGAAATGGCTCGCCGGGCGGCAGTTCGGTGAGGCAGCCGGACGCAAAATGCTGGACGTGTGGCGTTATACGCACGACGCTTTCGAATGCTGGAGGGATTTCGGGCTCAATCCGCTCTGCGGGAGCCAGTTCATGCTGCGTATGGGGCTCTTCTCCTGTAACAACGGGGATTGGGAGCTGCCGCTGCTGCTGCCTCCGGTGCTCGAGCTCTATGAGGATTTCTTCTACAACACGCTCGCGCGTGTCGAGACGTGGCTGCTCGAGGATTACCGGCGCTATGCCACAGAGGAGTGCGCGAACGCGTTCGCCGCGATGGGCGGATATCTCGCGAAGGCTGTCTCGACGGCGAGGGAGGCGGTCGCGCTCGCTTCCGAGGACGAGCGCATCGGTCTCTGCCTGTATCCGGGTGCCTTTGAGGGGATAGAGAGGTACACGATGAAGGAATACGCCAAAGCCAACCTTGTGCCGATCGAGATGGCGCACACCATGTGCCGCCAGAAGGAGCACCTGATAAGGGCGGTGCTGCTGCTCAAGGCTATGCGCGATGATCCGGCGGCGGACGCCGCGCTGCTGAAGAGCAGATATCTTGCGCTGCTCAGGGACGAGCTGACGCTCCAAAAGGGCTTCAGCGCACTGCTGAAAAGATATTCCCGCGAGCGCCCGTGTCTGGCGTTGACGGGGATGTGCGAGAGCGAGATACTGATGTATAAAGGCTTTGCGGACGACCGCGCCGCAAGGATCGGCGAGTATCTCTCCAAAGAAATGTGACAAAGATTGTATGCGCTGGAGGCATTAGAGCTTCCGGCGCTCTTTTTTGCGCCGCCGGGAAAGCGGCGGACAAGTTGTTCGGTGAATAAAAATATAAATTTATCGGACAAAAATACATTCATTTGCATTCCTTTAAAGTGTACTATTAGAATAGCCGGAGGCAGCGGTGTACCGCTGACGGAAGGAGGAGGTCAGTATATGGGTAAGCTTTTGGCGGGCTTTGCCCGCATGGATATCACACCGGAGCTCGGGGTGCCGCTCGCGGGATATTATGTGGAACGCATCAGCGACGGAGTGAGGGATCCGCTTGAGGTCAGCGCGTCCGCCGTCTCGGACGGAGAGAAGACCGCGGTGGTCGTCGGCGCGGATCTGCTGCAGCTCGACTTCAGTTATTGCCTTGAGATAAGGAAGCTCGTGGCGGAGAGGAAGGGCGTGGACGCCGACTGTGTGTTCATTGCCTGCAGCCACACCCACACGGGGCCGGTGGTCAGCAAAAACGAGGGTGAGCGCTTCAAAAGCGACAGGCTATACGACGAGTTTTTGATGAGAAGGATCGCCGACACGGCCTGCCTCGCAATAGACGATATGCGTCCGGCGAAGGTATATTCCGGCACGGCCGTCGCGCAGAGGATCGCCTTCGTGCGGCGCTTCCGCATGAAGTCCGGAAAGGTGCAGACCAATCCTGGCGTGTGGAATCCTGAGATAGAGGCGCCGATAGGCGACGTCGATGAGACGGTCAGGATAGTGCGCTTCACGCGCGAAGACGCCGACGATATAGCGATAGTCAACTTCGGGGTACATCCGGACGTGATCGGCGGCTGCGAAGTCAGCGCGGATTATCCTGGCTTTATGCGCAGGACGCTGGAAAAGGCGCTGGATGGCGTGAAGTGCGTCTTTTTGAACGGGGCCGAGGGTGACGTCAACCACGTCAACGTCAATCCGGTCGGCGGCGACGTAAACGGGCTCGAGATGAAGAGCTTCGACGCGGTCGCGAGGGGCTACGAACACTCCCGCCACATGGGCCGCCGCATCGCGGGCGCCGTGATCGGCGCATGGGACAAGCTGACGGAGCAGGAGGAGACGGGCGTCGGCTTCGGAGGAAAGACGATAGAGATAGCCTCCAACAGGGAGGGACAGGTGACTCTTGAGCGCGCCGAGGAGATAATCAGGCTGCACGAGAGCGGCAGAGACGCTGAGCTCGAGTTCAAAAAGATGGAGCTGACCACGGCGGTCGCGGAGGCCTACCGAATCAGAAGGCTCGCAAAGGGGCCGGATCATTTCGATCTGCACCTCTCGGCGGTCAGGGTCGGGAACGTGGCGCTTCTGGGAATACCCGGAGAGCCGTTCACGGACATCGGTAGGCGCGTCATAGCCGGCTCACCCTTCGGCAGCACGGCTGTCTGCAGTCTGGCCAACGGCTGTGAGGGATATTTCCCGACCTATGACGCCTACGCAGAGGGCGGATACGAGGCGAGAAGCTCGATATTCGCGTCCGACGTGGCTGACAGGATAGTGGATGGTGCGATCGGTCTGCTCGAAGAGCTAAAGGGGTGACAAGCATGCCGGTGAGGATAAAGCTGAAGACTATAGACCTCTGGGGAGAATCGATGGAGGATCAGGTCGTCAAATATGAGAACACGCCGACCGAAAATGGGCAGATAGTGTTTTACGGCGCATCATATTTCACACGCTGGAACACGGCGTGGGGCAACGTGCCGCTGGAGGACTGCATTTTGGGAAAAAGCGGCAAAAAGTGCGCCGTCAACAGGGGCTTCGGCTCCAGCAACAGCGAGCATCAGCTCTATTATTACACGCGGATGGTCAGGGCAATAGAGCCTGCGGCGCTGGTATATGAGTGCTATGCCAACGGCGAATGGGCCGGTTATCCGATCGAGGAGCGCTTCGAGCTCGGCACACGGGTCATGCAGTATGCCGAGAACGATTTTCCGGAGCTGCGCATATACATCCTCGGCCCGCATCCCTCGCCGAAGGACGACAGTGCGGAGGTCGAGCAAAAGAGGCTGTTCAGCTCCTGGCTGAGAGAGTTTGCCGCGCAGAGCGAAAACAGACATTTCGTGGACGTGCTCGGATATCCCGGATTCGCGCCGGACAGATGGGAAGGGCTGTTCATAGAGGACAAGGTGCATTTCAGCGCGGCCGGATATGAGGTCTACGCAAAGCTGCTCCGCGAGGCCCTCGCCGATGAGCTCGCAAGGTATTGAACACGATACAGATGAATATATTTTCTGTCAAATCATGGAAAGGAACGGTGTATATCAATGGAGAAGAAAGAAACTGTCATGAACGGAGCGGGCATTGCCGAGCTCGGATTCCCGATGTGGCCGCAGTTTGCGCCGGAGACCCCGGATATGGTCGCAGATCTGCTCAGGAGCGGCAAGGTCAACTATTGGACCGGCCCGGTCGGGATGCAGTTTGAGGAAGCGTGGGCCAAGTATATCGGCGCGAAGATGGCGATATCCTGCACCAACGGCACCGCCGCGCTGCACATTGCGCTTGCGGCGCTTGGCATCGGCCCCGGCGACGAGGTCATCGTGCCGTCTTATTCGTTCATAGCGTCCTCGTTCAGCGTCGTGCAGGCGGGCGCGATCCCGGTGTTCGCGGACGTCACCGACGACCACACGCTGGATCCCGAGTGCATCGGCAAGCTCGTCACAGAGCGCACTAAGGCGATCATAGTTGTGCACCTCTACGGCGGAGTCGCCGACATGGGCCCGATACTCGCCGCTGCAAAGAAATATGGGCTGAAGGTCATCGAGGACTGCGCGCAGTGCTTCGGCGGAGAATATAACGGCGTCAAGTGCGGCGTGCTCGGAGACGTGGGCTGCTTCAGCTTCTGCCAGAGCAAGCACTTCACCACCGGCGGAGAGGGCGGAATGGTCGTCACCAACGACGAGGATGTCGGCTGGGAGTGCCGTTCCTTCAGGGATCACGGATACGACGTGCGCACAAGGATGAACATGCTTGCGCTTGAGGAAAAGCTGCCGTATATACACAACCGCGTCGGCTTCAACTACCGCATGACCGAGATGCAGTCGCTCATCGGCCTCAACGAACTCAAGCGCTTTGAATCCTGGAACCTGCCGCGCCGCCGCAAGTATGCGAAGATGTACGACGAGGCGTTCACGGGACTCAAGGGCATAAAGAAGCTGCCGCTGAACACCGAGGAGCGCAGGCATTCCTATTGGTGGTATCCCATCAATCTCGACATAACTGTGCTCGACTGCAAGGCTGCCGACATCGTCAAGGAGCTGGCCGGCATGGGCATACCCTGCTACGGCATCCAGTGGCCGGAGGCATATGAGGAGCGGGCTTATCGCGAAAAGAACGGCTTCGGAACTGCAAAATTCCCGTTCTTCTCCAAGGAATACACAGACGTCGACAGAATAGATTACAGCAAGGTGCTCTGCCCGAAGGCGAAGAGTCTGCGCGACGAGACGCTCAGTCTCTTCCTGCATCCGAGCTGGGAGCCGGTCCACATCCAGCGCTGCATCGACGCCTTCAAGGCAGTGCTTGCGCGCCACGTGAAATGATGCGGAGGAGCTTGAAATGAAAAAGGTCAGATGGGGAGTCATCGGTGCCGGCGGCATAGCCGACCGCAGGACGATACCGGGCATGCTGCTGGCGGACAACGCCGAGCTCGTCGCCGTAATGGACGTCAGCATGGAGCTTGCCGAACGGCTGAGAGCAAAGCACGGCGCAAAACGCGCCTACTGCGACTGCCGCGAGCTGCTTGCGGATCCTGAGATCGACGCGGTGTATATCGCGACGCCCGTCGCCTGCCACAGGGAGCAGGCGCTTGCGGCGATCGAGGCCGGAAAGCATATACTCATCGAAAAGCCGGTCTGCCTGACGGCGGACGAGGGCGAGGAGATCATCAAAAAGTGCCGCGAAAAGGGGCTGCTGATAGCGGCCGGCTTTCTGATGCGCTTTTCAAGCAGCCACAGAGCCATGCGCGATATGATCGCGGCGGGCAGGCTGGGTCAGATCGTGTCGGTTAGGGCGCAGTTCAGCTGCTGGTATCCGAAGATGGAGGGCGCGTGGAGACAGAGCAAGGCGCTGGGCGGCGGCGGAGCGCTCATGGATATGGGCATCCACTGCATCGACCTCATCGGGTTTGTCACCGGCAGCGAGATAAAGCGCGTCAGCGCGTTCTGCGCAAACAACGTCTTCGACTATGAGACGGAGGATCAGGCGGCGGCGATCATGGAGCTTGAAAACGGCGCGTTTGCCATCGTCGACACCAACTTCAACATCCCGGACGCCTCGCAGCGCGCGAGGCTGGAGATATACGGCACAAAGGGCAGCATCCTTGCCGAGGGGACGATCGCCCAGGACGACGCCGGGCGCGTGGAGCTGCTGATCTCCGAGGAAAAGGGCTACGACGCGCAGCAGACGCGTTCGATCGGCGGCGCCGAGCTGCTGGAAACCGAAAAGGTCAACATGTATACCCAGGAGATCGCAAGCTTCGGGCGTTCGCTGCTGACGGGCGCACCGCTCGAGGTGCCGGCCGAGGAGGCCATAAAGGTGCAGCGCGTTATAGAGGCGGCCTACCGCTCCTCCGAGGAGGGCAGGGCGGTCGCACTCTGAGCTGCCGATGCTTTTAACTGTCCGGGGCGGTGATTACCGCTCCGGACTTCGCTCAACGGGGTGAAAATATGTCATATTCGCTTGAAACGCTCATGACCTCCTGCGGCTGCGGGCGATGGCCGAAGCGCTGGGAAGAGGTTTTCGACGCCGCCATGGTGGAATACGACCGGAACGGCTGCAGGCTCGCGGATCCGGGATTTTATCGCGGTCTGGACGAGAGATACGGCTGCTTTCCGCATTTTCTGGAGGTGTTCTGCCGGGCGGCGGAGCAGGCCGCCGCTGACGAGACGCTCGGCCGTCTGCTTACGCTGCTCGACCTTGTTATGCGCGACAGGGAACACATCGAGGCCGACTGCGCGGAATTCTCGCTGCCGAAGCCGCCGGAGGGCAGACCTGAGCTCGGCTATCTGATGGCGGGAGGGCTCGCGCTCGCGTCGGCGCTGCCGTATACCGCAGAGATGCTGAAAAAACGCGGTTGGCCGGAAAAGAACATACGCGGGACGCTGAGCATGATAGACGGAGGCGTGCGGGAATACCGCAAGCGCAACGGCGGGCGCGACGGATACCACCTTTTCGATTGGTTCCAGCTCGCGATAGACGGAAAGCTGGTGCGCATCGGCCGCTTTGAGACGGAGTTCGGAGTTTTTGAGAGAAAGGTCAGAGTATACCGCGACGGCACAGGAAAGGAGCTTGTGCTCGCGGATGGCGCAAGGCTCCACAGCAGCGGCTTCGGGCTGGGGAATCCGGGCTGCTCCGACGAGGAGGGCGCGTGGACGGCCTCGCTGACGGAGACGGAGAGCTTTATCGAAGGGCACACGGTGGATTTGTCCGACGGGCGGGTCTCGCGCGAAACGGTCAGGCTCGACAAATCCATCTGGCGGCAGACGCTTGCCCAGGGAGATCCGGAGATCGCGCTGCATATACCGGCGGGCGGCGATTTTTCGCCGGAGACGGTGGATGCCTCGCTGCATGAGATAAAGGAGTTCGCAGCGCGCTATCAGCCGGAGCACAGGGGCGCGGTGTTCCTGTGCGAATCGTGGATGCTCGATCCCAAACTGCGCGAGCTGCTCGGGGACGGCTCGAACATCGTCCGCTTCGGCGGGAGATTCGGGAAGCTGCCGTCTGTCGGGAATGGTAAAGGCGTGTTCTATTTCGTCTTCCTGCTGCCGAAGCCGCCGGAGGATATTGCCTCGCTCCCGGAGGATACACGCCTCATGCGCAAGCTGAAGGAGCTTTATTCCGAAGGCGGCTGTATCCGCGAAACGGCCGGATATTTCTTTCTGTAAAAACAAGACAGACCCGCGGCGGAGCTTTCCGAGCGGGTCTGCATTTTTGTTTTGGCTTTTTTCAGCGGATAGAGCTGACCTTGTCCATGAATTCCTTCACACGGGCGCGCTCGACGTGATTCTCGAATTTGCCGTCCTTCTTGAAGGTGGTGCCGACGATGGCGCCGTCGGCGATCTTGAAGATATCCTCGATGGTGTCGACGCGGCAGCCGGTGTTGGCGAACACGGGGGTGTTCGGAATGGCCTGCTTGACCCTTGAGAGGACGGAGCGGTCGGTGGAGGCGCCGGCGTTGGTGCCGGAAACGCAGATGACGTCGGGATTGTTGTTGAAGACGGTGGTCTTCGCGATCTCGGCGATGTCACGGTCGGCCAGGTACTTTGCGGCTTCCGGGACGATGTTGAAGATCATTTTGAGATCCTTCAGGCCGAGGCGCATCTTGTGGCGGGCGATGGAGCCGGTGTCGGTGTCCCAAAGTCCGAAGTCGCTGGCATATACGCCGGACATTATCTCGCGGATGAATTTGGCGCCGGTGGCGGCGGCCAGATCGAGGGTGGCATAGGGATCCCACAGGACGTTGACGCCAAACGGGACCTTGATATCTGGCATCAGTTCGCCGATGATCCTTCCCATGCACGCCGTCGTTTCGGGATTGACCTTGCGCAGATAGGGCAGGCTGAACTCGTTGGAGAACATCACGGCATCCACGCCGCCCTCCTGAAGATCGGTCAGCTCTCTGCGGGCCGTCTCGACCACCTTTTCCATGCCGCCGTCTGCGTCATAGTAGGGGTCGCCGGGCATCGCCCGGAAGTGACACATCGCGATGATCGGCTTTTCGGTGCCGAACAGTTCCTTTATCCATTCCATATGCTTTTCCTCCTGAAAAAAATGATCGCCGAAAGGTTCGTCAAAACTGATTTTAGCACATATCGCGTGAGCTGTCAACGAATGAGGGAGGAACAACGGTGAGAAAAACAAATTCTTCTTGACTCGCGCCTCAAAAAGATATAATCTATATTTAGTGATACAGACCGGCGGCGCGCCGCCGGGGAAACGACTGTCTGACGAAAAAGAGGTTGACATGATGGATATTACCGTAACGCTCAAGGAACTTATGCTTACGCCCGCGCCCAGCGGATATGAGAAGGAAATGGCTTATAAGCTGAAGGAGAGGCTGGCGGAATACTGCGACGAGGTGACGATCGACAAGGTGGGATGCGTCATCGCGAAGATCGCGGGAAGGTCGCCGGAGCTCCCGCGCACGATGATATTCGGACACATGGATCAGCTCGGGTTCATCGTCCGCAGGATCGAGCAGGACGGATACATCCAGGTCGACAGGCTCGGCGGCATTCCGGAAAAGGTGCTGCCGGGGCTCGAGCTCTCGATACGCACCGAGGACGGCCGGTGGATCACCGGTGTTTTCGGCTCCAAGGCGCACCATGCCGCCGCGCCGGAGGACAAATACAAGGTCGATCCGGTGACGGCGCTGTTCATCGATATCGGGGCCTCGAGCGCGGAAGAAGTGCGCTCGATCGGGATAGACATAGGCTGCCCGGTCATATATAAGCCGGTGTTCCGCGAAATGTGCGGCAGCCGCGTCTCCGGGACTGCCGTGGACAACAGGGGAGCCTGCGCTGTGCTGGTGGACGTCGCGAGGCAGCTTCGTGAGGAGCCGCCCGCCGGCGACGTATATCTGGTAGGCACGGTCTGGGAGGAATTCAACCTGCGCGGCGCGATGATGGCCGCAAGGACGGTGAAGCCGGATATCGCGATATCGCTCGACGTCGCACTTGCCGGAGATACGCACGATCTCTCCGGCAGATATGAGGACGCTCTCGGCGGCGGCGCGACCGTGCATCTTTACAGCTTCCACGGGCGCGGCACCCTCAACGGGACGCTGCCGCACGGGCCGCTGTTCGAGCTTGCCAAACGCACGGCGGCGGAGCTCGGAAGGCCGCTGCAGCGCTTCGCCTCGCTCGGGATACTTACCGACGCCGCATATATCCAGCTAGAGGGCGACGGCGTCGCCTGCCTGGAGATGGGCTTCCCGGCGCGCTATACCCACACCCCGGTCGAGATGTGCGACGTGAGGGATCTGCAGGCGCTCGCCGATATCTGCTCCGGGATGATGCGCAGGATAGACGGAGAGTTCCGGCTCTCCCGCTATTGATGCGAAGAGGACTGTGATATGAAAAAGTATTTTATGGGCATAGATATCGGCACATATGAGAGCAAGGGCGTCCTGACGGATGAGAACGCTAGGATAGTCGCCTATCGCTTTGTGCCGCACGAGATGGAGGTGCCGCAGCCCGGCTGGGCCGAGCACGACGCCGAAAACACATGGTGGAAGGACTTCTGCGGCATCAGCCGGGCGCTGATCGCCGATTCCGGAGTGCGCGGGGAGGAGATCGGCGGGGTGGCGTGCAGCACCATCGCGCCGTGCTGTCTGCCCGTGGATGAAAATTGCGTGCCGCTGCGCAAGGCGATACTTTACGGCATAGACTGCCGCGCGGCGGAGGAGATCGAATGGCTGGAAAAGCGCTTCGGGAAGGATGAGATATTCCGGCGCTGCGGAACTCCGCTGACAACGCAGTCCGCCGCGGCAAAGATACTCTGGATAAAGAACAATGAGCCGGAGATATATGCGCGAGCGGCCAAATTCGTCACCGGCAGCACTTATCTTGTGGCGAAGCTGACCGGTAGATACGCCATCGACAATTACACCGCCGCGACATGGGTGCCGATATACGACATGGAGCGGCTGGACTGGGTGGAGGACACCTCGCTGTTCTGCCGCCGCGACCAGCTTGCGGAATGCCGCTGGACGCATGAGATCGCAGGATCGGTCACAGAGAGCGCGGCAAAGCAGACCGGTCTTGCTCCGGGCACACCGGTCACGACCGGCACTGCGGACGCCTCCGCGGAGGCGCTGAGCGTGGGAGTTATGGATCCGGGACAGATGATGCTGATGTACGGCTCGTCGATATTCATGATACACGTCGTAGAGGGACTGAAGGTGGATCCCCGGCTCTGGGCGGGACCTTACCTTTTCCCCGGCACCTGGGCCGTCGCCGCCGGGATGAGTTGTGCAGGCACGCTGACCCGCTGGTTCCGGGAGTTGTGCTGCCGCGACATTGAGCGGGAGTGCAGTCTCAACGGCGGAAACATATACGATGAGATGATGCACATGGCAGAGGATATTCCGGCAGGCTCGGACGGGTTGATCGCGCTGCCGTATTTTTCCGGCGAGCGCACGCCGATAAACGATCCGCTGGCAAAGGGAATGATCTTCGGGCTGAATCTGCAGCATACGCGCGGGCACGTCTACCGGGCGCTGCTGGAGGGCGTCGGATACGGAATAGCGCAGCACTTTGAGATATTCGATCAGCTCGGGATGGAGACGAAAAGGATAATGGCTGTGGGCGGCGGCGTGAAGAATCCGCTTTGGCTGCAGATAGTCTCCGACATCAGCGGAAAGACGCAGCAGGCGGCGAAGGTGAAGACGGGCGCCGCCTTCGGAGACGCTCTGCTGGCGGCGCTTGCCGTCGGACATTATCGCGATCAGCGAGAACTGGAAGAAAAGATCGAGATCGAATACTCGGTCGGGCCGGATCCGGAGCGTACGGCATCATATGGGCCGTTCCTGGAAAGATACGGCCGGCTCTATGAGGCAACGAAGGATATCATGCACAGCTTTTAAAAAAGGAGTGGAACGATACTGTGAGTGGATATAAACTCGGGCTTGTTTCGGTCTCGTTCAGGGGGAATTCCCCTGAGGAGATAGCGGCGGCTGCAAGGGATGCAGGTCTTGAATGTATCGAATGGGGCAGCGATGTCCATGCGCCCTGCGTGGATATCGGGCGACTTGACGCGATAGTGAAGATCCAGAGAGAATATGGACTTTACTGCTGCTCATACGGCACATATTTCAGGCTCGGCGTCACGCCGCTCGATGAGCTCGCGGACTATATCGCCGCAGCGGAGCGGCTGGGGACGAACGTCCTGCGCCTCTGGTGTGGGAGAAAGGGCAGCGGAGAATATACTCCGGAGGAAAAGGAGCGTTTTTTTGCCGACTGCAGAGCGGCGGCGGATATCGCCGAAAAAAGCGGAGCCTTGCTGTGTATGGAGTGCCACAACAACACCTTTACAGACAGGCTCGACGGCGCGCTCGAGGTGCTGCGCGCGGTGGATTCGCCGTCGTTCAGGATGTACTGGCAGCCGAACCAGTTCAGAACGCCGGAGGAAAAC
>Ga0079305_1002990_pt1 | contig 12522 bp, 8 predicted proteins | sample LMS_cellobiose_e_FD_79183 | JGI IMG/M metagenome (GOLD analysis project Ga0079305, IMG submission 79183) | Rumen-fistulated moose microbial communities from Alaska, USA - LMS_cellobiose_enrichment | ecosystem: Host-associated > Mammals > Digestive system > Stomach > Rumen fluid ... | reverse complement strand
TACGATCTGGCATTTTTATTCCTCCTTTTTATCAATGAGCTCATCCATCAGAGCCGAAGCGTCTTCACAGTATTTTCCGCACTTTGCCCAGGTGTCGGGCTTGCTGACCCGGTTCGGATCCGCGGCGTCGTAGCCATCCAGAAGGTCGCGGCAGAGGAGCGAACCGTGCTTCTCCAGGAAGCGCTCCTCCAGCTCCTTGACGGCGCCCTTGATGCGGGCGTCCCCGTCCGGATCGTTCTCCCGATCAAAGCCCATGGCTATTCCGAGTCCCATGATCGCCGCGCTTATCGCTCCGCAGGTGTCGACGTGGTTGCAGCCTGCTCCGAGGCCGGCGGTCATCCTGAGATAGAACTCTCTGTCCAGCCCGAACCTCTCGGCTATATGCTCCGCCACCGCCTGAGAGCAGTGATATCCGACGTTCATCATGTCGTTGGCTCTCGCCTCAGTAAGTGCCTTTGCCATCATTCTCTCCTTTCGCTTCCGGCGTTAACGGAAATTGTATTTATCCATTATGGGCTCGCGTCCCTCCGTCACGTCGCGGTAATACTCGTACCAGCTGATGCCGAGGAACCCGCCGCTGACGTTATATACGTTGCCGAAGCCCTTGCCCTTGAGGTAGCTCACCGCGTAATAGCTCCTCTGACCGGAGCGGCAGTGGACGTACACGGGTCTGTCCTTGGGTATCTCTCCCATGCGCTTCCAGAGCTGTGTCAGCGGGATGTTCACGGAGCCTCTGATATGTCCGGCGGCGTATTCACCGGGCTCTCTGACGTCGAGGATATATGCTCCGCTCTCGACGAGGCCTCTCACCTCGCTGACGTGGACCTGCCTGAATCTGTCATAGAGAACGTTCAGGCCGACCAGCGCCGCCATATTGACGATGTCCTTGGCGGTCCCGTAGACCGGCGAGTAGCAGAGCTCGAGCTCCTTGAGATCCTCCAGAGTCGCCCCCATGGTGATCATCGCGGCGATCACGTCCACCCTCTTTACGGCTTCTCCGCGGCTTATCGCCTGAGCGCCAAGGATGCGGCCTGTAGGCACTTCAAACACAAGCTTGAAGGCAACATAGTGACTCCCGGGAAGTACGCCCACGTGATCGTTCGGATAGAGCAGCACGGAGTCGCAGCTGTAGCCGGCCTGCTTCGCGGCGCGCTCGTTGAGGCCGGTAGCCGCGGCGTTCATGCCGAAGGCTTTGATGCAGCTGGAACCGATATAGCCGTTGTTGTTATTGTGGATGCCGTACATGTGATCGGCAGCCTGTCTCGCCTGACGCTGAGCCGGGCCAGCAAGAGCGAGCTTACCGGGCTTGTGCGCCAGGGCGTTATAGATCTCCACCGCGTCTCCGACCGCGTAGATGTCGGGATCGGAGGTCTGGTAGTTGTGGTTGACTTTGATGCAGCCGGTCTCGCCGATCTCCAGGCCGCAGTCCTTCGCGAGCTTAGTCTCGGGGGCAACGCCGACCGACATAACGACAGCCCTTGCGGGGATCTTTACCCTTTCGCCGTCCGGCTTCTCGGCGAAAACGCTGGCCTTGGTGATCTCCTTGACCGTGCTGGCGAGATAGAGGTCGATGCCGTTATCGATCAGCTCCTTGTGCAGGATCTGGACCATGTCCTCGTCAAATGGCGCCAGGATCTGGGGCATGCCCTCGACCAGGCTGACCTTCTTGCCCGCCTTGGAGATGTTCTCCGCGACCTCGACTCCGATGAACCCGCCGCCGACTACGACGACGTCGTTTATCCCCTCAGCGTCGAGATGCGCCTTCAGCCTCTCGATGTCCTCGACGTTCCTTACCGTGAAGACGTGCGGGGAGTCGATGCCTTTGATGCTCCTGGGGAGTATCGGATTCGCTCCGGGAGCCAGCATCAGCTTATCGTATTTTACCCTCCTGCACTTTCCGGTCTTAAGGTTCAGTACGGTGACGGCTTTGGCCTTGCGGTCGATCTCCGTGACCTCGCACCTCGTCCTGACGTCGATGTTGTGGCGCGTCTTGAAGTCCTCGGGATCCATTATTATCAGCTTGTCGGTGCGGTCGACCACGTCGGAAAGCCTGTATGGCAGCGCGCAGTTGGAGAAGGACACGTCACGTCCCCTCTCAAAGACGATGATGTCAGCGTTCGGGTCGAGCCTCCGCACTCTGGCAGCTGTGGAAGCGCCTCCGGTGACGCCTCCGATGACGACAAGTTTCATCGCTATACCTCCTAATCTCTCTCCACTTTATCGAATTCCGCCCTTATATCGGCGAGGAATTCCGGATCTCTCAGCACGTCCTCGCCCGCGTGAACAAAGGCCTTTGCGACGATGAACATCTGCTCGTAACCGTAGTCCGAATCGGCTCCGGCTCTGAGTTCGGGCGTATGCAGCGCGACCTTCGGATCTCCGACCACGTCGAACCACTGGTGGACGCAGGGACATCTGTAGCTGACGTTACCGATGTCCGATGAGCCGGTGCTGGAGCGCTTGTTTATCTCCTGGGTGACGCCGTACTCGTGGGTGTATTTCACCGTGCGAGCCGACAGGGTCTCATTGGTCGTCAGATTGTCGTAATAGCCCTCGAAATTGGTGATCTTGAGCTCCGCTCCGGTAGCGAGCGCGGCGGCTCTCGCGCAGTTCTTGACCCTTTCGCTGAAGGCTCTGCAGTATTTGGAGTCCTCGGCCCTGATGTAGAACTCGCAGCTCGCGTAGTCAGGCACTATATTCGCGGCCTTTCCGCCGTCCCTGATGATGCCGTGGACTCTCGCGGTGGATACCGTGTGCTGGCGGAGCGCGTCGATGTTCCCGAAGGTCAGGAGCACCGCGTTCAGGGCGTTTATTCCGAGCTCGGGCGCCGCGGCGGCGTGGGACGCCTTTCCGAAGAACTCGAACTTCTGGGAATCGATCGCCATCATATTGCTGCTCGCCGCGTGGACTCCGGCCGGATGTCCCATTATCGCGACAGCCAGGTCGTCGTAGTAGCCGGCTTCAGCCAGAGCGCATTTTCCGCCCATGGTCTCCTCAGCAGGAGCGCCGATCACTCTGACTTCTCCGCCGAGTTCGTCAACCGACTCCTTCAGCGCGATCGCGCAGCAGCACGCGAGGCTGCCGATCATATTGTGTCCGCAGGCGTGGCCCATCCCCCTGAGGGCGTCATACTCGGCGAGGTAGCCGATGACAGGGCCGGGTTTGGTGCCTTTATAGCTGGCGATGAACGCCGTCGGCATACCGCACTGCCCGGTCTCCACGCTGAAGCCGTGCTTCTTCAGAAGCCCCGTGAGCAGTTCGACCGAATGGAACTCCTCGTTGCCCAGCTCGGGATTTTCGTGGATCTCATGAGCTATCGCTCTAACTTCCTGACGAAGCTCATCGACTCTTTCGGAAATATCTCTCATACTGCAGCACCTCCCTGCTTAAACCTTGCCCATTATCTCGACGGAAGCCCCGCAGTTCTCCTCCAGGATCTTCCGAATCTCTTCCAGTCTCTCGTCCGAAGGAGCGCTGAACTCCCTCGGGACTCCTCCGATATGGCGCTTCTTGGAGACGCCCAGCACGTGGTACGGCAAAAGTGTAACGCGCTTCAGACCGTGCTCCCTGTAGAATTCCGCCGTCCTCCGGATCATGCCATCCGTATCGTTGACCCCGGCGATCAAAGGCATCCGCATCAGTATCTTAGGCGCCAGGACCGGGTCCGCGGCGAGCCTCTCAAGGTTCTCCAGGATGAGGCCGTTCTCCTTCCCGGTGTACTCCCTGTGGACCTTGGGATCTATCGCCTTCATGTCATAGAGGATATCGGTGACATTGGGGTGGGAAGCGAGCCTTATGAGGTCGTCCCCCTTCCCCTGACCGGAGGTGTCCAGGCAGACATTTATGCCTTCCGCCTCTGCGAGGTCGATCAGCCTTTCGGCGAACTCCGGCTGGGCCAGCATCTCGCCTCCGCTTATCGTCATGCCCCCTCCGGTGCTCTCGTAGAAGTCCTTGTCCTGGATCACCGTCTCCATGACATCCTCAGGAGTCATGAGCTTCGCGACCATCCTGAGGGCGTTGGCGGTGCAGCCTTTTACGCAGGTCATGCAGCGTACGCATTTGCCGCGGTCGATCGCGATCTCGGGCTCGCCTTCGGCGTTTTTGGTCACAAAAACTGCACCCTGCGGGCAGTGCTCGACGCAATACCCGCAGTGGATGCAGTTGTTAGGCATCTGAATGAGCTCCTGGCCAAAGGCGATGAGCTCTGGATTGTGGCACCAGGCGCAGTTAAGAGGGCATCCCTTCAGGAATACCGTCGTCCTGATCCCCGGGCCGTCTTCGGTGGAGAATTTCTGTATCCCGCCCACCAGGGCTCTCATGCTCTCCCTCCGTCTCTGAAATGCGTGGTCCTGTATATGATGGTGTCCTGAGCGGACTTGTCAAGCTCCGTGAAGTAGGCCATGTATCCGGCGACGCGGACCATCAGGCCGCGGTACTTCTCCGGATCCTTCTGGGCTGCCTTGAGCGTCTCGTCGTCGACCACGTTGATCTGGATGTGCTCGCCGCCGTGCTTGAAGAAGGTCTTGATTATGCCTTCGATGCTCGCGAGGCCCTTTTCGCCGGCAACGCCCTTCGGGTCGAATCTCAGGTTGAAGAGAGCTCCGTCGTGGAATCTCTCCTGTCCCATCGACGCCACGGACTTTACCGTCGCGGTCGGGCCGGAGACGTCTCTTCCCATCATCGGGGAAGCGTTGTCGCAGAACGGCTCTCCCGCGAGCCTTCCGTCAGGGGTGGCTCCGGTCACGAGGCCGTGGGATACGTTCACGGTCTGGGAATGCACGTTGAAGGAATACCAACCTCCTCTGGCATCCGGCCAGGTCTGGACGTTCTCGGCGATGAAGCCCATCATCTCGTAGTAGATATCGTCGACGTAGGCGTCGTCGTTTCCGAACTTCGGCGGCTTGTTCAGCAGGAGCTGGCGCATCCTCTCCTCGCCCTCAAAGTTCTTGTCGCAGGCTTTGATCAGCTCGTCCATCGTGATGTCCTTATCCTCGAACACGCACTTCCGGATCGCGGCGATAGAGTCCGCGAGGTTCGCGGCGCCCGTGATGTAGAGGCCCGCGGTCGAGTATTTGGCTCCGCCGTGCTGCACCGAGCGTCCGCTCTCGACGCAGCCCTTGGTCAGCATTCCGGCGAAGATCACCGGGTATCTGGTCTGGTGCATGCTCTGCATGACGTTGTAGGCGTCGCAGATCATCCTGTAGTGGTGCAGGATCTGCTTCTTGAGAGCGTCCTTGAACTCCTCGATGTTCTTGAACTCGCGCGGATCTCCGGTCTGGAGCCCCATGAGTTTTCCGGTGTCGGGGTCGACGCCGTTATGCAGAACGAACTCGATCATCTTTCCCATGTTCACGTATCCGGCGTCCGGCGATCCGTCCGTGGATCCGCCTCCGGGGCCGGGCTGGATGCAGCCGACTATGGTCCAGTCTCTGGCTTCCTCGATGGTGCAGCCCTTGCCGAGAGCCATCTTCATCGCGGCGTAGTCGTTGAAGAATCCCGGGTTGGCCTGTCCGTCCTGGATCATCTCGCAGCCCTTCCTGATCAAAGCCTCCGGCGTCCCGTCGAAGACTCTGACAGCCATAACGGGCTGGGTGGTCTTGAGCTGGTTCGCGGCCTCGAGGCATACGTAGGACAGCTCGTTCGTCGCGTCCTCGCCCTCAGGGGTCTGTCCGCCGACCACGAGGATCTCCCACATCGGATATCCGGCGAAGGATGTCGCGTACCAGCGGTCTCTGACCTCGAAGACCTCGCAGGCCTTGAGGTACATGCACTCCAGCATCTCCAGAGCCTCGTCCCGGGTTATGTTCTTCTCGTCGATGACGTCCTTCTTGTAATACGGCCACATATACTGGTCGAAGCGTCCGAATCCATTAGCCGTCGTGCAGACTTCGATGTGGAAGTATACGTGGGCGAACCAGATCATCTGAAGAGCCTGCATGAATGTCTCGGGAGGATTCTCCGGGACCACGCGGCAGTTCTCCGCGATCTGAAGGAGCTCCTTCCTGCGCTTCTCATCTGTGCAGGCCGCCGCCTGGCGCTCGGCCTCCTCGGCCATCCTGTGGGCATAGGTGATCAGGCCTTCGCTTTGGATGATACAGGCCTGCCAGAAGTTGATCTTCTCCTCGTCGAGCTGGCACTTCGGCATGGTCTTCTCGATATTGGCCCTGCACTCTTCGATATATCCCTTAAGGCCCACTGTCAGGAGCTTCTCGTGGTCGCAGGTGGTCTCTCCGGATACGCCGTTGGTGAGGCCGACGGTGATGATGTCGTCAGCCATGCACTCCACCGTGTGCTTCGGAAGAGCGTCTCTCGCGATATCCTGCATCGCCTTGCCCTCCCAGTAAGGGAGATACTCGAGGATCAGCTTCTTGTCCTCGGGGCTGATGTCGTAGGGATCTTTGGTCCTGGTGGAGAGCTCGTCGAGCTCGGCCAGGTAGAATTTGGTGCTGGACTGGAACTCCGGGAAGAGGTTCGCGCCCTTATATCTGTTGGTCGCTGTCCCGACGATGAGCTCATCGTCCAGGATCAGAGTGCTCATACGCTCCATGACGTAATTCGTCACCTTCGCGCGGAAAAGAGGGACTGCGTCCCCGGCGAATTTCTGATATGCCTCTGTCGCGAGCACCAGTCTCTCGGCCGTGATGGACGGACGGGTGGTCAGGCATTTTTCTCTCATTCTCGCAACTCTCGGTGTAAGCATGGCAGTTCTCCTTTTCTGCTCTTTTGTTTATTCCGGACAAACCTGCCTGCCGGCAGGCGCAAAATACTTGTATTTCCTACTATTCAGTATACTTTTTGGGGGGATTCAAGGCAATAATCCTTTTGCTCTTTAAACGCACCCATTTGCTAAAAAAATATTCTGAACTATGGATTTTTCTTCTATTAAGTGCTAATTTATATTTATAAGGGAAAGTGCAGGTATATACCGGAAAGGAGGGTACCGCATGCTTCTTAAAAAAATCGACTACGCTGACGATTTTCCGATCAGCATCCGCGTCCTGACCATCAAAAATATACCGCTGCATTTTCACAGCGATATAGAGTTCGTATTCGTTCTTCAGGGCGAGATAAACCTCACCAGCGGCTACTGCGGCTACAGGCTCAAGGCCGGCGACGTGTTCACCAACAACGGCCACGAGATCCACTCACTCTCATCCGACGACCCGGATAACGTCGTCGCGGTCCTTCAGATCAGCAACGGCTTCTTCACCAAATACTTCCCGACCCTCGGAAAGAGCTCCTACAGGACCTATTCGATAAGCGAGAGCAACGGAAGGCTGGACGACCTCAGGCGCATGCTCCTCAGGATCATCCTCCACTATCTCCGCAAGAGCCTGAACTACAAGAGTCTCTGCATCAACAAGACCATAGAGCTGATCCGTTATCTGAATAAATATTTCAACCTCTTCACGCTGAACGACCGCGTCATCGTGACCGTCGAGGACGACAACCCGCTCACGCTGGAGCGCCTCTCCAGGATAATCGGCTATATCTACGACAACTACAGGAACAAGGTGACCCTCGAGAACATCTCGGAGCTCGAGCATCTTTCGATATTCTATCTTTCCCACCTGATCAAAGACTATACGGGGATGAGCTTCAGGGACTTCCTCTGCTTCGTGCGAGTGGAGCGTTCCGAGATCGAGCTCCTGGATACCGACAAGAAGATCAGCCGCATAGCCAAGGAAGTCGGCTTCTCCACGACCGCCTACTACCGCAAATTCTTCGAGCAGTGGTACGGCAGATCGCCCGAGGAGCACCGGAGGATCTTCCAGCCTCTCGTCATGGGACCGGGCAACCCGGAGCAGGTGGACTACCGCTCCGCCTCCGATTCCATAAGCATAACCACGAGCATGATGTATGGCCTCGACACGGGATCAGGCTCCGGAGCCATAACCCGCGGCATGATGGACATTACCGTCGATGCCGATGCGGAATCCCTCGGGACCCCGGGCAAGGTCCTCTACGTCACAGTGACCGACGAAGACAGACGCGTTCTCGGCCCGGTATGCGACGCGGTGATCGCGAACCTCACGGCTATCGAGGTGCCCGGATCCCCGCAGAAGGCGGACGGGCTCCCGGTCTACGGCTGGGACACCATCGCGGCTCCGATCCACGTGATGCGCGGGAGCCTGAAGGAGGATAATCTCAAGGTCGCGCTCAGGGATCAGGGAAGTGTATTCCCCCTGTTCAAGGGCAAGCCCTCCCTCCTCACGTCGGGCGGAATGAGGAAGCCCGCCTACTATGCCTACTATATGCTCGCGCACTGCCGCGGCGATATAATATCTTTAGGCGACTACCACATCGTGGTGCGAAGAGAAGAAGAAGACCATGCTCTGGCCTTCTATCTGATGTGCTGCAACTACGACGAGCGAATTGACAAGCTCTGCACCTCATCCACCTCCATACACGAGACGGCGGAGATCCTGAGCGACTTCCGGGACAGCCTGGACCTGAATCTCAACATCCGCATCCCCGACGGAAGATACGCTCTGATGCGCTACGCGATGAGCGAAGACGATACGCTCTTCAATTATATGAAGGCTCTGGGCTTCCCCCGTCAGAAGGCGGAGGACAGAGAAGAGATGAAGGACGACCTCCTGCTCAAGCACGCCGCGATGCTGAACACGGCGCCGCAGACCTATTTCACCAGGACCGTGACCAAAGGCATCTCGTCCGTCAACTTCTCGATCAGAGGCCCCGGACTTGAGCTCGTGGTCCTGCAGAAGATCGACTGAGGCTGCGGATCATTCGTCTATTTCCTCATAGTAAGTTGTCTACAAACTGTAGACAACTGAAGTGCTTATATCCAATAATGCAGCCATTAAAAAAGCGGCCCGAATGGGCCGCTCTCTGTATCGTTATACTGAATCTTCTCTTTAGAAGGGTCCGAGCTGGATAGCCTGAGCTATGATAACGAAGATCAGACCGATACCATACTGGCAGAGCATGAGCGGCAGATACCACTTGGCCCACTTGGTCCAGGGGATACCGGAGAGTCCGAGCATAGCCATCAGAGGTCCGGATGTCGGGGTGATAGCATTGGAAATACCATCGCCGAGCTGGAACGCTATAACAGCGGTCTGACGGGTAACGCCGGTGAGGTCCGCAAGAGGAGCCAGGATCGGCATCGTTACACCTGCCTGTCCGGAACCGGACGGGATCAGGTAGTTCATCAGGCACTGGAATACATACATACCGATCGCGGATACCTGCGATGGCAGCTTCTGAAGAACTGTTGCAGCGCCGTGGAGGATCGCGTCGAGGATGTTGCCCTGCTCAAGGATCCACAGAACACCGGTTGCGATACCGACTACCAGAGCACCGGTAGCGATATCGGTCATGCCTTCCGCGATAGCTTTGCCGAATCCGCTGAAGCCCATCTTGTTGATGATGGCGACTACGATCGCCATGATGAGGAAGATGGCGGAGATCTCGTCGAAGTACCAGCCGTACTTGATGACGCCGAAGATCATGACGCCGACGGTGACGGCAAATGCTACGATGGAGAGCTTTCTCGCGGTCGTGAACTCGGGGGCGTTTTCAGCGCTGACTTCTTCTCTGGTCTTGTCGATCTCATACATCGGGGAGATCTCCGGGTTCTTCTTGACCTTGGAGGCGTAGCGCATGAGCCAGAACAGTGTGAAGCTCAGATATACGACCGCCATGATGATACGGAATCCGGATCCGGAGTAAGCCGGCAGTTGGGCGATGCCCTGAGCGACACCGACGTTGAACGGGTTAAGTACGGAGCAGGCGAATCCGCCGGCGCATGCCGCACTTACCATCGCCTGACCGATGAGGGAGTCAAATCCGCATGCCAGGGACAGGGCGATGAAGAAGGGGATCAGCGGAATCATCTCTTCAGTGGTACCGATAAGCAGCGCCATGATGAAGATGACCGTGGTCATTACAGGAATTACGAGAATTTCTTTTCCTTTCAGGGCACGGGCGAGTGCCATGATGCCCGCTTCCATAGCGCCGGTCTTGGCCAGGATGCCGATTGCCGAGCCTACTACGAATACGAAGAAGATGATTCCCGAAGCCTTGGACATACCGCCGTTAAGAGCCGCGAACAGTGTCAGCGGTTTTACCGGGGTCTGCTCAACACGGTGATAAGAATCCGGGTCTACTACCATTCTTCCGGTACTGGGATCTTCAACGCGATCGTAAACACCGGCGGGAATGATGTAGGAGAGGATGCCGCACACCAGGATGATGAGCATGAGAAGAGTGAATACGTGGGGTACTTTAAAACCCTTCTTTTTCGTTTCTTCCATTTTTCTCCTCCTAAGAAAGTGATAATTGCTTGTGCGCCGCGAGCGGTACGGATCCGCCCGGGACGTTGAAACCATAAACAGTTTCAGATGATTGATGAATAATTAACGATACATATAAATTATAAGAAAATTTAAAACAAAAAGCAACTGAGAACAGTTGCTTTTTTGTTCTTAAAATCGATTAGCTTGTCATTGTTTATCTTACAAAATAATCTGTGAGCCAGGCGGTCATCTCGAGCCGGGCGGTGAGGGCCCCCGCGGACCTCGCGTCGAGCTCCTCAGTGCAGAATTTGAACCCCTGGATCCCGTCCTCATCGGCGCTTCCGAAGAACGCGCTGTCGGCCTCGCTCTTCAGTAGAAGCTCCAGCGATCCGTCAGGGTCGCAGCCTTCAAACGGCGGCGTCATTATATCCTGGTGCCCCGAGTCGGAAGCGATGAGTATCCTGAAGCACGGAGCGCTTTCTGATCCGGCTTCGCCCGTGCTTCCGACGTCCATCGGCATGCTGAGCGCGCGGCCTCCGAGCTTTTCCGCCATCCTAAGGGCAAGGCCCCGCGTCTCCGTCTGCCAGGACAGGATCTCCGGGCAGCCCGCGAAGCAGCCTTCTGCCTTCGCCTTCTTAAGCTCCCGCGCCATGACATAGGCGGGGACTGCGGCATCCGTATCCCACTCCGGGGAGCAGACCGTATCGTAGAAGCCCCGGAGATATTCCGCGGCGTCGGCGCCTTTGATCATCAGAGGCAGCAGGACCGCTGCCGTATTCGCGGGCATCTTCTCAGTGCCGGGCGTACATTCGGCCGTCGGGTAAACGTTTTCCTCGGCGTCCATCGCGATCTCGCCCAAACCCCTCGGGCAGACCGCGTAGACCTTCTCGCCCTCCTCGTCGTGATGCGCGGCGAATATCGCCTGCTTCACGATAGCGTAGGCCGCCCTCTGCCTCAGGGTCTCCTTTCCGCTGCTGACCGCGATCATGACGGTGCTCACGCCGTCGATCTTTCTGATCAAAGCCGCGAAATCCCCGGGCGCGAGGCTTCCGTCCCACACGATGACCTCCGGGGAGCCTGCGCTTCCCGGCACCGCGTCGATCGCGCCGCGTATAGCAGCGCTCTCTTCTCCCGCGACGACCACCACAAGACCGGCCCGTGACCTGATATCGTCAGCCCAGCCCTTGAGCTCAGCGAGGAGCTTTTCGTCCCTGTGCATCACCGAATCCGTTATCCAGGGCTCCTTCCAGAGCGTGTCCAGCCCTCCCTGTGCCGCGAGGCGTGAGGCTTCGACGACATCCGGGCTTATATTCTGTCTGCTCAGCGCTTTTACGAGCATCTATATGCCTCCGCATCAGATCTTCGCCTTGAGCTCTTCCGTGATGAAGTGATCAAGTTCGCCGTCCATCACCGCGCCGACGTTTCCAACCTCGGCTCCGGTGCGGTGATCCTTCACCATCGTATAGGGCTGGAAGACGTATGACCTTATCTGGGAACCCCAGGTTATCTGCGAGAAATCGCCCTTCAGTTCCTTGAGGTTCTCCTTCTGCTCGCGTTCGGCGAGCTCGGTCAGCTTGGCGGCGAGGATCTTCATGGCCACCTCTTTGTTCTGGTGCTGGCTTCGCTCGTTCTGGCAGGTCACCACGATATTGGTCGGGATATGCGTTATCCTGATCGCGGAGTCTGTCGTGTTTACGTGCTGCCCGCCCGCGCCGCTGGACCTGTAGGTGTCTATCCTCAGATCCTGGGGATCGATCTCCACGGTGATGTCCTCGTCTATCTCCGGCATCACTTCGACCGAAGCGAAGGACGTCTGCCTCTTTCCGGCCGCGTTGAATGGGGATATCCTGACCAGCCTGTGGACGCCGTTCTCGCGCCTCAGGTAGCCGTAGGCGTTCTCCCCGTCGATTATCATCGTGCAGCTCTTGATCCCGGCGTCGGTATCGTCCTGCAGGTCGGCGATGTCGACCTTATAGCCCTTCTTCTCCGCCCAGCGCACGTACATGCGCATCAGCATCTGGGCCCAGTCCATCGCGTCGATCCCGCCAGTTCCGGCGTGTATAGTCAGGATCGCGCTGTTGTGGTCGTATTTCCCGTCCAGAAGAGTCCTGAGTCTGAAGTTCTCGACGGCCTCGCTGAGCTGACCGAAGCTGTCGACGATGTGAGCTGCCTCATCCTCGTCCTCGAGCTCCTCGGCTATGTCCATAAGATCGGGAAGCTCGGAGAGCCCCCGGTCGAGTTTATCGTATTCTTCCACGGT
>Ga0079305_1002989_pt1 | contig 12528 bp, 16 predicted proteins | sample LMS_cellobiose_e_FD_79183 | JGI IMG/M metagenome (GOLD analysis project Ga0079305, IMG submission 79183) | Rumen-fistulated moose microbial communities from Alaska, USA - LMS_cellobiose_enrichment | ecosystem: Host-associated > Mammals > Digestive system > Stomach > Rumen fluid ... | reverse complement strand
CTGCATAAAAACCTCCTATTGCTCTTGGTAATGCGGTCGCCAAACCTTTACCAATTTTACCGCAATAGGAGGTTTTTCTCATGCTAAAGCTCTTTTTCTTCCCCCAGTAGAACTGGGGGTTATTTCCACGTCTAAAGACGCCAAGATAAAAAAACGACGTGTCTTAGGTCGTGCCTGATAAAGAATGTGACAGAAAACAACACATTATCAGGCAGTCAACCGAAAAGCGCGCCGAAGTGACAACCAAGAAGCATGGAAATCCCGCGACTGTCAAAAGCCGCGGGATTTTCATATCTGGCAGCGACACGGCCGCTAAAAGCGGCCGTGTAACAGCAAGTATGGCATTTGGTAGCACACCAAACGCCAGCTTGTTAGGGGCGAAGCCCCTAACACCCCAAACGGCAGAAAATGCGTCTCACCGTGAGACGCATTAAAGGAAGGAAACAATCATGCGTAAACGAAACCGCCATATCAGCGTATGGATGAATGAACAGGAATGCCGGCACCTCAAACGACAGGCCGAGCTTGCGGGGATGGGGATTGATCCATTTGTGCGTAATTTAGTCGCCAGAGTAGAATTACGTCCAGAACCGCCGGAGGAATACGCGGCCTTGCTGCGTGAACTGTCGGCCGTCGGAAACAACATCAACCAGCTTACATACTGGGCAAATGCAAGAGGAAACATCCGGGAAGAAGAAATCATGCAGGCGTCGGAACTTGTGCGAGAGGCATGGTGTTTAGTCAAGGAAACGTTATAAAGCGGTGTGCTTTCCTTTCCCCGGATGATACAACGCCGTTCTTCACCCGTCAAGGCCAAGACGAGCCGCGCCGCCCTTGCGGGGGACGGGCGGCGCGGGCCTTGACAAGCGAAGCCCGTCGGCGTTTATGTAGGGAAACGGAAAGCATACCACAAAAGACGGCTTGCGCCGGCTTTTGTATTTATGGGAGTGTGTGCGGTTTGCGGAAGTGCGTCTCATAGTGAGACGCATTATTCTTTGCCTAATTTCGACTTCACGGCAACTCCCAATTACCAAAAGTGTTAATTTTGAGCATCAGTATTCGATCCTTCGTCGAAGCGCACAAAACCAGACGGTTCTTAGGCAAAAAGAAAGCAGCCCCATGTCTGAGACTGCTCGACAAACCGGAATTTGTTTATTTCAAATTGATAAACACAAGTCCAATCATGCAGATAGCAATGCCAACAAGTTTGTTCCATGTGAGCGTCTCATGGTACAATAGGAAAACCACAACAATCAACGCAACAGCAAGAACTGACCCTTGCACAATAGATGCAGTGCTGATCTGCCATCCGGCTTTGTAGGCATATATCCATCCGGATTCAAGTCCTACGAGAACAATTCCAAAAACGCATGGTACCCAGTTCAGTCTACCATATTCCTTTATCAGATTTCCGTCTGGAGTCGTAACAAAATACAATATGGCGCTCACCACTATGCCTATAAAATACGTAACGGTCAGCGATGCAAAAGGATTAACTCTGTCCGGTATAGACTTCGCGCATATCTGATAGACCACATTCGAGAATACCACCAGTGCTATCGGCCAAACATAAGAGAACATAACTTTCCCTCCAAATTATGTATATTTGGCCTGACTTTCCGGTAGGTGCCCACCCGTATAATAGAGTATCAACTCTTATCATCTTTTTTGCCGATTTCTTCAAACATACTTTACCATATCTCTGTGTCCGTTTCAAGGCAAGTAACTCTGCAAGTAACTCTGTAACTGAGTTTGGTGAAACTGATGGAGTTTTGGAACCGCCACACTTTTGGTAATTGGGACCACGGCAATACCTAATTGACAAGAATCCGAAAGCGGACTATAATTAGTCTACTTTCGGATTCTTTGTTTTGGCGGTGATGATATGAAGCATAAAACGAATCAATTTCTAACTGAAATCAATGCGCAGGAAAAGCGGTTCGGTGCCTTGTACCGACAGGCTGCGGCAGGTTTCGGCCTGTCCGAGTGCGCCATGTGGGTACTCTATTTTCTTACTTCAGCCGAAACGCCGTTGACACAGCAGGACTTGATCGAGTAGATGATGTTCCCCAAGCAGACCATCAATTCGGCGGTAATCGGTCTTGCGCAAAAGGGCTATCTGGAACTCCGCATGATACAGGGTACGCGCAACCGCAAACAGATTCTACTGACGCCCTCCGGCACAGAACTGTCCCACGCTACCGTGGAACGGATGCGTTCAGCGGAGGAACAAGCGACGGTTAAAATGGGGTAGGAAAATATGGAGCGATTCGCTGGACACCGCGATGGACTTCATCGACCAGCTTTGATAGAGCAATCGGCTCCGTTTTCTATCATCCCGATACCAAACGGAGCCGATTTTACCATCAGTTTTTTACGCTCGCTGGAAGTGATAGCAAACCCGCATCGGATTGCTGCCGCTTCCGGCTTTTTTGCTATCAACAACCACTATTTTTGAAATCACGGAGGTTTTTCACATGACGGAGAACGAGAAAAGGCTATTACAGGCGCGTCACCGTTTGGAGGAGGCACAGGCGCGGGATCGCGTCAAGGAGCGCAAGGCACGAACGCGGGCGCTGATCCAGAAGGGCGCGATCTTGGAGAAGGTCATGCCTCAAACAAACGGCATGGTGCTGGACGAATTGGAGCGGTATCTATACGGTCTTTCGCATCCATAAGGACGGGGGCGCGGGGCGTTTCGGAGTTTCCGAGGCGCTTCGCGCCTTTTTTCTTTCCCGAAGGGCGAAGGGCGCACTGATTCACCACCTCGTCGTCGCAAGCTCCATATCCCTCGCCCCGCCGCAAGCGGCAGGTCTCGCTCATTCCGCTGCTCCTCCTCTCCCCACAAAGTCTTCGACTTTGCGGGGACCCCTTATCGGCGGTGATCCCCGCCTGCGGCGGTCGTGCGCTCTCACGAAAGCCCCACAGGGGCTTCCTCCGAGGGGCCGACAATGCCGTGCGCGGCATTGTCGGGCAGTTGGCTGTGCTGCCTGCGGGCATCCCACCGCATCGTTCCGTCGCGGAACGATACTTCCAACTGCGTATGCGCCGCACCGCGTCGCATCTTCTTTTCGTGAAAAAAAGCAAAAGCCTTTCCGCTGCGGCGGGGACGAAAGGAGGGACAACGACTTGGCAATCTACCATTGGGAATCCAAGGTCATCACGCGCGGCGAGGGCCGCACCGCCTGCGGCGCTGCGGCGTACATGAGTTGCTCGCAGCTCTATAACGACTACGACGGCATCCAGCACGATTACACCCGTAAGGGAGGGCTCGTTTGGGAACACGTCTTTTTGCCGTCAACGGCACCGGCAGAGTGGAACGACCGCGAGAAGCTCTGGAACGCGGTCGAGGCGGCGGAAAAAGCGAAGGACAGTCAGCTCTCGCGGGAGTTTATCGTTGCCCTGCCCGTGGAGCTGGACGCAGCCGCTCAGGTCGATCTAAAGCGCGGCGCATGACCGCATCAAGCGGAACATCAAGGGCGGCAAGGTCAGCATCCGCGATTATTGGCGCAGTATCAGCGACGCCGACGCGCTGCTGGGCGAGAGCGGCATGGCGGAGCGCCGCCAGGAGCAGCGGCGACGCGAGGAACGTGATCACCGGCAGAGGAAAGCGAAAGAGCAGGATGCGGAACGGTAGATTTTAACTGTCCTTCAGATAGCTGCGGAACATTTCGTCATATAAACACGCTTCCTAATTGTTGCCCCAAAGCGCAAGATAATTGCCGCAAAAAGAAGATTGACGAGAATCCGAAAGCGGACTATAATAAAGTCTGTTTTCGGATTCTTTTTCTTAGGAGGCCATGATGAAACAAGACGCAAAGACATACCTGTCTGAGATCAGTTCGCAGGAAAAACGGTTCGCCGCGCTGTACCGACAGGCTGCGGCAGGTTTTGACCTGCCTGAGTGCGCCATGTGGGTGCTCTACTTCCTGATCACCGCCGACGAGCCGCTGACGCAGCAGGACCTGATCGAGCAGATGCAATTTCCCAAACAGACCATCAACTCCGCCGTGTCGGGGCTGGCGCAAAAGGGATATGTCGAGCTACAAATGATACCGGGAACGCGCAACCGCAAGAACATCCTGCTGACATTCTCCGGCGCCGAGCTTGCAGAAAGCACGGTCAAGCGGATGCGCGCGGCGGAGGAGCGCGCGGCGAAAAAGCTGGGCGCGGAGAAGATGGCGCAGTATATCGCGCTACACGAGGAATTTCTTAGCGCGTTGCGGGAGGAATTTGGAAGGGAGAGTATTATCAGTGGAGCATCAGAATGACAGCATCGAGATCATCGGCGCGTCGGAAAACAACCTCAAAAACATCGACGTGACCATCCCCAAGGGCAAGCTGGTCGTCTTCGCGGGTGTATCCGGCTCCGGCAAAAGCTCTCTCGCCTTTGATACCGTCGCGGTGGAATCGAACCGCGAGTGGCAGCAATCCTATCCGCTGTTTCTGCGGAACAAGATGCCGCATTATGACCGCCCGAGGGTGGACGAAATACGGAACCTAACGCCCGCCATCGTGGTCGATCAGAAGGCGGTCGGCGCGACGGCGCGCTCCACGGTGGGGACGGCGGTTGACGTCGCCCCGCTGATCCGTCTGCTGTTCTCCCGCGTCGGTGAACCGAGCGCGGGCGGCTCGATGGCGTACAATTTCAATCATCCCGAGGGAATGTGCCCGGACTGCACCGGCATCGGGGAGCGGCTGGAGTTGATCGAGGAATCCCTGTTCGATCCCGACAGGTCGCTTGCCGAGGGCGCGATCCTGTTCAGCCAGTTTTCGGCAGGGTGGCAGACGCACCTTTATCAGAACAACCCGCTGCTCGACGCAAACAAAAAGCTGCGCGATTTTTCGCCGGAGGAGTGGGATACGCTGAAAAACGGCTCGAAGGAGCCGGTCAAGGTCGGCATCCGCTCCAACAACACCGGGCGGGTGGACATGGTGGAGTATGAGGGCGTCCTGCCGCGTTTTGAGCGCGTTTACCTCAAGCGCGACATTACGAAGCTGAAAAAGAGCTTACAGGACGAGATCATGTCCCATGTCCGGCACGGCGTATGCGCCTCCTGCGGCGGTTCGGGATTGAACCCAAAGGCGCTGGCGTCAAAGATCAACGGCAAAAACATCATGGACTGCATAAACATGATCGCCGCCGATCTGCTTCCGTTTTTGGAACAGCTCACCGATCCGCGCGGCGCGTCGCTGGCGCGGCAGATCGCCGAGTACCTCCGACGCATGATCGACGTGGGGATCGGCTACCTCTCGTTCTCCCGCAAGACGGAAACGCTCTCCGGCGGCGAAGCGCAGCGGCTGAAAATGGTGCGCAACCTCGGCGGCTATCTCAACAACATCACCTACATTTTCGACGAGCCGACGGCGGGACTACACCCCGCCGACGCGGAGCGCATCGGGAGGATGCTGGTCGATCTGCGCGACAAGCACAACAACGTGCTGGTCGTGGAGCACAGCCGGCAGATGCTCGCCCTTGCCGACCACATCATCGAGATGGGGCCGCAGGCAGGCTCCCACGGCGGGGAGGTCGTGTACGAAGGCGGTCTGGACGGCCTGCTGCGCGCCGACACACTGACCGCGCGGGCGCTCCAACAGCAGATCACGCTTAATACCGCGCCGCTTCCGTGGAGCGAGGGCTTTGCCATCCGCGACGCGCATTGCCACAACCTCAAGCACGTTGACGTGACGATCCCGAAGGGCGTGTTGACCGCCGTGACGGGTGTGGCGGGCAGCGGCAAAAGCTCTCTGATGCGCTATGCCTTTGTCGAGCAGCACCCCGACGCCATCGTCATCGACCAGAAGCCCATCGGCACGTCCATCCGCTCCACGCCCGCGACCTATACGGGCGTGATGGACGAGATACGCAAGGTTTTTGCAAAGGAAAACGGCATCGGCGCGGGCTGGTTCAGCTTCAACTCCGAGGGCGGCTGCCCCGCTTGCCGCGGCACGGGACAGATTACCTACGACATGGCGTTCGCGGAGCCGGTGGTCGTTCCCTGCGAGGAATGCGGCGGGCGGCGCTATAATCCGGCCGCGCTGGGCTACCGTTACAAGGGGCTGAACATCGAGGACGTCATGCGCCTGACCATCGCGCAGGCGATGGAGTTCTTTGAGAGCGCCAAAATTCGGAAGCTCCTGCAAAGCATGATCGACGTAGGGCTTGGCTACCTCACGCTGGGCCAGCCTACCTCCACGCTCTCCGGCGGCGAGGTGCAGCGCGTCAAGCTGGCAAGCGAGCTGCACAAGCGCGGACAGGTCTATGTACTGGACGAGCCGAGCACAGGGCTTCACGCAAGCGATGTTGAAACGCTGCTCGCGCTGCTTCGCAAACTGGTAAACAGTGGCAACACCGTTGTCATGGTCGAGCATCGTCTGGAGCTGATCGCGCAGGCCGACTGGATCATCGACATGGGGCCGGACGGCGGCACGGGCGGCGGCGAGGTCGTGTTCGAGGGTACGCCGGAGCAGCTTGTTCGGTGCGAGGGGTCCAAAACAGGGTGGTTCTTGAAAGAACTGTCAAAATGATCATGAGATGATGCGATAACCGCGGTACTTCTGAATTGCACCGATGTTATCGCATCATTGAAGTGTTATCTTGACAAGATGCAGCCAAAAGCTACGGTCATCGTCGAGCAATACGCTACGCCAATGTCACGAGCTCAACCAGCTTCCGGAGCGCGGGGGACGGGTACTGATCGCTTCTGTAGACAAGATTCAGGGGCAGCTCGCCGTATGGCTGCGGAAGCTCGCGGGCATACAAAAACCCCTCCTCGATCTGCCGCTCCGCCGCGCTTTCCGGCAGCAGCGCCGCGCCAAGCCCCGCGCACAGCGACGCGAGGATCGCGGGAAGCGAATCGAATACGATGACGCTCCGCGCGACGACTCCATCGGTTCGGAGCCATTCCTCCAGCCGGTTCCGATAGGCGCAGCCCTCGGGGAATACAAGAACGGTCGCGTCCTCCAAAGCCTTTGCCTCAGCGCGCAGAGCGCGTTCCGAGGAGAGCAGCGCAAGGCGCTCGGACATCACGGGGACGGTCACGAGGTCGCCGCGCTCGCACCGCCCCGCCACAAACGCAAGGTCGGCGTCATAATCCAGCACGGTGCGCAGGTTCTTATCCGACGTCCCCGTCCGTATTTCCAGACGCACGTCGGAATAGCTTTGATGATAGCGGGAAAGCACGCGCGGCAGGATCGTCTGCGCCGTGGTCTGCATGGAGGCGACGCGGAGCTTGCCGGACGGAACGCCGCTTTCCGCGACGGCCCTGCCCGCCTCATCCATGATGCGCGTCATCTCATTCGCGTACTTCAAGAACGTCTCGCCCGCGGCGGTCAGCGAAATGCCGCGATTGTGTCGGTTGAACAGCGGCGCCCCAACCTCCTGCTCCAAACGCAGGATCTGCGTGGAGACGTGCGACTGCGCGTAATTCAGCTTTCGCGCGGCGGCGGAAAAGCTGCCCGTATCCGCGATCGCCTTCAGCATTTGCAGCGATTGAATATCCATGTGCGCCTCCCCTGCTATCACATCCGGCGTTTTGCTATCTGCAATTACAATGGCAAAATAGTATATTCATCATTGTAACAGATGAAAGAATGATTTACAATACAGTTGAAAACTTTTTTGGGGAGGTGCATGATGAAAGCATGGCAAAAGAGCATCGTATATCGCTCCAAGGATGAGGCAGACTGGACGGAGGCAAAGCGGCTCCTGTCCGAAGCCGGTATTGAGCAGTATCCGTTTGCGGCGGAGGAATCGCCGATCTCGGGCTGCGGCGTCAAGGTCGATCCCCGGAGGTTCCTCAATCCCAATCCTGTGCCGTCCATGATCTACCGCATCGAGGTGGCAAAGGCGGACAAGGATCGGGCGGAGGAAGTTCTGCTCGGAAAGGTGAGACCGGTACTCAGCTATGGATACAGCTTATAACGGACGCGAAATGCGCCGAAAGGAGCGGCAGCTTTCGGGCGAGGACGCCGCGCGGCTTTTGGAAAACGGAGAGTACGGCGTCCTTGCGACCTTCGGGGAGGACGGCTGGCCGTATGGCGTGCCGGTCAGCTACGCTTACGATGGGAGCAGGATATACTTCCACGGCGCGAAGTCCGGCCACAAGCTGGATAATCTTCGCTATTGCGCGCGGGCGTCCTTCACGGTCGTCGGCGATACCCATGTGCTGCAGGAGATCTATTCGACGGCCTATCAAAGCGTGATTGCGTTCGGCACCGTCCAAGCGGTGGAGGACAGGCGGGAAAAGGTGGAAGCGTTGGTGAAGCTCGCGGAAAAGTATTGCTATGACAACATTGAGCGCGCCCGCCCATACGCCGAGAAATCCCTTGAAAACGTCGGCGTGTACCGCATGGACATCCTGCGCCTGACGGGCAAGCGCAGGCTGGAGCGGTAAGGAGGAAGCAGGATGCGATATTTGCATACCACGGTGGACGGCCTCAAAATCTTTTATCGGGAGTGCGGCGATCCCGCGAAGCCGACGATGGTGCTTTTCCACGGCTTTCCGTCGTCCAGCCATATGTTCCGCGATCTGATGCCGATGCTTGAGGACAGGTTCCATCTGCTTGCGCCGGACTATCCGGGCTTCGGACAGAGCGAAAGCCCGTCAAGAGAAGCCTTTCCCTACACCTTCGCGCATCTTGCGGAGGTCATGGACGGCTTTCTTGACGCGCTTTCCATTGATAGATTCTACATGTACGTTTTCGACTACGGCGCGCCCATCGGCTTCCGGCTGGCGGTCAGGCGCCCCAAACGCATCCTCGGTATTGTAAGCCAAAACGGGAACGTCTACCGCGAGGGGCTTGGCAAGAAATGGGAAGCCCGCGCGGAATATTGGACGCATCCGACGCCGGAGCTGCGCGAGCAATACAAGAGCGCGTTTGCGGCGGAAACCGTCATCGGGCAATACACCTTCGGCACGGAGCCGGGCAGCGTTTCGCCCGACGGATACTCTCTCGACCTGTACTACGCTGCAAGCATCCCGGACTACGCCGAAAAGCAGTCCGACCTGATTTTCGATTATCAGACGAACGTGGCGCTGTATCCGACGTTCCAAAAGTATTTGCGCGAGTACCAGCCGCCGCTGCTGGCGGTGTGGGGCAGGCACGATCCGTCCTTTATCTGGGCGGGCGCGGAGGCGTTCCGGAAGGACTTGCCGAACGCAAAGATCGTTCCCGTGGAGAGCGGACACTTCGCGCTGGAGAACCGCTGCGCGGAGATTGCGGCAGAGATCGGCGGCTTTTTTCAAGACAACGGGTAAAGAAAAATCGGTGCGGCAGAACTGCACCGATTTTTCGCGTCATTGCACCGACTTGACAAGTTGAATCCAAAGGGCGCGGTTGCTCTACAGAAAGCGTTGCTGCATCGCCAATGCAGCTACCGGCTTGTCGCGGTTGGCGGACACCCTTCCTGCTGTATCGCTTGGCTCACGATCCTTCTTACTATTTCGATTCCCTCCGGATTCAGGTTATCCCAAGAATCATATCGGGTGTGATAGTAGCTGCTGGGCGTATGCTGCACAGCGCAGATGGCGGCGGCCTTGATCCCGTTTCGGGAAAAAGCCTCGGAATCATTTGCGCCGGGGTAGAAGTCCGTATAGGGAATATCACGCCCACAGGACAGTCCGGCTTCGTGGAGCAGCTTGCAAACCTCGGTACTGTTCTTTTGCGTGAAGTTGATCCCACGGTGATAGATCATAAGCTGCTCCGGATCATGAATGGTATCGACGGCGATCACGATGGAGTTCGTGTCGATCAACTCCTGCCGGTGTCTCTCGGCATAAGCCATAGCGCCGCGCAGACCGCTTTCCTCGCCGTCCGTGATCAGGCAGCAGACGTCCGTGTAGTCCAGCCGGATATCCTTTTCGGCCATTTCCTTCAGGATACTCATGCTGATATAACAGCCAGTCAGATTATCGTTCGCTCCGTCAGAAACCACTCGCCAGCGGATGAAGAACAGCCACGGGATATAGATAAACAGCAAAAGCGCCTCGATCAAGCCGAATACCGCTGAGGTATGGGTGGAAACCATACCTGCGGCAGAAAGCAGTCCGAAAGTCAGACAAGCAAACATTCCCAAATCGGCTCCCAGGATCAGCACATAGATCAGCCAGGCTTTCAGACGGACTAAAAAAAGACATTTCATACGCGGCGTCGGCGTGACCGCAGAGGATGATACGCTGCTTGCTTTCCACGCGGGCCTTCCGCTCGGCAAAGACATTTACCGCCCGTCTTTTGGGAAACAGGAAATCAAAAGCCCGCCGATAAAGTACATATTCCAACAGCCACAGCACCGCTGCGAAAAGAAACAGCGCCACACTGACAATCACCGGCACATCGGAAGTCAAGCGCGATCCCAGAATATAGCAACCGATCCCGCAGATACAGAACACAGCCTGGAGGGGGATACTGCCCATAAAGGCGCGGGGATGCAGCGTGAAGTCCTCTGTTTCGACATGATCGCTCCAACTCTGAAGCTGAGCTGCCATGTCAAACATGGCAGCTCGGACACTGGCCGATCCTGCCGTTCGATTTTTATAAGTTTCGCAGATACGACGGATCTGCTCCGTGATCCATTGTGTGTACTCAAACATACATCTTTTGTTTCGTAAAACCGGAATTGTTTATACAATACTTGCTCCAAGATCTCTTGCCTCTGCTTCTTTTCCCGCTCCGAGCACATTGCCAAGATTCCTCCAGCTAAGGAAACGGGTGAAGATCGTGAAGAAATCCTCCGTCATCTCATACATGTTTCCTCTGGCTGTCATAATCACAACGAATTGCTTTACCTTGGGTGAACCAAACAGTACAGCGTATAGACGATCGATGACGATCTTGAGCTGACCGGTTATCGTTCCCCAATATTGCGGAGAAGCAAACACCACCACGTCTGCCCACAGAAAAGCTTCACTCACGATCTGCATATCGTCCTTCTGTACGCAGACGCCCTCATTCCTTTGACAGCCCTCGCAGGCAAGGCAGCCTCCGATATTCATTCCCTGCAAATATAGCTCTTTGACCTCATTGCCGGCAGACTCCGCACCTTCGACAAATGCTTTGACGAGAGAAGCGGTTTTACCGTTTTTACGAGGTGAACCGTTCAAAATCAGTATCTTTTTCATGTTTTATTCTGCTCCCTTCTGAAACATTTTTCTGCCCTCATTATACTTTCCTTCAATATCAAAGTCTCTAATCGAAAACATAAAATCTCTTGATTTTCTTGTGATATTACATTATCATAAGAAAAGCAAACAAAGATAGAGGTTGCTGTTATGCAGATGAAGGATCGAACAAAGATCATGTTTGCCGAAATGCTGGAGGAAATCCTTCAGACCATGCCTTTGGAAAAGGTTCGGGTAGCAAAGCTCTGTGAACGCTGCGGAGCGACGACGCCAACCTTTTACTACTATTTCCGTGATAAATATGAACTCGTAGCATGGATGTTCCTTCAGGACTTCTCCTTTGCCGTTGGTGATAAACCGCCGGAGTATTCAACGGATGTATTAAACACGGTTTCCAGGCAGCTCGAAAAAAGGAAGAGCTTCTATCAAAAGGCCTATACCGATCGATCACAGAATTCCATCTCGGAGTATATGCAAGCCTTCAACCTGCAACTTGCGGCTGAAGCGGTCAAGCATCATACCGGAGAAGCTCTCTCGGCAGAGCAGCTCTTTGCTGTGAAATATCATGTCTATGGTGTCATGGGGATGTTTAGCGAGTGGCTTTACAGTGATACCATGACCATAGAAGAATTGAATGCATTCTGCTTTGAACGGACACCAGACTTTCTGAAAGACGCTTTTGCCGCATATCCATATTCAACGGATAACATTCTCCAGCGCACAGGCAAAAAAACAAAAAAATAGCCGAGTCCATCATCCATTGCGTTTTTTGGCAGAAAGACGTTCCGCGTCATGTTACGGACTGTATCTTGACAAGATGCAGCCAAGGGCGCACAGCAATAAGGAACCCGGAAAATAGTAAATTCTAATTGTTGGCATGGATCGCCCGCGTCAGCGGGGTTGGCTCGCGGAAAACGAAGCCTGTATTTGAGCAAGGAACCTCTCCGCGATCGGAGAGAACGCCTGATACTTTTTCCAGACAAGAAACAGCTTGGTTTCAAGCCTCGGCGTGAGCGGGCGGAACACAAGCCCGCTACCGGGCGAGGTGTTGACTAGACGGTCAAACGTCAGCAGATAACCGAGGTGCTCCTTTGCGAAAAGCGACGCGTTGTAGGAAAGACGGAAGGAGCCTTCCAAATGCAGTTGGTCCATTTTCTCCTTCGCCCACCTTGGAATATCCTTCTCCCATGCCTGCCCGGAGCAGAACAGGGGCAGTCCGATCAGGTCATCCACACGGATGGCCTTTTTCTTTGCCAACGGGTCGTCGTCCGGTATGACGAGGCCCCATATGTCTTCTTCGGGGAAGGTCAGATACTCGTATTTTGCCGCGTCGGGTATTTCCGCCAGTACCACAAAATCCAACAGTCCCTTGTCCAGCTTTTCGGCGACCTGCTCGGTGTCGCCGCTG
>Ga0079305_1002988_pt1 | contig 12537 bp, 10 predicted proteins | sample LMS_cellobiose_e_FD_79183 | JGI IMG/M metagenome (GOLD analysis project Ga0079305, IMG submission 79183) | Rumen-fistulated moose microbial communities from Alaska, USA - LMS_cellobiose_enrichment | ecosystem: Host-associated > Mammals > Digestive system > Stomach > Rumen fluid ... | reverse complement strand
CCCGCTTGCCCGGCCATAAGCGCCGCCAAAGGCGGCTGAGGGCCGAAATCTTTCAGATTTTGGCCCGAAACCCGCGCTTGCCGTAGGCAGTAGCGCGGGGCGCATAGAGGGAATTTTCATTCCTCTCAAATTTTCGGTTCTTCCCGGAAAGTCAGGTTATGCAAGGGACACTTCACTTTGGCCTTCTCCTGGGAGAAGGTGCCGAACGAAGTGAGGCGGATGTGGGCCTCCCCGCCGCAGCGGGTCTTTTGCCAGCAGAGCCCACATCAGTCACCCTGCGGGTGACAGCTTCTCCCAGGAGAAGCCTTTTGGGGTTCTTCCCGGAAAGTCAGGTTATGCAAGGGACGCTTCCCTTTAGCCTTCTCCGGGGAGAAGGTGCCGAACGAAGTGAGGCGGATGTGGGCCTCCCCGCCGCAGCGGGGCTTTTGCCGGCAGAGCCCGCATCAGTCACCCTGCGGGTGACAGCTTCTCCCAGGAGAAGCCTTTTGGGGTTCTTCCCGGAAAGTCAGGTTATGAAAGGAATGCTTCACTTTGGCCTTCTCCTGGGAGAAGGTGCCGAACGAAGTGAGGCGGATGTGGGCCTCCCCGCCGCAGCGGGCCTTTTGCCAGCAGAGCCCACATCAGTCACCCTGCGGGTGACAGCTTTCTCCCAGGAGAAGCCTTTTGGTGCGGACGGCAACCTAACTTTTCGTGAAGAGCCAAATTTTCTGGCCGTGAGCCGTTAGGCGAACAAGAAAATTTGCATCCCGTGAAAAGTGAATATTCACTTTTCACGAAAGCATCGGCTTTGCCGATGCGCAGGGGCGGCCCCTGAAAAGGGGCCGCCTTTTCGCGTGGAACGCGCGCTAAAGAAGGGCCTTTCATTGCGGGAAGCCCTTCTGCGCTGTGTCTTTGTTATCTGCTCATATTTCCCGCAGCGCCCCCGAGGCCGCGCTGCTTCCCGCCCCGGCCTGCGCAGCGGAGCATCAGCGCCGGCACGGTAAACAGCAAAACGGCGGCGGCGCTTTTTCTCATATCAGACACCCCTTGAAAATCCATTGAAGGGGATACATGCGCTGCTTATTTTATTTCATATTTCCCATTCATCAGCATATATGGAAGCGGCGGCGGGCAGCGCTTTTTTCTTACCGGAAATGTTCTGATTTTTTATGAAAATGTGCAGTTATTTCATAGCCAAATGAATTGTGCTGAACATGCATTGCATGTATAATTATATATGTGTACAAATGTCCCTGCCCGACGGTGAAAGGGAGAGAGCGATATGAAAAAAGCCGCTGTTCTGATCTGGAGCCTGATCTGCTGCATCGCCTTTTCCGGCGCTTCCGCGGCGGAAGCGCCCGCTTATGCCGTAATCGAGGCGGCAGGCGCGCAGGCCAGGCTGACCTATCTGCCGGGCGTTACCGCCCTGCTGGAAACCGACGGCCTGCTCTTCAAGGATATGAACGCCAGCGGAGAACTGGACGCCTATGAGGACTGGCGGCTGGGGCCGCAGGAGCGCGCGCGCGATCTGTTTTCCCGGATGACCGACGCGGAAAAGGCGGGCGCGCTGTTCTGCGTCAGTCCCGCGCCGGAGCGGGCCGGGGAGACCATTGCGGAATTTCACATCACCGCCCTGCTCCTGAATCTGAACGTAACGCCGGATGAAACGGCGGCGCTGCTGAACGGCGTTCAGGCCGCCGCGGAGGGACAGCGGCTTTCCATCCCGGTGATGGTATTGACTGACCGGGAATACGCCTTTGCCGGGCTGATGGACGGCGCGCCCGAGGCCCTGGGCGCGGCCAATGACGGCGATTTGACCGCCGCTCTGTGCGCCTTTTACGGCGAGGCCATGAGCAGGATGGGCTATCATGTGACGTTGAACCCACAGGGGGTGGAGATCGGATCGGTATACGGCGAAAACCCGGAGCATATCGCCGCCGCGGTGCGCGGAGAGATCGGCGGCCTGATGGCCGGGGGCCTTTCCGCCTGCGCCAAATACTGGATCGGCCGGGGCGGGGACAAAGCCTTCGCCGACGCGGCCAGCATCGCCGCCAACCTGGATAGCTGGCTGGTGGGCTGGCGGGCTGCCATCGGCGCGGGCGTGGAATTTATCATGACCGATTGCGGCGGCAAGGGCCTGTCGAACACCACCGACGTGAAATGGGATACCGCCGCCATGGCCCTTTTGCGGCAGGAGCTGGGCTTTGAGGGCGTCGTGCTGTCCGACCGGCAGGCCCTGGGCAGCGGCATCCAGGTGAGCGGCATCACCGCCGAGGGCGTTGATCTGGCCCGGCAGACGGGAGCCTGGCTGTACAACGAAGCGCTGAAAAACGGCGTCGACCTGTTCACCGCGGGCACTGTATACCATGGCGTGGAGATCAGCGGCGCGGAGGCGGAAAACGGCACCCGGGTGGGTTCCCCCATGTCCGCCTGGCCTGACTGCGTTATCGCGGGCCTGGCGGACGGCCAGGTGAGCGCGGAGTATGTGGAGCGCAGCGTGCTGCGCATCCTGACCTATAAATTCAAAAAGGGGTTGTTTGAGGATCCCTACCGCTGCCCGGAGGAGGCGCTGCGCTTCGCGGCCTCCCCCGCCTACTGCGCCGAAAAATGGGAGATTGCGGATAACGCCGGGCTGCGGGCCGCCCGGAACCCTGCCGAGGCGGAGCTGACGGAGCGGCTGCAGGCCCAGTCCGCCATCCTGCTGAAAAACGAAGGGGGCCTGCTGCCCCTGCCGGAAGGCTGCCGGGTGTATTTTGCCGGGGCGGCGGATACCGCCGACCAGTACCGGGAGGCCGTCAGTCAATACGGCGAATGCGTGCAGGACATCATGGACGCGGATGTATGCGTGGGCCTGTTCTCCACGGTGGGCGCATCGGCAGAGGGCCTGCTGGAGGACGCCTGGGACGAGGGGATTCCCGCGGTGCTGTGCCTTACCGGAAAGCCCACCGAATACGCCCTGAAAACCGCCGACGCGGTGCTGTGCCTGCCCTACGACTGCCAGCCTGCCTACGGGGACGGGGAGCTGGGCTTCATCTTCGGCACGGAGCCCCGGATATACGCCGACCTGCTGTTTGGCGTGCGTCAGCCCGGCGGCATGCTGCAAAAGGAGCAGCCCCGCAGCGACGCGGACAACGCCCTGCAGTGGCATGACCTGGCCGGAGACCAGGGGGCAAGCGACTATGTGCGCCTGCTGATCCAGGGCCTGATGGAGGATGACCCGGAGCATGCCGCCCCCGTCGATTTCGGCGATCCGCTGCTGCCCTACACCTATGGCATGGCCTACGGTCGGGCGGGGGATTTCACCTTCTCCTGTCTGATGCTGCCCCGCGCGCCCCGGGAGATCGAAACCATCAACAGCCGGGGCGACGCTGTGACGCTCTTCGCAGCCGACAACCAGGCCCGGGCCGGCGAGCCCGTCACCATCCGCTGCCTGCTGCGCAACCGGGGCGGGGATGACATGCTCCCGGTGCGCGCCTACGCCAATGGCGGCCTGGCGGCTGAAAAGCTGTACGCAGTGCCCGGCGGCTCCTGGCGCGTGGTGCAGCTGGAGCTGGTGCTGGAGGCCGGGAAATATACCGTCGAGCTGGGCGGGCTGACGGGAACGCTGCATGTGGAGTGAACCCTTCCCTTGAATGAAAAAAGCCCTCGGAGGAAACGGCTTTTATCCTCCGGGGGCTTTTTGCTGTCTGCCTGTTACTCCATCTGATTTGACTCGTCGATGATCGCCTGGTAGCTTTCGGGGGTATAGGGCACGAAATCCTCCCGGGGCCAGAGGATGATCAGGCGGCTCAGGTTCACCTTGGACAGGTCGGCGATGCGGATGCGCTCCACCCCGGGCTGCAGCGTTTCCACATAGCGGCCCATGGGCTGGGGAAATTGCAGCTTGAGGCGGCAGTCCAGCATATAGGCGTATTCCTCGTCCCGGCTCACAAAGGTGAAGTAGTGGCCGATGGTGGCGCCGTTGGCGTTGATATCGGCATAGAAGTTGGCGATGACCATGGCCCCCTCGTCCAGGGCGGCGAAGGCCTCCTTCACCTCCCAGGTAGCGACCTGCTTCACGCTGAAATAGTTGGTCAGCATGCCGAAGTAAAACAGGCCCTGGGGGTTATCCTGCATGGAGATGTTGTTGCCCGCGGCGAAGGACGCCATCACCAGCGGCCAGTAGCGCAGATAGTCGCAGCCGCGGCTGATTTCAAACCGCTGCGAGGCCCGCTTGCCGTAATACGCGGTGGCGGAATACTGGTCGATCCGCGGGGGCTGGCGCATCTGATCGGCAATCAGCGGCAGCATTTCATAGGGCACGGCGTTGGCCATCACCGTGGCGAAGGTGAAGGGCACGCAGGCCGACACCCCCACCGACTGGGGATTGTCGCTGTCGTTATTGGCGCGCATATCCTCCCATTCCGGGGAGTTCTGGGCAAAGAGCAGGTAGTTCCTGCCGTTCACCGTGACCACCTGATTCCAGCTTTCCCGGCCCTTTAGCAGCGCCTCCTCCTCCCCCGCGCCCAGAGCGGGCAGGGCAGAAAGCAGCAGGGAGATCAGCAGCAGGATCGCCGTTGCCTTTTTCATAGGGTTCCTCCTTTTTCAGAGAGCGGGGCTTCACCGGCCGGCCCGCTGGGCCTGCCAGAAGTCCAGCGCCTCCCGGGCCCAGCCCGCGGCGGGGGTGTTCTCCCCCAGGCCAAAGCCGTGGCTCACGCCGGGGTAAACCGTGATCCGGGTGGGGATACCCAGGGCGGCCATGCTTTTCAGCCGGGCTTGGGTCAGGGTGAAATCCACCACGGTATCCAGCGCCCCGGCGCAGGCGCAGGCGGGGGGTGAATCGGGGGTAAAATCCCCATACTGGCCGTATTGCAGCACCACGGCGGCGGGGGCGGGCACGCCGGTGGGCGGATGATCGCCCGCGTAAGCCGCCATCCAGGCCCCGGCGGAGGCCCCCCACAGGGAATAGCCCGCCGGGGAAACGCCCAGCTCCGCCGCGCGCTCCGTCACGTAGGACAGGGCCGCCGCCAGATCCTGGCAGGCGGCCTGTTCTCCCTGCCCCGTGCGGTAGTGCAGCACAAAGGCCGCGCAGCCCCGGTCATTCAGGTACAGCGCCAGGGGAAAGCCCTCCGTCAAGGCGCTGACGTATTCAAAGCCGCCGCCCGGGCAGATCAGGGCAAAGGGCGCGTTTTCCGGCCCGGCGAAATAAAACAGCCCCGTTTGCTCCGTCAGGGGCAGCCAGCGCAGGCTGCCCGCTTCCACGCGCCGGGCCATTTCATTCAGCGTTTGGGCGGAGGAGGCGGCGTCCAGATACGCGTAGCGGCGCTGGAGCTGCTCCAGGGTCAGGCCCATGCGGTTACTGCGATATTCCCGGTCGAACAGGTACGCCCCGCAGCCCTGAAAAACGGGCAGGGCGGCGATCTGCTCCAGGGTCGTGGCCGGGGCGATCTCCTCCGCCAGCGCCGCGGCGGGCAGCAGCAGGCACAAAAGCAATGTCAAAAAACGCTTCATGGGGCGGGGCTTTCCTCCAGCTGGGTGAAGACCGCCTCCGGCTGGGCGGAGAGGGGCAGATCCAGGGCGTTTTCATACCACAGGGAGCCGTGCATGGTTCCCCGGGCGTCCACGCTGCTTTTCAGGTGCCCCGTGAACACGTTGCCGCCGATACGGCTGTAGGCGATGCCCCGCAGGTACAATCCGCAGCTGCGGTTGGCGGTGAAGGTATTCCCGGTCAGCACGTAGGGAACGTCGCCATAGGCCATCATGCCCACCCAGTTATCGGTAAGATCGCAGCCGGTGACAATGCAGGGCGTCCAGTCCAGGCGAACGCCGCACACGGAGCAGCCGGCAATAACGCAGTCCCGCATCATGGCGTCGCTGTCCTTTTGCAGGTTGAAACCGTTTTCGCAGTTTTCCGCCCGGCAGCGCAGAAACAGGTTGCCCTTTCCCTTGGCGGTAAAGATGCCCTGGCCCGTGCCGATGGCCGCGCAGTCCGCCATCACGCCGTGATCCACAAAGGAGAAAAACAGCCCCTGGTCGCAGTTCAGCGCCGTGCAGCGCAGCAGGGTCACGCCCTGGCAGGCGCGCACGTCAAAGCCGTGGTTGGTGCCCTCGGTGCTGCTGTCCCGCACCGTGCCGCCGCCGCACTTGGACACATAAATACCGAAGATGCCGCAGCGATCCGCCCGGCAGCCGGACACGGAAACGCGGTCGTTATAGGTCAGCTGGATGCCGATGCTGGCGTCGCTGCAATCCAGCCCCTGCACGGTGACGGCCCCGCAGTCCACGCAGATCAGCTGGCCCGCGTCGGCGGGGGCCTGCACCGTGGGCTGGCCGGTGATGTAATACATGGGCCGCCCGTTCACCCGGCAATTCTCAATGGTGTGGGTGGTGAAGAATTCCCGTTCCTCCCCCACCTCAAACATGCCGGTGAGCACCGGCAGGCCCTGACTGTGCTCTGAGATGGGCGGCCCGGCCATGCAGATGCCGCAGCCGGTAAAATCGCAATCCCGGAAGATGGCGCGGCGCACGCCGCCCAGCCACGCCCCGCAGGAGGATGTGCGCCAGTCCGGGTCAGCCAGGCAGATATGGCAGCCTTCGACGGTCATATCGTCGCCGATGGCGTATAGGCCGATGTGGCGGATGCCGATGGTCAGCCCCCGCAGGGTGACGCCCGCAGCCTCGATGCGCAGGGCAGAGGTCAGCTGGGGCGCGTCGATCACCGCGCCCTCCGCGCCCTCCAGGGTGATGGCCTTGTCCACCGTCAGGGGAAAGCTCTCCCGGGCGGCGTCATAGGTTCCGGGGGCCAGCGTCACGGTATCCCCATCCCGGCACAGGGCCAGGCATTCCCCGATGGTGCGGCCCTCGGGGGCGGCCTGCCAGGTTTCGGCCCCGGCGGCTCCGAAAAGCAGCAAAAGCAGCGCCGCCAGGAACAGCAGCTTTTTCATGAGGAGCTCCTTTCCATACGCAAAGGCCGGAGAACGGGTATCCGTCCTCCGGCCGCTGATGGGTGTCTGATTATTCAGCCAGGGTCACAGCGCCCCACAGGCTGGGGTTGGTGTTGATATTGGCGTTGCCTGTCCAGGCCAGCTGAGGAATGTAATCGGTGCCGGGGCAGGGATAGCTGATATCGGTGATGGCAAAGTTCACGCTCAGGGTATCGCCTGCGGCGGGGGTGTAGACGGGAATCTTGTTGTTGGAGAAGCAGGCCCAGGGGATGATAGCTTCCCAGGTGAAGCCGGTGGTGGTCATCTCGACCGCGCACTCATAGCCTTCCAGCGCGCTCTCGCCGCCGTCCATGCCCTTGCTGACGTAGCGCTGACGCAGGTCCTTTTCCACCATGCTGCGGTCAACAGCGGTATCCCAATAGCCTTCGTCCATCACGAAGTAAACCAGAAAATCGTTGGTGCCGTAGGCGGTGCGCTCGGGATCGGCGGTGGGATCGGTGCTGATGTACAGCTTCAGGTTGTCTTCGCCGTCGATGGGCAGCATTTCGATGGCGCCCAGGGGGCTGTCCTCGGTCACGTCCGCGGCCATGTACAGGTTTTCTTCATCCCAAGACAGATAGAATTTGACAGAGCAGTCATCGGGGCCCTGCCACATGTTGCCGTCGCGGATGATCTGCTCCACAGAGTCCACAACAGCGGGAGATTCCAGATTCCACTCATCCAGCTTGCCGTCAATGGTGACGCCGCTGGCCTTGTAGGCGGTGATGGTGGGGCGCTCCGCCAGGGACAGGGCGGGGATGGAAATCATCATCACGGCCAGGATGGCGGCAACCAGCTTTACGAACTTGCTCATGTTTTTACACTCCTTCGATCAAAATTCTTGGAAAATAACCTTCGTATTATCCATCCTTATTATGCCATAAAACAAGCGAAAAATCTTCATAAAAATGCTGTACATCTGCGGGAAAATCCGGCACGATGCGCAAAAACCGGGCCCGAAGGCCCGGCAAAGGAGCTGTGCGGCGGGGCGAAGCTGTCACAGCCCCGCCGCGGGGAACGCGGGATTACTGCACTTCAAAGGTGCGGGTCATGCCCAGCACGCTGATCTCGTGGGAACCGGCCTCCAGGGTCAGCTCGATGCCGATCACGCGGAACTGGCCGGCGGTCAGGGCCACCATCTTTTCCGCGATGGGAGCGCCGTTATCGGTCACGACGGCGTTCACGGTGCCGTCGCCTTCGCCGTTGTTCTGGGCGATGAAGTAGATGGTGAAGGGCTGGCCGGCGGTGATGATGTCACGGGCCGCGGTCTGGGTCTGCACGCCGGAGGAGGTCTCCTCCTCCCAGCTGACCACGGTCTGGGGGATCACCAGGGTGTCGCACACGATGTCGGCCTTATCGGTGTAATTCATGCCGAATTCGGTGGTGTACATCACGTCGCCCAGGTTATTGGGCAGCACGGCGGTGGGGTTGTTGCGGGCCACGGCGGCCATATACAGGCGGGTTTCGGTGGAAACGCCGGTATCCAGCTGCAGCTCGCCCCAATCCAGCTCGGCATCCTCTTTGTTCCAGGCGATTTCAAACACCAGGGAGCCGGTGGGCTCCTTCTCGCCAAACAGCATGTCGGCCACCACGGAGGGCAGGGTCTTGTGATAGATGTTGCCCATGGAGGAGCCATGGTCGGGGGTGCAGTCATAGGTCAGGAACAGCACGGCGTCGCTGTGGGCGATGGCCCAGGCGTCGGGCTCGTTGGATACGCCGCCGTCATACACCAGCACCAGCTGCTTGCCCTCGTCGTTGGCGTCCTCGACAACCAGCTCGGTGGCGTCGTTCATGGCGGTCACATGGGCCACCACAACGTCGGCTTCCTCCAGGCTGTCCACCACGGTGGCATAAGCGCCGATGGCAGCCTTGTCCATTTCCACGGTGTCCTTGGCGTTGCCGTCCACATAGACCTTGGCATCCTTGGCCAGGGGCAGCACGCCGTCATTCTTCAGCAGCACGCTGGATTCGGTCTGCAGGCGGATCTCCAGCTCGTTCATTTCGGGCTTGCGGGCGCGGTACACGTCCTCGATGGTCAGCAGGTCGAACTTTTCAGCCTTGTACTCGTCGCTGGCAACCATCTCCAGCACGTCGTCCAGGTTGGAATAGGGATCCTCGAACAGGCCCAGGTCAAACTTGTTGCGCAGCACGCGGAAGCAATGCTTTTCCAGGGTTTCCCAGGTCAGGAGGCCCTGCTCCACGGCGGCCTTCACTTCGTTGGGCCACATGGGCTGCATCATGCCGGGGTACTTGGCGATGACGGCGTCATAGTCGATGGGCACATCGTCTTCCACCATGAAGAAGCAGCCCACCTGATCCACGTCGGCGTTGAAGATGGTGGCATAGAGCTGCGCCAGGGTGGCGGTGGAGAGATCCAGACCCTCGGGGGTCACGCCGCTGGCGGAGGGCACCTGGAACCACATGGGCCAGTCGGTGACCACGCAGCCGTCATAGCCCAGCTGCTGGCGCAGGATGGCCATGGATTCGCTGTCGTAGCACACGTTGCAGCTGTTCAGCAGCTGGCCGTTGTTCAGCATCACCCAGCCGGAGCCATTGTCGATGACGGCGCTCTTCCAGCCCACCAGCCAGCTTTCCAGCAGGTTCGCGGGGCTCTTGGCGCCCGCGTAATTGCTGCGGCCGCCGCGGGCCATGAAGTGCTTGGTGGTGGCGTTGACGCCGTTCTCCTGATAGGCCTTGGTTTCAATGCCCACCATCTTGGCGATGTAGTTCACCTCGTCGCCGTACCAGCTGCCGATCTCCACGCCGTAGCTGTGGAAGGGCAGATGGAAGCCGATGGCGCGCTCTTCCTTGGCGTACTGGGATACCAGGGTGTAGAGCAGCTCTTCGTCATGGGCGATGCCCACGGCGTAGTTGGGCATGTTCACCAGGCCGGCCCAGGTATTATAGCTGCGGTCGCAGGACAGCACCACGGGGATGCCCAGACGGGCGCTTTCCGCGATCTCCTGGAAGGCGTTGTTTTCATAGATCAGGGTGTCGGGGGTGCCGTTCACGTTGTGCAGGTAGGTGGTCACATGATCGCTTACGATGGAGTGATACATGGGCACGTAGGTGTTGCCGCCCTCGTCCGTGTAGGTGGGCTCGTTGGAATAGAGCCAGCCCTCGGTGTAGGGATACATGGCGGTGAAGGTGCCGCCGGTGGAGGCGTGCCAGAGCAGGCCGATCTTCTCATCCTCGTCCATCAGGGCCAGCAGGGCGTTGGCGCGCTCTTCGCTGCTCAGACGCCAGTCCTCATAGGCGTCCAGTTCGCCGTTGCCGTTCAGATCCTTGAACTTCAGGCCGTCCGCCTCGATGATCTCCTTGATGTGGGCCTCCAGGCGCACCTGACCGGTGGTCTCGTCGGCCTCGATGATGGTTTCCTTCACCTCGTAGGGCTTGTTGAAGGTGGCCGGGTCAACGTATTCCGTTTCGGTAACGGCGTTGGCGAAGCCTTCCGGCTGCTCGGCCAGGGCCGGCACCAGCGCCACGCTGAGCACCATGATCAGCGCCATGAGGAAGGACAGTTTCTTCATGTTGATACTTCCTTTCTGTTTTTTGCCGCTTTGCGGCATATTTCCAGTGCATATCATACCATTTTCCGCCCGGATCAGCCATGAAAAAACCAAACACGCTGCCCGAAAAACCGGCATCGGCGGCGCGAAACGCAAAAAAAACGGCGCGAGCGGCAAAGGTTTTTGCCGTCCGCGCCGGAATATTTGGCCTGCCGGTTCGTCAGATTTCGCTGTATCCGCCGTCCACAGTGATGTTGGTGGCGGTGACGTAGGAGGCGTCGTCGGTGCAGAGCCACAGGGAAGCCTTCGCCACCTCGATGGGCTGGGCCAGGCGGCCCAGCACGGCGCTGCCGCGGCCGAATTCGATGGGATCGATACCGTGATCCACGCAGAATGAATCCAGCATGGCGGTCTGGATGATGCCGGGGCATACGCTGTTGATGCGGATCTGATCCTTGCCGCCCTCGATGGCCGCCACGCGGGTCAGGCCGCGCACGCCGCACTTGGCGGATACGTAGGCGCAGTCGTTGGGCTGCACCTTTTCGGTGATGGCGGAGGCGATGTTCACGATGGCGCCGCCGCCGTTTTTGGCCATTTCGCGCATCTCATATTTGAGGCACAGGGCGGTGCCCTTCATATCCACGGAGGCCACCTTGTCCCAATGCTTCACGTCAAAATCCACGATGGGCAGGCCATCGGGCGCGGCGGCGGCGTTGTTCACGGCGCAGTCCAGCCGTCCAAAGGCCCGCACCGCTTCATTCACCATGTTTTCCACCTGCTCGGGCTGGGAGATATCCACCTTGACAAAGATGGCCTTGCCGCCCTTGGCGCAGATTTCCTCCGCCGTCTGGCGGCCCTGCTCCTCGTTGTAATCCGCCACGACCACATTGGCCTTCGCCTCGGCGAAGAGAATGGCCGTCGCCTTGCCCATGCCGGCAGCCGCGCCGGTAATGATGGCCGTTTTGCCTTCCAATACGGGATATACCATGATTTCGTCCTCCTTTTCATTCGCGGTTTTATTCGCTGAGAAAAGAGTAGCGAAATATCGATATAAAAACAAGCGACAAAAAACCGCCCCTATTCCCTGGCGGGACAAAACGGCGGTTTTGTATCGTTATAACAGATTTTTAAAGGAGTCCGGCACCATAGAAAGGATGAAATCCGCCAGCTCTGCCGGGGTTTGCCGGAAGCCCTCCCGCACCCAGCGGCGCACGCTGTGCACGTCGCCCATGGAGATGAAGTCGATCTGCCACAGCTCGGTGGGCGTGGGCTCCCGCACGCTTTTGAGGCGCTTGAGGTAATAGGCGTCGCTGTATCCCTTGAGAAAATCCCAGAAGCTGTTTTGCCCCGTCACCTCCAGGATGCGCTGATAATACCGCCGGTTTTCCGCCATGTACTCAAAAATGTCGATCAGCAGCTCCCGGTATTGGCCCGGCGCGTATTGATCGATCAGCTGATTGACGTGCTGGGCGTAATACCAGCTGAGCAGCTCGTATTTATCGGTGAAATGCCGGTAAAACGTGGAGCGGGAAATGCCGCATTCGCTCAGGATATCCGCGATGGTGATCTGGGAAAAATCCCGGTTCTGCAGCAGGCGCTCAAAGCCCTGAAAGATGAATTTTTCGGTGTTCATGGTCTTTGCCTTCCGCCCGGATGGGCGCTCATTCCTCCATCAGCAGCATGGCCTGCACGGTAAAATCCTCTCCCTGGGCGCTGATGTCCACCCAGCCGTGGTATTTTTCTGCGATTTCCCGCACCACCTGCAGGCCGATGCCATGCAGCGCGGGGTTCTGCTTGGTGGTGTGCAGCAGGGGGTTGGCCCGCAGCCGGCGGGCGTCCGCCCGGTTGCGCACGAACACGTACAGGTAATCCTTGGCGGGCAGCACCCGGGCCTCCACCCGGGGCTGTTCCACCTGCCTGCTGGCCTCAAAGGCGTTGCTCAGCAGGTTGTTCAGCAGGCTGGAAAGGTCGGTATCCGATACGGACACCGGCACGTCCAGGCAGGCCTGGAAGCGGAAATCGATCCCCTTTTCCCGGGCCAGGGCGGCATAGCGCGCCAGAATGGCGTCCACCACCGCGTTGCCGCT